>Ga0222712_10004914_pt1 | contig 13763 bp, 11 predicted proteins | sample C33_657DmetaG_FD_165043 | JGI IMG/M metagenome (GOLD analysis project Ga0222712, IMG submission 165043) | Estuarine water microbial communities from San Francisco Bay, California, United States - C33_657D | ecosystem: Environmental > Aquatic > Marine > Unclassified | place: USA: California...
CTCCCAAAGCCCGAATATTTTCCGCCTTGCGAGGGCGGCACGTTTGCTGGTCGACTCGCGTTCTCCGTCTGGCGTCGCGCAAAAAATTCGTCACGCTGCGTCGCGACGCCGTCGTACTCCCTCGGTTCCTCGTTCCATCCTCGCGCCGCTCCGCTGTTGCTCCCAAAGCCCGAATATTTTCCGCCTTGCGAGGGCGGCACGTTTGCTGGTCGACTCGCGTTCTCCGTCTGGCGTCGCGCAAAAAATTCGTCACGCTGCGTCGCGACGCCGTCGTACTCCCTCGGTTTGTCGTTCCATCCACCCCACGAACCGTCGCCACCGCTATTGCCGCCGCCGCTTCGGTTGCCATCGCTCGAACCTGGCCGACCGTTCGCATCATCATCGTCGAAACCGGTGGTTGGAATTTCGCTCGTCAAGCTTTCGATGGATTTATACGCGCTGGCGGAGACGTTTTGGAAGAATCCCCAACCTTGTTGCGCGAGCTCATGCGCCCTAGTCTGTACCACACTCGCGGTCTGCGCCGCACGCGCTTTAAGAACGTCATAGTCCCCGTCTCGTACGTTGTTTACGATCGATGATGTCGCTTCGCGCGCGCGACTCGCGAGGTTCGACGTGACATTTGAAAGTTGTCCGATGATCGCGTCGAGATCATCCTCGTGTTTGGGCGGCGCCGCCCCCCCTGAGCCGAAACCAACGTACTTCCCACCTTGACTCGGATGTAATCCCTCCGGTTTGGACGCGTTGAGCTGCTGCTGCCGTGCGAAGAAGGCATCTTTCTGCGACGCGCTCGACGCGTAGTCCGCCGCCGTGTATTCTTGTCCCGGACGCGACGACGACGCCCGTCCTCCGTGCCCCCCGCCCCCACCGCTCCCATCGTTCCACTCCCATTCACCTACGTGTTCATTTCCACCACCACGCGCGCTCGCGCCGCGTCCAACGCCGTGTAATCGTCCCGTCCTCTCTCCCGCGTCCCCCGCCCTCGCCGGTCCGCGCTCCACCCTCGTCGGCGGCGTCCACTTCCCTCCCTCCGCGATCACCTTCACCCGCTCCCTAAACGCCTCAGCGGCTTTCGAATTATACTTTTCTTTAATATCGCATCCTTTCGTCACGCCGTGTTCGGCGAGCCACGCGTTTAAAGTCCCGTTCCCGCCCGCCCGCATCTTCGCCAGCTGCGTCGCGCTCCACGAATCCATCCCGCACGATCGCACGAACGACACGTGCACCCCTAAACCGCGATGCGCCCCAGAGCACTCCAAGCACACGAACGTCCCGTGCGAGACCGACGCCCACTGGGGGTTTTTCGTGTCGCAATCCGCGCATATCATGTTCGCGTCGCGTCCTTGCAGCTCGCGCAGCGCCGCGCGCGCGTCCGCGGACGCCATCGCGACGCCAATGCCCTCGCGTTCGCCTTGCGAATGACGTCGAACGTCGCACGACGCCGAGGACTTTGCCTAGTCGTCGTCGTCTCGTCGTCTCGCTCGAGGCGTCCGCGAGTGTCGATCGGTCGTCGAGGGAACGGCGATCGCGTCCGTCGGTCAGGTCAGGTCGGTCGGTCGGTCAGGGCCGGTCGGTCGGTCGGCCATGTGGTCGGTCGGCCAGGTCGGTCGGTCACGCGGTCGGTCGGTCGGTCAGGGCGGTCTCTCGAATCATTCACTCCCCGAGTCCCACCCCGTGGTGTCCTCCTGGGTGCGCACTCCTCGGTCGACCGACCCATCGCGCGCCTCTCGCGCGTGCACGAAAACGGACGTCGTCGACGCGTCGCGCGCGTGTCGTGGTGTGGACGCGCGACACACGAGTGATTACTCGTCAATACCCCCCCTATCCGGGGCGCCCCATCGCGCCGTCGTCGACGCGTCGCGAATGCGAATGGGAATTCGACGGCGTCGCATCGCATCGGCGTTCGACGACGCGCGCGCGGGGGAAAAAGTCCATCGGCGTGATAAAAGCGTAAGTCAAAGTCAAAGTCAAAGTCGCGTTCGTCGCGAAAGCGCGAAGGCGACGACGTGGAGAAGTAAAGGGCGATCGCGATCGACGTCGATGGGGTCGAGCGACGCGCCGAACAACGCGTTCGCGTCGCGCGACGACGGCGATCAAGGGAGCCACGGGAACGAGAGCGGGGATGAAGGGCATTCATCCATCGGCGAGGGCGAAGGGAAGCGCGCGGCGTACGCCGACCCGACGCCGATGGAGGTTGAGGCGATGGAAAACATCAAAGCCTGGCTCGCGAGAGACGGGTTGACGATGCCGGCGACGATTACGTCGCCGGAGTGCGGAGGGGAGAATCGAGCGATATTAAAGTTTATTCGAGCGCGGAAGAGCGCGGAGAAATCGTACGAGATGTTGACTAAGTCTTTGGAGTGGCGAAAAGCGAATGGGGTGGATACGTGCTTGGATACGCCGTGCGCTCCGGCGCACTTGAAGTGGATAGCGGAGATACCGGCGTTTTGGGTTGGATACGGGAGAAGTGGGCATCCGGTGTACTTGGAGCACACGGCTGTGATTCCTTGGGATACGATATTACAGCACATGACGGAGGATGAGTTCTTGGTGAGCCAAGTGCAAACGCTCGAGTGGCAGAATTCCGTGGTGTTTCCCGAGGCGTCCAGACGCGCGGGCGAGCCAATCACGCAAGTGATTAACGTGTGGGATCTCAAAGGGTTGACGCTGAGCGCATTCAACTCCAAAGTTCGAGCTTTTGTGAAGAAAGCGAGCGGTTTGGCGCAGGACAACTATCCCGAAGGACTTTACGCGGCGTATATTATCAACGCGCCAAAAATTTTCTCCATGATTTGGGCCGTTGTGAAACAATTCTTGGACCCTAAGACCGTGGCCAAGGTACACATTTACGGTCCTGGCGATAAAATGTGGAACAAGCTACAAAGTCGTTTGGGTGATGGCGTGACGTTGCGCAAAGAAATGGTATGCTGCTCCAAGGAGGACATCGGCAAGGCGGAGGCGGAGGCTGGTTTGATATGCGCGCACTCGCAAACGCAGCGCTGGATTAGAGATCGCGTCGCCGGTAAGGAACCCGACGTCGGCGCCACGCCCGGCGTGCTCCGACGCGAGAGCAGCATCAAGGATGTCTATGACTACTTCTTCGACGCCTCTGAAGATCTGGGAGAGAACGAGTCACCGAGCTTGATATCGGGATCGTTCAAAGAGCGAAGCGTCGCGGCGAGCCAACCAGGAGTAGAAGTGGTAAATGCGGGCAAATCGAAGAAAAAAGGCTGCAAGTGCTGCTAGTAGTAGATCCCAACCAAAATTTGGTGCGTGTGAGTTCATTACTATTATTCATTTCATCAAACATCCGTTGCGACGCCTCGCTCAAGACTCGATTACGAGAACGGTTCTCGCCTCACCTCTCACGATATCGCACGAGCTCGTGCCGTGTGTGCTACATCAGTCATATATCTTACATCAAAAACTATTTAGTCATCACCGCGCTCGCGGGAACTCTAAAACTCCGGCTCGGGTCGTTGCGTCGGCAACAATCCGAATCGCTTCTTCAGCGTCACGCGCTGCTTGGAAAACTTATCATCCGGAGAAAATCTCGCCGGGTGCGCCGATTGCGTCGGCGATCCATCCGGTGCCGTTTTCTACGTCCGATATCACGCCATCGTCAGTCGCCGTCTCGTCGAACGATCGCATTTCGTCACCCCGTCGCTCGCTCTCGCGCGCCTCCGTTCCCAGGGTTTCCTTCTACGCGTCCGCCGTTCTCTCTCGCGCGCGCGTACCTTGAGCGTGTACTTCCGCTCGCCCTTTTCATCGATGTAATACATCAAGTACCTATCGCGCGCGTTCGCTCGTCAGTCTTTTCACGCCCTCATCCATCGTTCGCCCTTCGTTCATTCCATCATTCGTTCGCCCGCCGCCGATCGATCCGATCGATCCAATCCAATCCAATCCAATCCGATCGAATCCAATCCAATCGACCGCATCGGCGGTCGAGCCCATCGCGCGCGTTCGACGACGCGATCGAATTCATCGCCCTGCGTTCGCTCGAAATCGTACATCGCGCGTCAAGTTTGGGAAACGAATGAAAACAAGCGCGACAATGCGGAATCGTCGCGCGTTCGCAGCGAAGCGATGATGATGAAAACGCCGAGGTCAACCGCACAGCGTGACAACGAACGATCGCGCGATGCCCGCGAGCTCGACGAATCCGATGCAATTCTTGTTAGATAACCCAATGAAGTTATATCGCGATTGCCTGCGCGTGGCGGACGCGCTGGCGCGGAGGCAAGGGTATTCGCGAGAGACGCTGCGCGCGAACGTGCGCGCGCCGTGGCGAGCGAATCAACGAGAGAATGATGAAGGGAAGATCAACGCTCTGAGAGAGGGGGCGATACGGGGAATAACGAATTATATGATGCACGAAGCCGCGAGAGGGGCGATGGAGGGGGTGCCGGCGTTCGTGGCTGAAGACGACGACGCGAGCGGGACGACGGAGCGGTGAAGGAAACGTCGAAGAGCGTCGACGCGGCGGTAGGGCGATAGAAGTGGAAGTGTAAAAAATGATAGTGTTGTTGAGAATGCACGGTATAGTGCGCGTCGTGCGGCGCGCGCGAGCGCTAATGGTAGCGGAATTCGTCCACGGTGCGGGAGCACCAAAAGATGGCGTAGGACAAAACCATGAACGCCTGAGGGACGATGAGCGTCGATACCGACAATGCAAACGTCAAACCTTGCGCCATCGAATTGCGCTGCTGCGGCGTGTACACTCGAGAGAGCGCTAAAGCGTACGCTAGCTGGTTGGTGATGAGGCACATCGCCACGAACGCCCAGCAGCATTCCAATTGTTCGGGGCGGCGGTGGTGAAGCCTGCGGAGAACGACGAGAAATTGAGCCGAGCCAAGGACGACGGTGACGCCCAGGGCGTACGCCATGCACATCGAACGCAGCGCATCGAAACTGTATATCGTGAGGAACGCCAGAAACATGATGCCGCTCATCGCCAGAAAGCAGAGAAAAATGTCAAAGAGCGACGCGTTTTCGCGGTCATCCGCATCGGCGAAACAGCAACAAAACAATGAGTTCGCGAGCCAACCTCGTCGGCGAACGATCGCGCCGTCGGCGCCGATCGTCACCGTTGCCGCCCATGGCGAAACTGTTATCGGCACCAGTGTCGGTTTTAAGCAAATCTCGCACACGTCGCTCCCCCGAGAGGTGAACCAGCGCTTCGCGCATTCCTCATGGATGACAACATTTTTGCAGTCACACGCCAACGGCACGGCTTCCGTGCTTGTACACGGTTCGAAACAGATGCGGCACGACGCCTCGGCCTCGGATGATGCTTCGCGCACGAATGAGGTGATTTCGATGCCTTCGCCGACGTCGACGACCGTCGGCGCGGGCGAAGGCATGGCGGCGAGTGAAGTTTGGATTTCCAATGCGCCTCGATCGATTCGGCATTCCGATGTTACATAGTTAAGACTAAAGACGCAACTCTTTCGAACTCGAAGTCAGCGCGCGCAATTTCCAGGTCAAGTTCTGAGCGTTGGCTCTTCGGCAGCATCGGGTTCGGATGCTGGCTCCGGAGCTTCTTCTTTGTCGTCGTCGTCGTTCGCAGGCGCGTCTGCGAGCGGCGGCGATTCCGGGGCCGGGACCGCTACGACGTGAATATTCGACAACCCTTGCGCCGCAAGTTGGGCTTCTTCTTCGGCGCGCGCTTTCAGCACCGCGCGCTTCTCGCGCTCCTCTGCCATATGCTTCACCGCCGCAGCGTTGGCTTCGGTCTCCTTCATCGCGCGCTTGATAACTTTCGCGCAGTCGTCGTTACCTTTTTTGCTCGCGATTTGCCGAGGAGTCTTGCCCTTGGCGTCAACGGCGTTTGGGTTCGCACCGCGCTTGAGGAGCAGCATAACGGTGTCCTCGTAGCCACCGCTGCAAGCGGCATGAAGCGGTGTCGCGCCCTTGGCGTCGACGCATTCGATGTCGCAACCGCTCTCTATTAACAATGCCACGACGTCGTCGTGGCCTTTTCTCGCCGCGAGATGCAACGCCGTCGCGCCGTTACCAGCTTTGACGCTTAAATCACACTCCGCTTTAATCAGACGACCCACGACGTTCACGTGCCCTTTCGAGCACGCGATATGAAGCGCGGTGTTGCCGCAATCATCCGTCGCGCTCAAGCTCGCGCCGTTCTTGAGCAGCAATTTCGCGATGTCGGCGTGCCCCTTCGCCGCGGCGACGAGCAAAGGCGTCGTCGTATCCTCCGCTGATTTGGCTTCATTCGCGTTCGCCCCGAGCTCCAAAAGTTCGTGCACATCCGCGAAATCTCCGTTCGCAACGGCGGCGTGCATCGCGCCCGATTCCTTCGCTCGCGCCGCTCGCTTCTTCAGCATCTTCTTGCTCGGCTCTTTATCCATCCCGAACAACTCCGACGCCGTCTTCTCTCGCCCGCCTTCGCCGTCGTCGTCGTCGTCATCAGAACCTCGCGGTTTTGGTGGTGGATTATCCCACGAATAACTCGTCGCGTACTTATTCCCTAAATTCATCTCTCGCTTCCCGTCGCCAAACTCTTTCCCAACCGTCTCCGCGCCCGCGCGTTCGTACGCCCCGCCGCTCTCTCGTCGCCCCCCCGCTCGCTCCTCCGCTTTCGACGCGTTCCAATCCGGCGTCGGTGGTTTCTGATGACTCTGAACCCCATTCCCTTGCGCGCTTTTCGTCTCCACTCTCCCCGAGCTCCACCCGACGACGCTCGACGCCGCCTCCGCCGCGCCGCTCAGCGCCGCCGATAATCCCTCCGTCACGCCCTCGAACCCAATCACATTTTGCGTCGCGTTCGCGCTCTACTCAAAAAACCCACATCACACCCATCGCGTCATTCATTTCCATTCGCGCGCGTCGATCGATCGTCACGCCTCCGTCCTCGTTCGGCTCCGCTCGCGAACACCCAACGCGCGATCGACGCGTCATCTCATCTCCATCTTCACCTCCATCCTCACGCGCGCTCGAGCGCGTCGCACACCACTGACTCACCTCTTTATTCTCACCCACTCGTGCGTAGCCATTCGTCCACGATCGCAAGTGCTCCATGACTCGCGCGTCTCGGTGTGCGTCTCTTCGAGCGCGACGCGCGCGCGCGACCGCATTCCCACGCTTCATGCGCGCCTTGGTCTTCTTCGGTCGATTCCCTCGCTCGGGTCGTTGTAAAACACGACTCGGTCGCGCGTTAGCGGACTTCGACGCGTCGGCGGCGATCTACCGCGAGCTCGTGGCGTTAGCGCTCGCGCGCTCGCGCGACCTTGGCGACGTCGCGTTCGCGTGCGCCGACGCGAGCGATGTGGCGTCGTGTCGAGAGATGATGGAAGACATCGCGCGCGAGTGCGCGTTAACGACGGTGCCAAACGTCTTGGAGCAAACTCAGTCGAGCGATTTAGGGGAAAGAATGGTGCGCGCGATGGAGGAGCGATACGCGAGCGGCGCGAAGGCGTGCGTCGTCGTCGGGACGGATGTTCCGGATTTCACCTCCGCGATCGCTCTCGAGGCGTTCGCGTTGATCGAACGCGAATCGGTAAATGATGCAGGCGATGACGTCACGTGCGACGTCGCGTTCGGTCGAGCGAGAGATGGAGGGTTTTATTGCGTCGGCGCTCGAAGCGAGGCGTGCGCGGCGTTGCGCTCGGCGTTCGCGAACGTCCGGTGGAGCGCTCGAGACACGTTGGAGCGGTGCGTGGAGAATTGCCAACGGCTTGGGTTACGAACGAACGTGCAGACGCTCCCGGAGTTGATCGATGTGGATGATGTCGAGGATTTAGACGCGTGGTTCGCGAGCGCGAAGGCGGATGACGAAGAAAGAGCTCGCGTTCGCCGCTGCGAGGACATCGCGCGAGCGTGTCGCGCGCGATTGCGAGTGGAAATGACTCGCAAAGACGCCGCGCCAGACGTGAATGCGTCGTAGGAGGTATTAGTCCTAGCCTTTAGTTGTGATCGAACGCGATGACTCGCGACGGCGTTCGGAGCGAGCGGTCGCCGTCGCCCGCACTTCTCCGCCGCCGCGTCGCGGCGCGGCTTCATTTTTTTTTTCATCCGTTCATTCGCCCTGATCGCTCGGTGTCGGTCATTCATCACTCTCCCAGGCGTTCGGTGACGTCCGTCGACGACGCGCGCGCGCGATGGACGACATCGATGTCGACGCGTTGAAGGCGATGCCCAAGGAGGAGCGCCGCGCGTTGGCTAAAATCGCGAAAGCCCTGCTTAATTGCGATGTCGATGACGAAGAGACGAAAGCGGTGCTCGCGGAGGAGCTCAGAAAGCGATGCAATCGGGCGAGCGAGGCGCAAGACGCGCGCGCGCGCGCGGGGACGGCGACGACGTCGTACGCGAACGTCGCGGCGGCTCGCCCGAACGCGGCGGGTCGGAACGCGAACGACGCGGAAGCCACGACGTTGGGTTCGATCGCGAGGGGCGAAATGAGTAACGAAGAATGGAGACGGGCGATCGCGAACGCGTCTTCACGCGCGCGCGACGCGAATGAGGACGAGGACGAGGGCGAGCTCGCGAGCGATTGGTCGCTCGACGCGAACGAGCCCGAGGCGAAGCGGAAAAAGACGCTGTACGAACGCATAGAAATACCGACGTCGAAAGAGCACGCCGCGCGAATGGATCGCGCGCATAGGTTTGCGCAAGAAGCGCTTAAGTTCGCGAGCGAAACGTCGAAGAGTGGGAGGCACACGCCGACGATGCAGGAGATGAAGAAACGGGACGCGTCGGCGGTGGGAACGAATTCGACGCTGGAGAAAAAGTATTTTCGATTGACCGAAGCGCCGTCGATGGCGACCGTGCGACCACCGGAAGTGCTCGAAGAGTCACTCAGATTAGTCAAACAGCGATGGAGCACGAATGGAGATTACGAGTACGCGAAAGATCAGTTAAAATCGATCCGGCAAGATTTGACGGTGCAGCACATTCGCGACGGCAACTTGGTGATGCAAGTGTATCAAACGCACGCGCGCATCGCTCTGGAGTGTGCAGATCACGCGGAGTACAACCAGTGTCAGGCGGTTTTGAAAACTTTGCACGCCGCCGCGCTCGAACACGTGCTCGAGGCGAACGCCGGCGACGGTGCCGACCGCCTGAAATCCAAAAAGCGTTCATTCAGCGACAGCAAACGTTCCAGTGTCGAGCCTGTCACGCTCGCCGGAGCGGATGATATTGCAGAATTCACCGCTTATCGGTTGATGTATGCCGCTGGCGCCGGGTCGAAGGATAGCGAGCGCAGCGAAGCGTTACTTCGAGAGCTGCGCGACGTCCCAAAGGCGCTGAAAACGCACCCTTACGTCAAGCACGCTCTCGAAGTGTGCGAAGCCAAATCGGCGATGAATTACCACCGTTTCTTCGCTCTCTACGCGCGCGTCCCGCGCATGGGCGCCTACCTTATGGACATCATGGCCCCGGGCGTGCGCCACGACGCCGTCCGTGCGATGCTTCGAGCGTACTCGCCTTCGGTGCCGCTCGATTTCGTCGCCCGAACGCTCGGCTTCGACGCCGTCGCCGACGCTCGGGCGTACCTCCTCGACGCTCATTCCGCAGTCATCGACCTCGAGGACAAGATTGATTGTAAGGCTACTGCGGCGGCGATCGCGGCGAGCGTCGAGCGGCGCCCAATCGCCGAGAGGCTCAGCCGATTTTAGCACTTCCGAGCGGCGGTTACGCTGACTAGACTGCCCTCCGAGCGATCCGTTTCATGACATCATAATTCTCCACGCCGCTCGCACCGAGCACAAAGGACTGAAACGTAATCGTGTCGAACATGTTCATCTCGCGCGCGAACGTCGGAGCGTCGATCGTGACATCGAACCGCCGCGCCGCGCCGGCGCGCGGAGGGTTGACTCGCGGATCGCGCCGCGCGATCGCGATCAACAGCGGTGCAAAGGAAGGAGCGCGGGTCACGAAAGCGCCGGAAGAATTGGCGGAAAAGTTCACCACTGGCGGTGGCGGCGCGGACGGGTTCTGCGACTACGATGATGTGAAGGAAGCCCTGAAAGAGTGCGAAGGATTGGAGGGCGTACGACGGGACGCGTGCTTCGCTCAGTACGGGTGCAACGTGGAGGCGGTGACGGATCACTACACCAAAGCGGCGGGAATCGATAAGAAAAAAGAGAAGAAGTGAGCGCTCGGTGAAATCGCTCGCTTAGGACGGGGCGGAAGGTGCATAGTCAGATAGTGTGATTGACGCGTTTAGAGCGATTCGTACCCGTGTAATACTTTTATATACGAAACCGCGAGACGCATTCTCGCGAGTTTGATTCCATCACTTAAAGAAGCACATCTTGCGATAGTGCATGAGCGTGCGATAGAAGAACTTTTCTTGGAGCAACACGCGGGCGAGTTCGCGGTCGGCGGGGGATGATCCCGGGACGGCGACCATGTGGGCGTAGCCTTGGGCGCTGTTGTACCAGTTTATGGGGACGCCCGGTTGGCCGTACACGTCGACGCGCGTGCACCGATTGGACCGGATGAGCATGAGCAAGGAGATGAACGCCGGCGATGGATCGCCGCGGTAGCCCCATCCGACGACGTTCGATCCGAGCTCAACGTCGGCGGATAAGGAGTCGTGAATGAGACGCCCGACGGCGCGAGCGTTTTCGTAGCTTTGCTCGTCGAGCTCGACGGTGACTTCCTCCAACGGCGCGTCGCTGGTAAGTCGCGTGAACTTGCAGAACCTATTCGTGGTGTTCATAGAGCAGTACACTGCGGTGTCGTGATTGTCAATGGCCGTGGCGAATCGACTCACCAAACGATCGTAGCGCTCGCCTGACTGTGGATTGTACTCAGCCTCCGTCGTCCACGCGCACGTTCCCATGCTCTTCGGCGCTCCGCCCAGCGACGGGAGCTTTGCCGCGTCGTACTTCGTCCGAGGATCCCGAGTGTACTTGATCAACACCTGCGATAGCTGCTTGAGCTCGTCGGGGGTAGAATTTTCATTTACCACCGCCGCGGCGTCCGCCTTGAGCGCGCGAGCGAGCAAATCCTCCGCCATATCTGCGCACTGCATCGTCTTAAATTGACACCTCGCGTCGTAACCGGTGATGTTTGCTATATGATACAACATTTTCTCCTCCGTCGTCGCCGTTCGCCGCCACTCTTTGAGCATATCCATCCCGTCAATCAGCAGCGGATTAACGAAACGAAACCGTCGTACGCCTCCATCCGCCGTTCCGAGCGTCGTCGTCGGCGCCTCGTCCTCATCCGTCGCCATTAAACGCCGTCCTTGAACCTGAGGCATGTTCTTACCTTCTGTGTCTTCTAATATCTTCAACTCCTCCTCCTCGCTCGCGATTTGTGCCTCCAAATCCTTCTCCGCCTCTCGCATCTCGCTCTTCGCCTCCTCCAGCTCCTCTCGCACCTCCTTCACCTCCTCCAGTTCGTCCTCCGTCTTGATCATCGTCGTCGTCGAGGCGGTTTTAGTTAAATAGAACGCCCGTTCGCCATCGATTTCGTGTAACTCCAACCCCGGAATCACCGCCGTCGGCGATACTTTCTCGCTCAGGCATTGCGTCGGGACGTCCAGAGCCGCCCACCGAGTGGTGGCATCCCTCGCGCGCGCGCGCGCGATCGCCACGTTCGCGCGCGGCGTCTTCGTTCTCACCTTTACCGTCGTCGTCGTCGTCAGCGCGGCGATCGCGCACGCGAGAACGAACGCGCCCGCGACCGCGCACGCGACGAAGGCGAGCGGCCCGCAGCGCGCGCGCGCGAACCGCGCGAAGAACACCTCCGCGCGATGCCACGCGTGTGCGTCGCGAGATGAAGATGTCACGCGACGTCCGCGGTCGTCGTCGACGATGTCGTCGTCGACGACGTCGTCGCTCGCGCGTGCCATCGCGCGCGGAGGAATGGCGAGGCGACGAGGGCGGTTTCGGAGACGCGCGCCGACGATCGCGCCAGCCGCGCGATTGCGTTCGACGTCTTCTTGCATGGGTTCGGTGAATGACGTAATGATACTATTGTACGATATATATCGTTACATACGCGCGAGTTTTGGATCTATTCATCGTCGTCGTCGTCGTCGTCGTCGAAGTCTTTCGATTTGGACGACGAGCGATGGGATTTCGTTGAGCGATGGGACTTTGACGCGTCTTCGTCTTCGTCTTCGTCTTCGTCTTCATCTTCGTCTTCGTCGTCTTCGTCGTAATCGTCGTTGGAATCGTCATCTTCGTCTTCGTCGTCGTCGTCCTCCTCCTCCTCCTCCTCTTCTTCTTCTTCTTCGTCGTCGTCGTGGCGCTTGCCGCTAGATTTATGGTGGCGACTGTCGTCGTCGTCGTCGTCGTCGTCGTCGTCGCTCTGGCGCGAGTGACGCGCGTGCCCGATGCTCGCCGACGCATCGCTATCTACCCCTGGACAATCGTCGCTATCCAAATGCCAGTGATGACATACGGCTTTGGGGCAAAACGACCACCCTTCGATCGGTTCGTCGATGGAACCCAACATGCACAGCCGACACGGCGTCTCCCCGACCGATTGACACGCGCTCGGCGCTCCTTCGGTGTTCGCGCACTCCCAATCGCGAAACACGTACCTCCCCGCGTTCCTGTTCCCAACATCCACGCGACAATCGCCAATGTCGTAATGCTTCTGTTCCTTCGACGCGTCCTTGGGCACGCCTTTGCACCCGGTGATCCCGTACTTTTCGCACACCCAGCTCGAGCACAAATCCCCGCTCTCTGCCTTCGCCGCGGGACTACGCGCGATGTGACAAAACTGGCACCCATGATCGCCCACGCACCCCGCGGGTACGGCCTCGCTACGCGTGCACGCGTGATTATACTGCTGATACAACCCCGTCGCTCGATCGCCGTGGGATGAATCGCAATCCACCTTGGGTGGCGGCGGCGGCCTCGGCGGCGCTTTCGGCGATGGTGGCATCGGCGGCGAATGCATCAACACCGGCGGCGCGTTCGGCATCGGTGGCATCCCTTGATTCCTCTCGCTCGCCTGCGCGTTCGACCCGGTGGCGTACAGCGCCCCGGTGACGTGCCCGACCGCCAGCGCGCTCGCCCCTAACGCCGCGACGATCGCGAACGTCATCATCCCTCGTCCCTTGGTCGTCGTCGTCATCGACGTCGATTTCAATTCTCCTCGTTCGTCCTCGAAATCGTCGTCGTCGCGCGCTTCGTCGTCGCGCGCTTCCCGTCGCGCGCCGCGTTCGACGTCGCGCGTCGCGAGCAACGCCGCCCGTTCTTCCCGCGACATCGCGCTTTGCGAGTGAAATCACCGAACGAATCGCCCCTTTACAGATGACGACGACGAATGACGAACGCACGCGACAGACGTCGCCGTGCGATGTCTCTCGGGCGCGCGATCGCTCGCGAAAGACGTCCACTGAAGCGTCTGTCGACATCGCGATTGGTGTTACGCGCGCCACCGTCGTGTGGGCGACACGAATGTGTGTGTGTATAGGCGCTGTTTGGTTCATGACTCAATATAGTGGTCGGTCGGTCACGCGAGCACGCCGTCGGTCGCTCGTCCCCAGACGCTCGACGAGCGACGCTCGACGAGTTCGCACTCGTGGACGTGGGTGAACACTCAACACGGACGGACCCACGACGGACGGACACATGACGTCCTCGACGACGAGTTCGCACTCGAGGACGTGTGTGAACACACAAAACGGACGGACCCACGACCGCCCGTGGACGGGACGTTCGTGCGCGATCGCGCGTCGCGAGCGTATCTTCATTACGCCGAATACGTCGAATCGCCGAACGATGAACGCGCTCGTGTCATCGCGTTCGGTTTCGTTCAAGCAGTACGTCTACGAC
>Ga0222712_10004919_pt1 | contig 13753 bp, 9 predicted proteins | sample C33_657DmetaG_FD_165043 | JGI IMG/M metagenome (GOLD analysis project Ga0222712, IMG submission 165043) | Estuarine water microbial communities from San Francisco Bay, California, United States - C33_657D | ecosystem: Environmental > Aquatic > Marine > Unclassified | place: USA: California...
TTGACAGAGAATGCGTAATCATTGAACTTGTCACTGATCGGAAGAACTTTCACTTGTACTGGAGAGAGCCACAATGGAAACTTACCGGCATAATGCTCGAGCAGGAATCCAATGAACCTTTCATGGGTACCCAGTGGAGCGCGGTGAATGATCAAAGGAACTTCAGGCTGGTTGTCGCGGTTGGTGAATTGCAATCCAAACCTTCTGCCCTGAGCAAAATCTACCTGGTTGGTGGCAAGGGTGAATTCACGACCGATCGCACTCCAGATCTGAACGTCAATTTTAGGACCATAAAAAGCACCCTCGTCAGGCACCTCAACAAAAGGAATGTTGGATTCAATCAATACCTGCCTGACCATTTCTTCTGTTTCAAGCCAAAGTTCAGGTTCATTGATGTATTTCTGGCCCAATTTTGCAGGATCATGCAAACTGAGGCGCATCACGTATTTATCAATGCCAAATATGTTGAAATACTTGATGTACATGTCATTGACCGCCCTGAACTCATTGGCAAAATCCTCTTTTGAGCAATAGATATGGGCATCATTCATGTGCAGGCACCTTACCCGCATCAATCCAAAAAGTTCACCACTCTGTTCATAACGGTAGCAGGTACCGTATTCTGCAAGGCGGAGGGGCAGTTCCCTGTAGCTCCTGTTCTCTGCAGAGAATATCTTGTGGTGGTGAGGGCAGTTCATGGCCTTGAGGTAGTATTTAACGCCATCAAGTTCCATGGGAGGATACATGCTGTCCTCGTAATATGGAAGGTGCCCACTGGTGATGTAAAGGCTTTCCTTTGCAATATGCGGGGTAACCACACGCTTGTATCCAGCAGCAGTTTCAGTTTCTTTTGCCAGTCTTTCCAATTCTTCAATGATAACAGTACCATTGGGCATCCACAAAGGAAGACCTGGTCCAACATTGTCATCAAAGGTAAAAATCCCCAACTCTTTGCCGAGCTTACGGTGGTCCCTTTTCTTGGCCTCTTCCAGCATCAGGATATGCTCATCAAGTTCTTTCTGGTTAGGGAAGCTCACGCCATAAACACGGGTAAGTTGCTTGTTCTTCTCATCACCTTTCCAGTAAGCGCCAGCAATAGAGGTCAGTTTGATGGCCTTGATCAGTCCGGTATGTGGGATGTGTGGCCCACGACAAAGATCGGTAAATGCACCTTGCGTGTAAAAGCTGATTTCTCCATCAGTGAGGCCCTGAAGCAGATCCAATTTGTATTCATCCCCTTTTTCGGTAAAATAGGCAATGGCATCATCTTTGGAAATCTGCTTGCGAATGAAAATATTGTTTTGCTTGGCCAGTTCTCCCATCTTTTTTTCAAGATTGGACAATTCCTCTTCAGAAATTGTTTTGCCGCCAAGATCCATATCATAATAAAAGCCCCTGTCAATGGCAGGGCCCACCCAAAATTTCACACCGGGAAAAGTAGCTTCCACTGCTTCTGCCAACAAGTGAGCGGTAGAATGCCAAAAAGTTGATTTTCCGTCGGCATCGTCCCAGGTAATCAGTTTCAATGCAGCATCCTTGTTGATGGGAGTGGAAGCATCACTGACAACACCATCAATAGTGGCAGCGATGACTTTTTTTGCCAATCCCTCTGAAATACCCTTTGCTACAGCCATGGGAGTTATGCCCAGCTCATAGCTTCTTACTGCACCATCCGGAAATTGAATATTGACCATTTTTTATGTACGGTTGAATTTGAATGCTTAATTAACGGCAAATTTAACGAAGTATTGGGTAAGGCCCTCTTGAATTCGCAATAATTTGCATTGTTGTGATTAAAAAACCTGAATTGTGTACCAATAAAATGAAAAAGCATTCGTTTTTCCCAAAAATTGGAGCTGCTTCAAGGGCATTTACCCTTTTTTTGTTTTCATTTTTGATATTGGGTTTTCAGCAGGCAGCAGCCCAAAAAATGAGTGGGCAATGGATTGGCGGATTCACTTCCGCAGATGACCCTTCTGGATCAACCACTGATTATGTGCTGGAAATTGAGGTAAACGGAACACAGGTGAGTGGTTATTCTTACACTTATTTTTCCATGTCCGGCAAACGCTATTTTGTGATATGTAGGTTAAAAGGAAGTTTTGACAAAGGCAGCAAATCACTTTCGGTCAATGAGGTTGAAACAGTAAAAACAAATACACCTCCTGATTTCAAAAATTGCCACCAATCGCATGAACTGACTTATTTAAAACAAGCCGACAAGGAAATACTTTTGGGTAAATGGAAACCTGTAGAAAAAGGGAGTGATTGCGGGAAAGGCAATACATCACTGGAAAGAAAATTGTTGATCACAACTCCTCCATCAGCAAAAAAAGACGAAAAATCAACCACCAAGAAAACTGACGCCAATACCGCACAACAAAAAATTGTGGTTGATACGGATCCCAAAGCAATTCCATCCATCAAGAAACCTGTGGATGAAAAAACAAATATACTGCCAAAGGGCAACCAGCAGTCTCTCACTGAAAAATCTATAGATAAGAAAGCTGATCCTAAGCCTGTGATGCCAATGGAGGGAGGAAAAGCCAAGAATCTATCTGAAACTGCCAAAGAAAAGCTCACCCAAAGAAATGCACAGGTCATCAAAACCATCGATGTTACTGGTCCTTCCATCAAGATTGAGATTTATGACAATGGGCAGGTAGATGGAGATACTGTTTCCATTTTCATGAATGGAGTATTGTTGATTCCTGCAAAAATGTTGACAGCCAAACCCATCACCATCAATATTGATGTCAATGAAACCGATGATGTGTATGACATTGTGATGTTTGCAGAAAGCATGGGAACCATTCCTCCGAATACCGCACTCATGGTGGTAACAACATCAACCAATCGCTACGAGATCAACATCACATCAACTCAACAAACCAGTGGTTCAATCCGATTAAAAATCAAACGATAAAACTTAGAACTTGAAATTATAGGTAACGGATGGGATGGCTGGAAAAAGGGAAACCTGTTTTGCCTGTACCTGTAATGTTCCTGCAAATGCGCTACCTGTCTGGTCAAAATAATAGAAATAAGGATTTTTTCTGTTGTAAGCATTGTATAAACTGAAGACCCAGCTTCCCTTTATTTTTCTTTCCTTCTTCGGAACAGGTACATAGGTAGCAGAAAGATCAAGGCGATGGTAAGGTGCCAAACGGTATTGGTTTATTTTGCTGTATTGCTGGGTGAGGACTCCTTCAACCAGGTAGAATTTTTCCGGAAGTGATGTAGCATTACCAGTAGCATAAACAAAAACTGCAGAAAACTTCCAGCGAGGATTCATTTCATAGATACCAACAACAGAGAGGTCGTTGCGGCGATCAAACTTGGCAGGATACTTGTTTCCATTGTTCAAACCTGGAAACTTTCGCCAGGACCAAGCCAGCGTGTAACCAATCCATCCCGTAAACTTTCCTTTGGTTTTATTGATGAAGAATTCTGCACCATAGCTCCAGCCCTTTCCAAAAACAAACTCCTCTTCGGGATCCTTGATGGATGGCGTGTACCCCTCACGGTATTCAATCTGGTTTTGCATTGATTTGTAGTAAAGTTCTACAGAAGTTTCATAGGCATTGTCTTTGAAATTCTTGAAGAAACCTGCTGCATACTGCCAGGACAACTGGGGCTTGACAACAAGAGTACTAGGCACCCAAACATCCGTTGGAAGTGTGGTTCCTGAATTGCTGACCAGGTGAATGTACTGTCGGTTTCTGCTAACAGATGCCTTGATGGATGTCTCATCATTCAACGTATAGCGCAGGGTTGTACGGGGCTCAAATCCGGCATAAAATTTAACATGTTCTCCCCTATCAAAAACAGTGCTATCCAATTTGTTTCCATTGGGATCCCGCTTGAAGGACTTGAAGGGTCCCACTTGCTGAAAACCGCTCCAACGAAGCCCGTAACTCAATTTCAAACGGTCACTCACTTCCCAATCATCCTGCACATAGGCACTTGATTCCCTTGCATATTTTAGCTGGGCATTGTTGGGATTGAATTGAACAGAGTCTTGTCTGCCTGATACCACAGAGGGTGAAAAACGGTGAAAAGTATACTGAAAACCATACTTCAGCTTGTGCTCTGGAGACAGATAATGATCCAAGTCTGTTTTGATGTTGACATCCCTTATGCCACTGCTTAGACCAAAATCAAAATTGTTCTGCAAGGCATTCAGTGCAAAATTGTAGTCGTTGTAAACGACCGTTGAATTCATGAATAGTTTTTTGTTGAACACATGGTTCCACCTGGCTGTAACTGTTGAATTTCCCCAGGGAATCCCAACATTGAACTGGCGTTGTCTGTTCACAAAATCAAAAACATCTCTTCCAAAATAACCACTGATATAAAGCCTGTCTTTGTTAGAGAAACGGTAATTGAATTTGGCGTTGAGATCGTAGAAATAATAGCCAGAGCCGTAAAACTGGCTGCTTTTTTTGATGAAGGGTTTGATCAGCGCATCGATGTAGGTGCGCCTTCCAGAGACAATAAACGAAGCCTTGTCTTTCTTGATGGGGCCCTGAATGGATAGTCTGGATGAAATGGATCCGATTCCACCTTCCGCCTGCAGCTTGTTCATGTTGCCGTCTTTCATGGAAATGTCCAAAACGGAAGACAATCTTCCACCATATTGGGCTGGCATCCCGCCCTTGATCAGGGTGGTATTTTTAATGGCATCACCATTGAAAATGGAGAAAAATCCGAACAAATGACCCGTATTATAAACAACTGCGTCGTCTAAAAGAATCAAATTCTGGTCGGGTCCTCCTCCCCTAACATATAAACCGCTGTTGCCCTCTCCTGCATTGGTTACACCTGGGAACAACTGCAAGGTTTTCAATGGATCGAGCTCGCCAAATATCACCGGTACCGATCGCATCCGGTTCATGCTAAGGTCAATTTGTCCCATTTGTGCATTGGTCACATTCGCGTCTTTCCTTCTGGCAGAGATGATGATTTCCTGAGACAAACTGGATTTCGATAAAACCGGAAGGTTGAGCTCCAGGTCTGCATGCAGGCTGATTTTCTTTTCTAGGGGAAAATAGCCAACAAAAGAAACAATCAAGGAATAGTCGCCCTCCGGAAGGGTCAATGAATAAAAGCCGTATTGGTTGGTACTAACGGCACGGCCGGTTTCTTTGGCCTGAACCGTAGCACCAATAAGGGTTTCACGGCTAAGGGAATCACGCACATAACCACTAAGGGTATACCGGGTTTGCGCATTTACAAAAAAAGACTGCAAGAGCAGGATTAAAAACAAGATCAGTATTCTCACAATATCCTTTAACATCATAGCGGAATGAAAGTTCAAGACAAAGATATTATAGTAACTTTGCGGCGCAACAATTAAACATATGCTGGCAGGATTTCAGGACCTAACATTTGAATTTGGCGCTAGAGCCATCGTAGAGGAAGCAACATGGCATATCCATCCAGGTGAAAGGATTGGTTTGATCGGCTACAATGGGACCGGTAAATCAACCCTGCTCAAACTCCTGGCTGGGGAATACCTGCCAAGCGCAGGAACCCTGGAAAGGAGCAAAACCACCAGCATTGGGTATTTGCACCAGGACCTTCTCAGTTTTGACACTGAGGAGAGCATACTGCAGGTAGCCATGGGCGCCTTTGAGCGGGTGATGCAAGTGCAAAAGGAAATTGACTTGCTTACCATAGAATTGGAAAAATCCGAAGACGAGAAAAAACTCATCCGTTTTACCGATTTATTGCATGAGATGGATGTTTTAGACGGGTACAACATCGAACACAAGACGGAGGATGTATTGCATGGACTGGGGTTCAAGCAATCGGATCTTTCCCGGCCTTATAAAGAATTCAGCGGAGGATGGAGGATGCGTGTATTACTGGCCAAGATGATCCTGATGAAGCCAGACCTGCTCATGATGGACGAACCGACCAACCACCTTGATCTTCCCTCCATCGAATGGCTGGAAAAATACCTCATCCATTACCAGGGAGCTGTTGTAATTGTGAGTCATGATAAATTCTTCCTGGACAGGATGGTCAACAAAATTGTAGAAATCTACCAACGCAAACTCAACATCTATTCAGGCAACTACTCTTATTATGAAAAAGAAAAGTTGATCAGGATGGAAATGCAGCAAAGGGCTTTTGACAACCAGCAAGATTTCATCAGACAACAGGAAAGATTCATCGAAAGGTTCAAGGCCAAGGCCTCAAAGGCTGCTCAGGCACAGAGTGTTCAAAAGCGACTGGACAAGATAGACCGTGTTGAAGAGGCTTCTATTGAAAGGCCCAACATGCGGATCAACTTCAGCGTTGACAAGACACCTGGAAAAATCATTTGTTCCCTGAAAAACCTCAGCAAAAGCTTTGGGAACATTGAGATTGTTGATGGTGCAGACGCAGAAATCGAAAGGGGCGACAAGATTGCACTGATTGGGGCAAATGGAAAAGGAAAATCAACTCTCTTGCGCATCATCGCAGACAGGGAAACCTTTGAAGGTGAAAGGAACTGGGGACACAATGTTGACGAAAGTTTCTATGCCCAGCACCAGCTGGAACACCTGAAACTGGATTACAATATCCTGGAAGAACTCCAAACAGCAGGAAGCAAGAAGACAGACATGGAACTGCGTACCGTGCTCGGCTGTTTTCTTTTCAGCGGAGACGATGTAGACAAAAAGATCAAGGTATTGAGTGGAGGGGAAAAAGCCAGGGTTGCCTTGGCCAAAACCATCATCAGCAAGGCCAACTTCCTGATGCTGGATGAACCGACCAACCACCTGGACATGCACTCTGTTGATCTGCTGGCAGATGCCTTGGACAAATATGAAGGAAGCATGATCCTGGTAAGCCATGACCGTTATTTCATTTCCAAAACCGCCAACAAGATCTGGGAAATTGTAAACGGAAAAATTGTTGAATTCAAGGGTGGTTATACCGAATGGTGTGAGTGGAAAGAACGAATGGAGAAAAATGCAGCGAAGGAACTGCTCAACAAAAAAGAAGCAAAGCCTGAGCCTGTTGTTGAAAAGAAAAAAGAACCAACTCCCCCACCCACCCAAGCTGTGCAAGGCAACAATGCCATAGACAAGGACAAGCAAAAGGAGAAAAAAAGACTGCAACGACAGTTTGATGAACTGGAAGCGAAAATTGCGGGATTGAAAATAAGCAAGGCAGATGCTGAATCAGCTTTGGCAGATCCTGCCATTTACTCCAACCGGACTGCATTTGCTGAAGCTGAATCAACATACAACCGATTGCAGTCGGAATTGATCAGCAGCGAAAAACAATCTGAAACAGTTTTCGAAGCCCTGATGAATTTGGATTAAGCAGTTAAACGGATTGGGTTTTTTGTTAAATTGCTGCATGACCCATTTAAAAAGGCGTGAAGCAATCAAACAACTTTTCTGCATCACTGCAGGAGTAGCGCTCATTCCCTCCTGCATGAGCGATCGATCCAAGGCTGCAATCTTGTTAAAAAACATCAAGATCAGCGCCGAAGAGGAAGCCATGCTCGCAGCGCTTTGTGAAACCATCCTGCCCAAAACAGATACACCGGGAGCAAAAGAACTTTCCTCTCACCTTTTCGTGCTGACCATGGTGGATGAATGCAGAAAGAAAGAAGATCAACAGCAATTCATCAGTGGCATGAAATCATTTCAGGATAAATGCCAATCATACAAAGGAAAAGATTTTACCAGCAGCACTCCTGACGATAAAAAGGCCATTGTGGAGTCGATCATTGCTGACAAGGATGACAGTACAGACCTGAAATATTTCTTCAAAACAGTCAAGGGGCTGACCATTCAATCGTATACTGCTTCTGAATTTTTCATGACCAAAGTACAGGTCTATGAATTGATTCCTGGCCGCTATCATGGCTGTGTTCCTGCATAACAACCTTTAACCAACTGAATCATGGGCAATACCAACAATAAATTTGATGTAATCGTTATTGGATCCGGCTTGAGCGGCGGATGGGCGGCAAAAGAATTTACGGAGAAAGGACTCAAAACCCTTGTCCTGGAAAGAGGCCCAGAAGTAAAACATTTGAGGGATTATCCGACCACCAACATGATGCCCTGGGAATTTCCCCATAGGAACGAGATGCCCCAGGCTGTAAAGGATGCCAATCCAGTGATCAGCAAATGTTATGCTTTCAGAGAGGATGCAGCCCATTTTTTTGTGAAAGACAATGAGCACCCATACACCCAGGAAAAACCTTTTGATTGGATAAGGGGTTATCAGACAGGTGGTAAATCATTGATGTGGGCCCGTCAAACACAGCGCTGGAGCCCATTTGACTTTGAAGGCCCTGCCCGTGATGGATTTGCCGTAGACTGGCCCATCCGCTACAAAGACCTCGCAAGCTGGTACAGTTATGTTGAAAAATTTGCAGGCATCTCAGGAAACAGAGACAATATACCTTCATTGCCTGATGGTGAATTTCTGCCATCCCTTGAACTCAGCTGTGTTGAAAATTATTTCAGCGATTTTGTTAAGAAAAATTTTGAAGGCCGTCATGTGATCTATGGACGCTGTGCACACCTCACTGTTCCCCAAAAAATTCATTTGGAACAAGGAAGGGCACAGTGTCAGAAAAGAAACCTTTGTCAAAGAGGCTGCCCGTTCGGCGGCTATTTCAGCTCCAATTCAGTGACACTTCCCTGGGCTGAGAAAACAGGAAACCTTACCATGATTTCAGGTGCAGTTGTACATTCCATCATGTATGATGAGAAGACAGGAAAAGCATCTGGTGTTGCGGTGATCGATGCCAAAACACACAAGGCTACTGAATATTTTGCCAGGGTAATCTTTGTGAATGCTGCGGCACTCAATACCAACCTTATTCTCCTGAACTCAACCTCCAAGCGCTTCCCCAACGGATTGGGCAATGACAATGGACTGCTGGGCAAATACATGGCCTTCCACAATTACCGCGCCAGGGTGTCAGGTAAATATGATGGCTTTCTGGACAAAACAACTGATGGAAGGAGCCATACCAGTGCCTATATCCCAAGGTTCAGAAATGTTGAAAAACAAGAGACGGATTTCTTGCGTGGATATGCTGCCGGTTTTTCAGCCAACAGGGGCATCAAAAGAAATACCGATGGATTTGGAGAAGCATTGAAAAACAACCTGGATAAAAAAGAAATGGGGCCCTGGAATGTGGGATCACACATGATGGGTGAAACCATACCCAAGGAAAGCAATTATGTTGCCTTGGACAAAAACAAGAAAGACGAATGGGGCATGCCTTTGCTGAGCATCAGCATTGATTATGACGATAACGACGAGAAAATGGTCAAGGATTACCAGGAACAAATGACCATGATGTTCGAGAAAGCAGGTTTTCAAGATATCACTACAACCGATTCAAAGCAAGCACCGGGCCTGGACATCCATGAAATGGGTGGTGTTCGGATGGGGCACGATACCAACACTTCCATGCTCAACAAATGGAACCAGCTCCACGAATGCAAGAATGTTTTTGTTACAGACGGTGCCTGCATGACATCCACTTCTACACAGAACCCATCACTTACCTATATGGCCCTTACAGCAAGGGCTGCAGACTATGCAATGAGTGAGATGAAGAAGGGGAATTTATAGAGGATTTATTTCCCCATTTCCAGAAACAAAGAAATCAATGGCCCAATCGTTTTAAGGTCATCAGAACGTTGTGGCTCATTCACATAGTATTCATATGTTCCTGAACGGTATGGAGTGCCGCCCAACCCTGCACCACTGCAAGAATGGTGGATGTGTGGAAGACCTTTTTCATCCATAGTAATGAACTCTTTCTTGATTCCTTCGAAGGCCAATTGCAAGGTTTTCTTAAAGCTTATTGGCAGGTAACCCCTGTTGATGGCTTTGGCCATTGCATAGGCAAACATGGTGCTTCCAGAGGCTTCCAGATAATTCCCTTTCATTCCTCCCTTATTGACAATCTGGTACCAGACGCCGGAATTTTTATCCTGAAACTTGGCAATGGATTTCATCAGATTGTTCAATATGGCCAACAATACGGGGCGCTTGGGATGGTTTTGAGGAAACATTTCTATAATGTCCACCAGTGCCATAGCATACCAACCCATGGAACGACTCCATATCTCTGGAGACTTTCCCGTAACCGGATCACACCATAGTTGCTTCCTGCTTTCATCCCAACCATGAAAAAATAAACCTGAAACTGGATCTTTCAGGTGTTTTTCCATCCAAATCAATTGATTGGCGATATCGTTGAAAGCATCCTTTTTGAATTCCCTTGTGTAAGCGGCATAAAATACATCCAGCATGTAAGCACCATCAAGCCACATCTGATAAGGGTATTTGTACTTGTGCCAAAATCCACCCTCTTTTGTTCTTGGTTGCCACTGGATCTGTTCCCATAGCCGATCCATGGCTAATTTATATTTGGGCTCTTTGGTTTGCTGGTAGAGTGTCAAAAGAATCAGACCGCCAGTAACCTGGTCGGAGTTATAATCTAATGGCAGATAAGTACGAATGTTTCCATCTTCAAGGATGAAATGATCGATAATTTTCCTGGTATAATTGAACAACTGCTGATCACCGGTCTTCTCCCATAACCTTACAATTCCTTTGAGTGTAACCGCTTCCTCATAATTCCAGATGGCTGCTCTTTTGTTAGGATCACTCCCCTCTTTGTCCTGCAACATGTGCTGAACAAATTTCTTCACCACGATTGAATCAGGATAAGTTGTCATGATGGTTTTGGCAAAACCCTTGGCCAAATCCAATGGTTCGGCTTGCGGTATTTGTGCATGAACAGAAGTACAAACAAAAAGTAAAAGGAAGATCAAATAGCGCATGCTTGAGAATTTAATTCAAATTAAGGAATTTCGTCAAAATGTAACCCATTGGAACAATGCTCCTGTAATCAAATTCGCATAATTGCCAATTACATTGCTCAGCACACCCAGGATAATTCCAAGTGAAGCCAACCCAAGGTGAAATGAAACGGCAACAACCGATGCGGATGCGGGTCCACCAATATTTGCCTGACTACCGATGGCAATATAATGCCAAGGGGCTTTCATTAATTTTGCTCCCGCAATCAAAAAAGCCAGGTGCATCAAAAGCCAAAAAATGCCAATGATAAAAAATGAGTATTCCAACTTGATATTGTCTAACTCAAGCTGTGCCCCTATTGATGCAATGACAAAAAACAACATGGTATTTCCCAATTTTGTCCAAAATTGGACCGCGTTTTTAAACAAGTTGGTGATTGATAAAACCAAGCCGAATGAAGTGGAAAATAGAATCAGCCAAAATGATTTTTTTTCAAGGAAGGAAAATGCATCAGCATCATTCAAATTAACTCTGGTAGAGAAATAGCCAGAAAAAAAATCAGAAGAAAGAATTACCAAAAAGTAAACAAGACCCAAAACAATAAACTGAAAAGAATAGGCATGAATTTTCTTTTTCCCAATTACTAGCTCTTCCTGTTGCTCATTTTCAATTAAGTTAAAATCAATTTCCCTTTTGCCCGTCAGCCATCGATTGATGGGTTGCTGAATTTTTACGGAATAAAGCAAAAAAAACATCCAGATATTTTGCAAGATGACGTCAGCTGCAAGTGATGTCAAAAAAAGTGATTCACTGCTGCCATACACTTCTTTCATACTGAGCAATCCAGGAGTTCCATTGATCCAACTGCCTGCGATACAAATCAGTCCTCGCCAAGTTGCTTGCTCGCCTGTTGAAGTTAAAACAACAGGATCGAATAAACCATATACATACAAAGCAACAGGACCTCCAATTACGATACCCAGTGTTCCAAAAAGAAAAACCACCAATCCTTGCCGCGTAACTTTAAGCAGGTCTGGAATATGAATAATAGAGGTTAGTAAAATAAGGCTTACCGGTAAAACAATGTCCATCGAAAGTTTTCGAATTGTATTTCCCCTGTCGATAAATCCGGTATTGGTTGCAATTGTAGGAAGTAAGTACAAAAGTAAGATGGGTGGCATCCATTGGTATAACTTTTTGAAAAAGCCTCCAGGTTTACCTGAAGACCAGGAGACAAATATTGTTATTCCAGCTATCAACAAGATGGAGGGAAGCTCTACAAATGCATTCATTGATTTGATGTTGAATCCATTAGTCTCTGTAATCCAATGCTGGCTTACGGTTTCCGATCAGTGGAATGTATTTGAAATTTTCGCCACGGGATGTTTTCCATTCCGCCTTTGCCTTTTCAATAATGGTTTTGTCACTGAGCAAGTCAATCCCCATCAAGGTTAGGGTTTTGGCAGCCACCATCATTCCCTTGGTGCCTATCTCCGTACCACCACAAGCAACAGCCTGCCAGCTGTGCGAAGGAGTACCCGGAATCCAGGTCGCAGCCCTAAGCCCAACAGTTGGAACCACCCAGCTCACATCAGCAACATCTGTAGAACCACCAGAACGATTGTCTTCACTCAATTCCTTGTATGGCTTGATTACAGATGCATCTGTTAATTGAGGCCTTTCACCGATGAATGATTGTTGAATTTTATTGCCAAATTCCACTTCGGCTGAAGAATAGGTAACACCCCCCACCATTGACATATTTTCATGCATGTGCCTTGACAATATATCAACAGGTAAAACTTCATATACACCTCCGATGATTTCATATTCCATTTTGGTCCCTGTACCCAGGGCAGCACCTTCCGCTGCGTTTACCAGACGATCAAATAATGACATGAGCACATCTCTGCGGGGATGTCGCATGTAGTAATACACTTCAGCAAAATCAGGAACCACATTGGGCGCTTTCCCTCCATTTGTAATGATATAGTGCATTCTGGTATCTGAGGGGATGTGTTCTCTCATCAAATTCGCCATAAAGTTCATTGTCTCCACAGCATCTAAAGCTGAACGTCCATTTTGGGGTGACGCAGCTGCATGTGCTGACAATCCCTTGAACCTGAATTTGGCAGTTTTATTTGCCAACGAGGTGTATGGATTGGCTTCATTTTTACTATCAGGATGCCAATGCATGACTACATCTACACCGTTGAAAAGCCCTTCCCTGGCCATATAAACTTTTCCTGAACCACCCTCCTCTGCAGGAGTTCCAAAAACTTTGATTGTACCAGTGATTTTGTTTTTCTCCATATGGTTCTTCAATTCAATGGCGGAGGCAGCGGATGCCACACCAAACAAATGATGACCACAACCATGGCCTGCAATTCCACCTGCGGATGTTTTCTCAGGACTTGCTTGTTGAGAAAGACCTGGAAGAGCATCAAACTCTGCCAAAATACCAATAACAGGAGAACCAGATCCAAATGTTGCTACAAAAGCTGTAGGGATTCCAGCAACTCCTGAGTCTATGCTAAAACCCTGATCCATCAATGTCTTCTTTAACAAAGAGGAACTTTTGACTTCTTTGTATCCAACCTCTGCAAAACTCCATATTTGAAATGCCCTTTCCTTGTAATAGTCGTATCGCAAATCAAGATTGGCAATCGCCTGGTTTTTTTGTGCCATTATCGGATCCACAGTCATCTTTTTTTGGCCTAAAACAAACATAAAAGCTAACAAGGCAGGCATCAGGAGGAAAATAATTCTTCTGTTCATTCAGCAAAATCTTGGGTGATGATCAATTTAAAAAACAAGGCTCCCAAAATGGAGAGCCTTGAACATTGTAAAACAGTTTATTGATTTACCTGTGTTTTGGCATAGAGATCAGGCAATGGATTGGGCAAATTAGGGTTTGAATTGATTTCATTTTGTGCATAGATCACCC
>Ga0222712_10004920_pt1 | contig 13750 bp, 12 predicted proteins | sample C33_657DmetaG_FD_165043 | JGI IMG/M metagenome (GOLD analysis project Ga0222712, IMG submission 165043) | Estuarine water microbial communities from San Francisco Bay, California, United States - C33_657D | ecosystem: Environmental > Aquatic > Marine > Unclassified | place: USA: California...
AAAAGCTAAATCACCAAAGCCAGTACCTTTAGGTAAATCTAAACCAGTAACAGCAGTAGTTGGTGTACTACCTACTAACTTATTACCAAACATACCATCAGTACCTAAATTAACACCGCTAAAGCTACCTGGTGTTGGGATACCTAAAACTTTATTACCCAACATATTAGTTGTGTCTAAATTCATCATTGGTTTACTAATAGAATCTAGTGCCGTAGATATTCTTAAAGATTCTGGTAAAAAAGCAGATAAGTTTTGATAGTCACTACCGTATAAATTAGAGGGTATTTTAGGACTTCCTACTGTTTGTAAATAATCAGACATACTCATAATCATCACCTCGTTTATTTAGGTTTAATAATTGCTGTAGTGTAGGTGGTTGAGTAATAATATCTACATACTGCTCAGCATAGGTGTTTAGTATGTCTATGTTATTTACTGGACTCTTAGCAAGTAAATCTTCAGGGTCAGCACCTAATGTAATAAATACATCACTACGATTTGAGTTTAATAATAAAAGTAAATCAGGAGGGAGTACATTATTATTTAATAAATCTTTTACTCGTTCTAATTCTTCTTGTTTAGTAATAGTCTCTTGAGAAAATAACTCTGCTTCTTGGCTTAACTTCTTTAATTCTAGTTGACTAATTTTAGCAGACAACTCAAAAGCATAACTGGTAGCTTGCAATAACTGAACAGCATTTAAACCAATAACATTACTACCTGTATATGCTGAATAGCCTGTAGCAATAGCTGCAATAATAGCTAAAGCAATAGCAAGTTGTACACTAACACCTAGTTTAACTAATAGTTTAATAACTAATTTAATAGCAAGAGAGATAGCAATAGCTTGTACTATAGCAAGTAGATAAGATGATGCTGGTGTGCCAATACCTCCTGAAAATACAGCAATAGCTACAGCAACAACAGTTAATACTATTTTAAATGCACCACGTTGAAACCATTTAATTTTAATTATCTTAGCAATATTAACAAACACATAAAAAGATTTATTAAATAGTATTTCTTTTTCTTTTTGTGTAAGAGTATTAATTAAACTTTTATCTATAGGTATTACTAAATTCTCGTCTGTACCAACAGCAGTTGTAGATGTACCAGAAAAACTATGTACACTCCTTGCACTATACACCCTAATCTCAACATAGCTTGTACTATTGGTTTGAAATCTATAAATATGATGATTAGGTATATACACCCTACTATTCTCTGTGTACTCCTCAACACCAGTACCTTGAGTGTAGTTATTGGTTGAATCTATGTAGGCATTAACATAGGTTGTGTTAAAGCTACCTACCGCACCTATAGAACCTGTAACAGTGTGCTTACTTACTACATCAAAACCAATGAAATGAGTATATACATTGTCTTTAATAGCATAGGTAGTACCTACCTTACCATTGATAGCTGTGTATATAGCTTTTGGGCTTAATGTGGTTAGCTCATCATATACCCTATTCCAATACTTGTATAAGTACTCAATGATAGCTACATCACTTGTGTTCATTGGTGCTGCTAAACCAATAAACATCTGAGACACTTCAGAAGGGTCTTGACCAGAGTCTGTTAAAGATTTGTGTAAGCTATCACTGACCTCTTGCCAGCCCATACCAAGTAGCTTACCTAATCTTTTACTTGATTTATATTCACTAGATGTAGTGCTTAGAGTTTCTGTTAGTTTTTGATTATTTAACCTTATATAAAGTCTTGGGTAAAACTCGCCAAAAGCAGTACCCACATTAAACAAATCTTCTAAAGCAGCATTAGTATTAGAACCATAAGCGTAAGTTAAATAGCCTATGTGTGTGACACCTAGTTCATCATAAGTATAGCAAGCTTGAATAAAATCATAATCAGGTGCATAAGAGTCATCACCCGTAACTACTGTAGGCGTGTCCTCTGGTTCAGCAGGTATAACAGGTTTAGCACTACTAATATAATCCAAAAAATTAAATGTAAAGCTTACAGTATGTTCTACCTCAGTTACAGTAGCATCACTACCCACAGTTGCAGGTGAAGGGTTTGTATAGGGTACAACAGTACCTGAATCAACTACGTAGTTAAAAGCTGCATCTCTTACAACTGTATTAACATTATCTCCATTAACCAAAGCAGGTGCAAATGTGTGAGTAAAATAGCCATTACTACCTGCACCTAGTGATACCCTAAGCGCACCATTAATAAAGACGTCTACAGTACTATCTTTCTCAGCGTAGCCTTCAATAGATGTGGTTGTAAGGTTGTTAATAATAGCAGCAGGTGGTGCAGTTGTGTCAGGCACTATCTCTATATATTTATAAGAGGCTTCTACATAAGCGTCATCAACACCAGTATTAACATCAATACCAACAAATGTTCTACCTAAGTCTTGGCTTCTAGTTAAACAAGCCCCACTCTCTGTAGAAAAACCTTGCTGAGATAATGCTTGTCCTGTTTCGTAAGCATTAACAGTATAATAACCAAAAAATAATTTAGCAGTGTTCAAGTAACAAGGAAAACCAACAGAAGAACTAAAAGTAGTCAACTCATTAGTTGTAGGGTTATAACCATAATTGTTAATAAGCTTATGCCATAAAAAATGATAATAGTTGCCATCACCTATATTAGCATAAACCATCGTCACAGTACGCGATAAGGATGTTTCTATGTAGTCTTTAACAACTGCATTAATGTCTGTGCTTTGAATGTCTATAGAATCTGCTGTAGGTAAGCCGTAAGCATACTGCCCTGTATTAGCATAATTATATGCTTTACGGTATCTAGCAGGTAAAGCATCTTTTGCACTTTCTCTAAGGTACTCTGCAAGAGACTTATCTTTTAAAGATATTCGGGTACTTTCAGAAGTGGCTGCTTGATACTTTAATAACCCTATTTTACTAGAGGTAGTTATATCATCATCAGCTATAAGACGTTGTATTGCTGTATAAGCCACCAACTTCTTCTTAGTAGTACCTAAACCCATTAAACAGCTCCAACACCTTGTAGCATTTTTAGTTTAGCTGCATTTGTGTGGGTTAACAGTAAAGCTATATCACCAGCAATAGGTAATGTTTGGTCTGTTGTAAAGATTGTTTGCCAAGAATCTAGCATAATCTTAGCTGTTTTCTGTTCTGCATCACGAATGATTTGATTCTTCTGTTGTTCCATCAACGCATTCTGTACACCCATAACAGATGTAGCAGCAGGAGCATTGGTAGCTTGTGCTTGTTCAGTTACAACTTTCTGTGCGTATAAAGCTGTCTGTGCATCTGCACTATCTTTCTGTGCTGTGGTTAGTGCTACTTGACTTGGTAACACATAGGATGTTGTATAGGTAATCTGAGATGTCTGTGCTGTACTTTGGGCAGTTTGTGCCTCTATTTGTAATACTTCTTTAGGTAGCTTAGTTGCTACAACTGCATTAATTTGACCAGTCTGTGCTTCAATATTTAAACCAGTCTTAGCTAAGTTAGCTGCCTCTTTAGGTTTAATGTCTGTTAAATCATAAGCCAATAGAGAAGTTTGAGCTGTAATCTGTGCAACTTGCTTAGGCAATAGGTTAGCAGTGGTATAAACCACACTAGCAGTTTGTGCATCATTCTGTGCTACTTGGCTTGGCAATACATAAGTAGTACGGTAGATAACTTCATTTGTACCTGCTTCAATACTTAATGCTTGTTTATCCTGTACAACTTTTTGACTGTCTAATAAGTTACCTTGCTTGACTAGGTTATTATTTTCAGTAACTAAATTAGTAGTTTGTTGGGCAATCTGTAATCCTTTATTTATTTCAGTTGTAATTGCTTCAGTTGTTACAGATGTCTCCGCATCAAGTTTTAATCTCTGTTTCTCAGAGGTTAATAACTCATCTTCTAAGTTAACTTTTTGTTGCACAACTAACGCAGTCTTAGCAGCAGTATCTAATCCAACTAACTCAAGATTACTTAATTCCACTGGTTTAATGTTAGCTAAATCGTAGTTTAACTGGCTAGTCTTAGCTGCAATGTTAAGGCGTTCTTCATCTTGTACTTGTACTTGTTTATTGGTTAAATCTTTTTGTGCAATTAGATTTAACAACTCCACTGGTTTGATGCTAGTTAAGTCATAATCTAATAAAGCCTTCTGAGCATTTGTTTGAGCTACCTGAGAAGGCAATACAACATCAGTACGGTAGATTACTTCTGCTGTTTGTGCATCAATACCTAAACCAGTTTTAGTTAAGTTAGCTACTTCTATTGGTTTAACATAAGTTAATTCATAATCTGCTATTTGTGTTTGAATAGCTACTTGACGTTGATTACGTCTAATTAATTCAACTTGTTCTGTAATGTTGTTTCTAGCTCATAAGAAGATTTTTCTACTTCTACTTTTAACTGAGCTTCTTGTACCTTAAGATTTTCTGTCTGTTGTAATGTTTGATTGGTATTAGCTTGAATACCCAACTGTTCACTAATTAGATTCTCAAGTTGTTGCGAGATAAGATTAGTTTGTTTATATGTCTGTGCAATATCAGCATTAACTTTATCTTTCTGTAAAGGCATTATTTCATCAGTGTTATATTTTACTTGTACAGTTTCAGCAAGCAATTTATCTTGTTGTAGTTTAACTAAAGTTACCTCCTCTCTCATGCGCTCTAGCTCTAAAGCTAACTTAGATTTACTTAAACAAAATTGTACTGCTTGCTGTAAAAAAGAAGTAATAGCTTGTGAGTACACCGTAGCATACGCTGTACCTGTAATACGACCAGACGTAAACTCTCTATCTAAATGTAAGCGTAAAGTTTGGAGTAGTACATCAAAAACTCCATTACCAGTTAAAGAACCTTGAGTTAATTCTGCAATATTTAACGCAGTATCTACTGACGTATTTTCAATAGTAACAGTCATGTACTACCCCTACCTTATTATGCAATACTATTACGAGCTTGTTGTGCTTTAGCTAAATCAGCAAGCTCTTCTTCTGTCAGTGGTGGTAACTCACGAATAGCAAAAGCAACAGCTAATTTAGATTGAGGGTTTTTGTCACGAGTTTCAGGAATAGTGACTCGAAACATTTTGGTTTTAAGCTCATCTAATAAAGCTTTTTCAATATGGGTAACTACACCAAAAGGTACAAAGCGTTTAATCTGGATAACACGATTACATAACTGAAAAAACTCACCATTGTAATCACGCTTCATTACATCCATTGGTGTTACCTCTACGCGAATTAAACGCATAGCTTCATCACGGATTGCTTGAATTTTATTAACAACAGTTTTAGGTTTTTCTGCTGTAGCCAACACAGCTTGGTCAATACGTTCTTGTAAAGTAGCAGCAGAAATATTAGGGCTGTATTTAATACCCAACTCATCTGCTTGGGCTTTTAAAGTTTCTAAACTCATTTTATTTTACTCAAAATAAAATGTACTTACTTAATTACTTAAGTAAGTACAAATATTGGTTTATTACATACGACCTACGGTTTTGATTAATGCAAGACGTTCACCACGTAATAACATAAAACCATACCACCACTGAACAGACATAAAACCTTTCTTACCATAAGGGTTATCTAATGAATATAATTCATTAGGTTTCATATGGATAGTTTTAAACTTATTGGATTTACCATCAGTATTAAAACCAATAGTAGTAAAAGATTCTTTACCAACAACCAATAAAGGAAATACATCAAGTTTATTGCCTGTAGAGTAGAAAGCACCAGAAGATACTGTACTACCTTGACCTGCAAACTTAACCATATCAGGTACTACAATAAAACGTAGTTCACCAATAGCACCACGCTCACCACGAGCAATAGTTGTACCTGCCGCATATTGACGTACTGGAATAAATGCAGGATTACTATGCAAATCTTCCATAGCCTCTAAAGTAGGAATTAACTCAGAACCAATAAAAGCAAATCTACCTGCATCTACTGTTTTGGTATCAATGTTGCGAGTACCAGTAATAATCGTAGTTTCTTTAGGACAACGGTTATTATCTAAGTCAATACATAACTGCATTAAATCACGGTAAGTCAACTCATCAGTTTCATCTAAAGTAGCATTAGATGTCGCATTACCAGTGTATCTAATAACACCTGCATTATTGATTAAATCAATCTGCAAGGCATCTTCAGTAATCTTCATGGTTGCATTTAAAACTTCACGATTCATGTGCATCATTAATTCAGCATCAGAATCAAAGTTTAAAGAATCAGCAGAATAACTAGCATGGAAACCATAATTTTCAAACGTACCAGATAAGTCTTTACGTGTCATACCGACACCATTAATCTTACCTGAGTTTTCACCAATCATAGGAATTTTGCTAGGAATGTAACCAATGTCTTTACTAGAACCATAAAGATTACCTGAGTTACGGATACTATAACCACCAATATTAAGAGCTACAACAGCATCAGCTTTAGTGCTATTAAGATACTTAATTACTTTTTTGGTTAAAGTAACAGTAGCTAAACCACTACCACCACTACCATCTACACCTGCTGTAGCAATAGTTTCAGCACTACCATTGTCATTAATATTGTCATTAATAGCACCAGCAAACGCAGCTTTAGAAGCATTAGCAACAGCGTAAGTTAATGCTGGTAAAGATACAGTATAAGTAGATGGAGAAATACTTACACCATTAGCATCAATACCCTGATCGTTGATGTTTTGGTCATCAAGAATAGGGATATAGTGGTACTGTTTAATTTCTTTACCCATATTCTTAGGCATGGTTTTTACATCAGCTAACTGACCAAAGTACATCTCTTGACGTGCTTCAATAAGAGCTTTACGTTCAAAGTAATGCGTTTCAAACTGAGTACCCACACTAGAAGGAGAACCGTTAGTTGGGTCATTATACATCTGAGTCATAATCTAAACCTCTTAGTACCCTGCTTTAGCTAATTCCTTAAGGAAGTCAGCATCACTTAAAGCAGGCGAGTTAATTTTTAAAGGGGGTGTATCTGTTTTGGTTTGACGAGGAGGAGCAGCTTGTCTACGTGCATCTACTGTACTTGGCTTACTAGGCTGTTGTTGTTGCTGAGTTACTACAGGAGGTACTGTTTGCTTAGCAGCTAATTGCTTTTCAATAGCAACATAAGCTTCAAGGTCAGTCATACCATCTAAGCGTCCTACAGCACGTTCATACTGCATAATGGTATCAATCTTAGCAAAAGCACCATTAGCAATTTGAGCATCAATAATGCGGACTAAGTTAGGATTTTGAGCAATAAAGTTACGACTATGTTCATCCCACTGTTGACCAATTACAGCAATAGTTTGTTTAAATGTTGAAGAGTTCTTTTCTAAGTCATCAAGAACATTAGTTAACTCTTCATTAACTTCATTGTATGTTGGTGCTACTGGTTTGTAGTCATTACCTTGCTCTACATCAAACTGGTATAAATCCACTTCACTATCTTTAAGCAACTTAGCAATAGCTTCAGGTTTCTTAGCTTTTAAATCAATTAGATAAGTCAAGTCATCTTCAGCAATACCATTATCCTGTAGCAACTTATTAATACGTTTTAAAGGTTTTAACTCTGTCATCTTTTTAACATAGTCTGTACCTTTCTGAGCTAACGTAATCAAATCATCTGGATTAGTTACAACAATCTCTCTACCATTGGCCTTAAAAGGCTTAGTAACTCTTTCATAAAATTCTTTGTAATTAATCTCACCAGATGCTTGCCCTACAACAGGTGGTACTGCTGCAACACTTTCAGTAGTTTCTTTAGCTGTAACTTCTTCAGTTGATTTGACTTCTTGAGTATCAGTAACCTTTTCATCAGGCTCTTTGGATTCTTCAAGTTGTTTACTTTCAGCATCAGCTAAAGAGTTTAAAAAATCCTCATCAGACATTGCAGCCATAGCATCTAATTGCTCGGTGTTATCAGTTACTTGGACTTCTTGTTGAGACATACTATTCCTCGTCATTATTTAAAAGGTAATGTGCTTCACGAATATTTCGTTCTGCTGCACTACCTGCTTCAGTTAATTGTTGTAAGTAATTTTTTAAATAACTAATAGCGTCTAATTTTCTGATTACTTCGTTATATTCAGATGTTGAATTATTTAATGAAGCCAGTTGATTAACTAATAAAATAACTTCTTTATTAAATAAGTTATCTAGCACAACAGTTTTAAATGCACTGTTATGTTCTAGTTGATTAACAGCTTTACTAAGTTCAATATCATTTTGATAACTAGCAACTAAATCATTTACGTTCATATTAGCTCTATTAATTTACTTACTTATGTAAGTAAGTAAATTAAATAGTAATTTAATAATTTTGTCTAGTAGGTTCTTTAGGGTTTAATTGGGAATCAGCATAAGCCTTTAATAAATCCCCATTATGTTTAAGCTTTTGAGATTCTCTTAATTCAGAACCTTTAACTCTTTCAGCATCTACTGTGCCTTGATTAATTAAAGTCTGTTTATCTAAATCTCTTAAATGTTTTTCACCTGTTTGGTTTTGCACAAAGTCTTGTGATTTTAAATCAGCATCACCTTGTAAACTTTCTGCCCTTGCTTGTTCAACACCAACCTTAGCACCATGCACCTGAGCTTTAGCAGCATTCTCTTGAGCTTGGCTCTGTAACACAGCAATCTCTGCTTGTAGCTTTTGCATTTCAAGTTGTTGTAACTGTTGTTGCATCGGGTCAGGCTCAGCTTGATAAGTTTCAATCCTATAAGCCAAATCAGGCATTTTAGATAGTCTAGCTATTTCACTTAGAATAGTTTGTGTTAAACCAGTTCCAATAGTGTTGCCTATTGTTTGCAACATAAAACTTAATTTCTGTGCTTTGGCTTCATCTGCTTCTGCGGTAGAGATAGCCAAATCTAGGTCATACTCTCCTGCTAAATCATCTGCTCTAACTGATACAAACTCCCCATTAGTTAGTCTTACTACCTCTTCTTCACTAAGCCAAGCAGCATTCATGGCAAGCATCTTTCTAGCTACAGCAAGTAAACCATGTGCAATACGTCTAAGAATACTCATCTCACGCTTACTTACAGCATCCATAGCACTACGCACCCCTGTAGCAGATTCTCCTAAACTATTGCCTGTAATACCACCACCAGTAGAGAATGCTTTAATACCTGATAAAGATTCAGAGTCACTATTAACTTGTTGGATTAACCACATAGCTGATTGTGGTATCTCAGGAAACTTATGTTGAAATATAGCTTGAGGATTACTTGTAGGGTTATACTCATAATCCAAACCTTTACGGTATCTAACCGTATTAGTAGCATCTAATAATCCTTTAGGAATACCAGTCTGAGAGTTAGCAGACTTACCTAATAAATCAATAACACCACGAGTAACAGCACCTAGTATCTTTTGATTATCTTCAAGTAACTCACCATCAGGAATACCATAAACAGAATCCAATTCAGGAATATAAGGAATAACAATAAAAGGTAACTTCTTATCAGGAAAAGGATTTTCTTCTAACCTAATTAACGTACTACCAATCCAAGAAGCCATAATAGGGGTTAATGTATCATCCCCTGTAATATCCCTATAACCAAAGTACTCATACACAGTTAGCTTCTTACGTGCCACGTCTGAAAAGATAAATGAACCATCATTCTGATAACTATGGTAAGGTGAATCACGTTCTACCATACCTCTTGCTACAGCTTCTAAATTCTTGTATCTACCATCTGCTTTTAAATCCGCAATACAAGATTCAAAACTATAGATAATAAACTTGGCTTTATCCGCATCACCATCGCAAGTAGGGTCAATATAAACATTACGTGTATTACAAACTTCAAGGGTAGGTTTATTTACTAATACTTTAGTTTCTTTAACAACTTGTACACCCGTCTGTTGTGCAAGTAATAGCTCACCTGACTGCAATGAAGCTTGTACACTGGCTTTAAATTGTTCATCTACAGTAGAAGCAAAGGTATCAGGTTGTGTTTGAGCTAACTGCATCAGTTGTTGTAATTGTTCTTGTACTTCTTGAGGCGCATAAGAATATGACCAAGTAGGTACTTCTTTCTCTATCTCTGTATCTTCGTACTGCCAACCTGTACGAATAATAGCTGTACCCTCTTTAGCACAAGTACGAATAAGCTTATCAATAAAAGGAACTTTATTAATCTTACATTGAAATTGATAATTTAAAATTAACTCATTTTGTTTAGCTCTTTCTTTATCTTCATGGCTTACTGGATTAACTTTAAATAACTCAGGTGTAGATAAGAAAGGTTCACTTAAACTAGCACACCTCCATTCGTACTGCTTACGGATTAACTTAGGATTAATACGTGACTGTACTTTATTCTCTTTATTTTCAGGTAATGGTTTAATATTAAAATTGTCATTCCATCTATTTAGTTTTGCAATATGTGCAGAATGATGAGTTTGACATTCTTCAAAATCTGCTTTTAAATCTTGAATACTAGGTTCTTTATTCCATTCAGTTAATTTAACTAATACTGTTTCTTGTTCCATAATATCACCTAAATAAAACCACGTTGATAAAATAAAGAATTGTCTAAGCTTAGGTCTATATCTATACCTTTACTTTCTAGTTGCTGACATTCAGCTTCATACCGTTGGATATAATTAACATCCATACTACTTCTATTAGCATCAAAGGAAATACCCACAGGACTCATAAACCTAGAAGCAATAAAATAAAGTAATGCAGATATATAAGCATCAGGTAAATTAACTTCAATAGCAGTGCTACCTACATAAACAACTTTATCAGGTAAAGCCAAGTATTCAACTGTATAGATAGCTGCTGTAGGTGTGCTAGTAAACTTTAATGTATTTGTTTTTAATAAACATAAACCATCAGAACCATCTAAGTTATACCCTGCACCGTCAGAAGAAACTACAGTTAATACTTCTAATAAGTTACCTGTGTATGGTTTATCTGTATCAAGTATATAAGCACCAACATTATTACCACTTACAGTCTTACTTGTAATTAACTCATAAGTATCAATAGTAGAACTGACATTTAAAAACAAATAATCTTTTCTTAGTTTAAACCGTGTATATAGTTTAATTAAACCAAGATTAATAGCATTAACTATATTAGGTATTTTTGATTCTACTATTTGATTATTCTCTACATAAGCTAAGTTAGCTAGCTCACTAGAAACCAGTAAATCTAATATCTCACCAAGCTTCATAAGTACCTCTTAAACAAAATAACTTTCACAATAATCATGCCCTACGGCAACAGGTGCAGACCATATACTAGAAGAGTCTTTAACAAATTCATTACTACTGCTAGGCAACCATATAGGCATTAAAGCCAACATAGAGATAGTGTCTAAACCATCATCATGTTTAGATTTAAACCCACCTACAGTCACTAAACTAAGTTCCTCAAGCAGTTCATCTAAAGCAAAACCTCCTTTCATTTCAATAGGAAAGAACATCTCACCCATCTTAAAGTAAGGTACAGTTATGTTGAATCTTTGTAGTTTAGATGTAGTAGGTCTTATACCTGCTTTACCCTCATTACTATCGGAAGCCAAAGAGAAATAGATATTACGTCTCATCATCTCTTGTTCAATCCAGTTAATGAAACCTCCCTGCTGTCCTGAAACTTCAATACCTACAGATTGCGGAGAATACTGCTGACATAATCTAAATAAATCATCAATGTTTTTATCCATTGTTTGACGCTTACAAATACCATCAACCCAATACTTAAACCCTTTATTGTTTACTGCCCAAACAGAAATAAAACTAAAATCACTGGATTGTTTCTCACTGGTAGCAAAGTCAGTAGTAATATAAAAATTAAAATTACTTTTATTATTCATTAAAGATTTTTTAGAATACCATTTAATATCGGTATCACTAATTAAACGAGTATCATCTGATAATATTTGTAGCATTAACTCTTGGTAAAAAGAATGTAAACCTCCTTGTAACCTAAGCTTTTCATACTGCTTCATTAAAGAGTCATAACTAAATCTATCTTCCCAACTACCTCTAAACTCTTCACGACTGCAAGGAAACTTCTCACACACAGGATATACGTTTACAAGCCAAGCACCAGACTCTACAGCTATGTACAGTGGGTCTGCTGCATTAAATGGTGTACCATTCCAAATAACTTTTCTACGTTTAGGATGTAATGCAAACTCAATAGCATTATTAATATTGGTTTTAATGTTTTGGATTTCAGTAGGACTTCTTGCGTCCTCGTCTGTGATAATATCATCAAGAAAAGCTAATACAGGTCTTGAGTTATTCTCTCTCGTACCACGAATATTTGTTTTACCACCATAAGCTGATACAACTAATGATGTTCCATCTTTACGAATAAACTCCCATCTAATATCAGTAAACTTAATTTCTTTTAAATACTGCTGTAAAAATGTAGAGTTGTTAAACTTAAACTCTAAACTCTTACGCATCTTCTTGACACCACCATCAATAGTGTCACCAACAAAAACCATATGAGGTACTTTACCGAAATTAGGTAATTCACCATACAGAGCAATACGGTATATCAAATACTCCATCAAAGTAGACTTAGCTAAACCACGATGACATAAGTTAATAACATCCATACCTGACGTATCTACAAAGCTATCTAGTATCTTTAAATGAACAACAGGCGTAACATTCTCAGTCATACCACCATCAATAAGCTTAATAAGATTCAACATCTCTAAAGCAAATTGACTAGGTACATAAGAGCTATCGTCACCGTATCTAACTTCGGCTAAGTAATCTTTAACTTTCTTAGGTAGTGCTGATGTCATCTTCCACCACCTGTACTATTTTTTGATGTGTAATATCTAAGATAGGTGCTACACCTGCTTGAATAAACTGTTGTTGCTTCATAGCCAACTCAGTCAAGGTAGCTTTTAAATCATCCATAGCAGCATCTTTCTTCAAGCCAATATCAAGCTCTACTTTCTTAACCTCTGGTGGTTTAAGGTGTGTTAATAAACTATTAGCTGCATCACATTTAACCTTATCACTATTAGAGTTCATCATTAAATCTAATTGAACATTCAATGCCTTTTGGTACATATCTTGGTTTAATACCCAACTAGGTATCATGGCTTGTTCAAGAATAAGATTAACTAATTTATTTTTATTATATGCAGCTACATGAGAAGAAATATCTTTACTACTTACCCCACTACTTACTAATGCTTGGTATCTATCAGGAAATGTTTTAACAAAAGCATCTATATTAGATGACCCCATAATCTTATGACTGCAATACTTAATAGCAGAAATATAGTCAGTCATCTTAAACTTACCGTCTTTCATAACTTGCGTATAACTCAACAAGTTATCTCGGTAAATCTCAAACATAGTAGGGTCAGATAACGTAGTATTAATTTGGTCTATTAACTCTTGATTAATACTATTTCTAAAGTGATTAGGTACTACTTGTTTAAATTGTTCTAATGTTAGAAGCTCTGTCATGTAATCACCATTTACTTACTTATGTACTTACTTAAGTATATGATTTAAACCAGTAGCGATACAAATACCTAAACCAAGTAAGAAACTAACAATACTATAAAATAATCTATTAGTGTAAGTTAAATCAAACCAAGTAGATACCCATAAGGTTAAACCAATAATCAATAAACCTAAACCAATAAACAAACTAAACATTCTTTACCTCAGTGTTAAACATCTTGGTTTTACTATCCCAAGTCTTATATGACTTTAACCAAAAACCATTAGGAATAAAAGATATGTAGTTATACATTCCTTTCTTTGGTTTTGGTTTATCTAA
>Ga0222712_10004921_pt1 | contig 13747 bp, 4 predicted proteins | sample C33_657DmetaG_FD_165043 | JGI IMG/M metagenome (GOLD analysis project Ga0222712, IMG submission 165043) | Estuarine water microbial communities from San Francisco Bay, California, United States - C33_657D | ecosystem: Environmental > Aquatic > Marine > Unclassified | place: USA: California...
GCGTCCTCGACGTCCGACGCGACGGCGACGACGCGCGGCGACGCGTACGACGAACCAATCGCGGTGGCGAACGCGAAAACCGTACCTCACGAGCGTGCGCGCGTGCGCGATGGACGGCGTGATCGTCGAAGCCATGGTCGTGCGCGCGCGAGTGTGACGCGCGATCGCGCGATCGCGCGGGCGAGGGGGACGTCACGGGACGAGTCATTGACTCGTCGATGCGAGGGACAGTGGGCGATCGGCGTGCTTTCCTGAGTCATAACTCAAGACTCGTGTCCATCGCGAGCGGTCGATCGATCACGCGGTCGCGACGTCATCAGCACCGATGAACGTCGTCGTCATCATCAATCGTCAATCATCACCGCCTCCGCCTCGGCGACGCTCCGCCTCCGCCTCGGCGACGCGATTCATATACACATATATTTTTTCCCCGCGCGCGAACGAGCGCGAGTCGACGTCGTGATCGACATCGCGATCGCCATCGCGATCGCCATCGATCGATTCCACTCCGCGCTCGATGACGCGCGCGTTCCCATCGCTCGTCGTCGACGACTACGACCCATCGACGTTCGCGTGGGATGACGAACGAACGGAACGAAATCGCGGAATAACCAAAACGCAGTGGTTGTCGTTATTCGAACGATCGACCGCGGAGTTCGAGCGACGCGCGCGCGAGGACGAGGGCTCGGATGGCGTTCGCGCGAGCGCGTTCGCTTCGTCGTTCGCGACGGTGATCGCGATCGCGCGCGAGGACGCACGCGAAGACGAAGTGCGAAAGGCCGTTCGCGGTGCGGCGCACGGCGCGTACGACGCACCGTGGCGAGGGGTGAATTGCTTGGAGATGTGTCGCGCGCGCGACGGGGCGTTGCGCGCGCGCGGGTTTTACGATTGCTTCTCCAAAGTGAAGAGGGAGGAAAATCGAGCGGCGTTGACGAAGCTGAGGGATGTCTTAGCGTCGATCGATTTGGCGGAAGACGCGAACGGGGAGCGGTTGATGAGCGTCATTCGAGGGTGCTTCGCCGGGAATATTTTTGATTTGGGGGCGGCGGCGTCCGCGGCGCTCTTCGGCGAAGGCGGGTGCGACTTTGCGTCGACGAAAGAGAAAGGAATTAAAGCCAGGCCGTGGTGCGTAGATGACTTCGATGCGCTCAAAGCGCGATGGTTGTGCGGTGCGCCGCATAAGAAGGCGATCATGTTTGTCGATAACAGCGGCGCGGATATCGTGTTGGGAATGATTCCTTTGGCGCGCGAACTGCTGCGACGGGGTACGCACGTCGTGATCGCTGCGAATTCAGTGCCGTCGATTAACGATATCACGGCGATTGAGCTCGAGGAGCAAATTATTCCCGCGCTCGTCGACTTGGGCGACGTGATTTTGTCGCCGGCGATCGCCGACGGGCGATTGCGCGTCGTCGCGAGCGGTAGCGACATGCCCGTCATAGATCTACGTTATTTGTCCGACGAAATCGTCGATGAAGCGCAGGATGCAGATTTAGTCATTCTCGAGGGCATGGGGCGAGGGATCGAAACTAATTTATACGCCAAATTTTCAATCGATTCTTTAAAAATCGCGATGGTGAAACATCAAGAGGTGGCGACGTTACTGGGCGGCGAGCTCTACGACTGCGTGGTTAAATTCGATTGCGCGCCCGAGCGATAGCATATTTTAGTGTAGCAGCAAATAGAAGTTAGTTCAGTCACAAGTAAAACTTAAACAGCGGCCAAGTCATCCTCCGCGACTCTACGCGCGCTTACTCATCCCCCGCGAAGAATTCCTTCGCGCGCTGGAAAATCCCCTTCTTCGGTTGATCCAAATCGATCAAGAAATCCTGCTTGCCGCAAATGCGGCGCGCGGCGTTTTCGTACGCGATGCCCGCCAAGGTGAGCTTTTTCTTCAACACCAACGGCTCGCCTCTGTTCGTACTCACGATCACCTCGGTATCTTCCGGAATAGCGCCCAACAGCGGTACCCCCAACATCTCTTGCACATCCTTAACGCTCATCATATCATTTTTCTTGATCATGTCCGCACGCACGCGGTTGACCAAAAGCTGAACGTTGTAGATTCCGTTGGCCTCCAACAAACCGGCGACGCGATCGGCGTCGCGAATCGCGGTGATCTCCGGCGTCGTGACGATTACCGCTCTATCCGCACAAGCAATCGCATTGATAAAGCCTACGTCGATCCCCGCCGGACAATCGATGATGATATATTGGAAATCCATCTCTTTCAGAACCTTGATCAACGTCTGCATGTTATTTTTTGTCACGTTGTACCGAGCGCGGTTCTTTGAAATAGGCAACAGCGCGAGCGTGCGCCATCTCTTATCGCGAATCAACGCCTGTTCCATCCGGCATTCGCCCTCCAAAACCTCCATCGCCGTGTACATGACGCGATTCTCGAGCCCTAGCAATAAATCCAAGTTGCGCAACCCGATATCCGCGTCGATCAGCGCCACGCGGTACCCCAATCGCGCCATGGACATCCCCAAGTTCGCGCTCGACGTCGTTTTCCCGACCCCACCTTTCCCTGATGTCACCACGATCACTTGACACTCGCCGTTCATCTCTGGTGTCGCGACTTCCGCGCTCGCCGATTCGCGCGTCGCTCGCGCCCCCGCTCGCGCCCCGCGTCGTCGTTCGTTTTCCCTTGTTCCTTTCCTCCACCCCAACGACGACGCGCGCGCGACCGTCGTCGTTGCCTTCGTCATCATCTCCATCGCGCGCGAATCTCTCGATCGACAACCTATCGGCGAAACCTCGATCGATCGTTCGTCAGCGACGCGCGCGAATTTTCAAATCCAAATCGTAATCCAAATCCAAATCCAATCGCCGACGCGATCTCGATGTCGATCGCGGTGTCACTCGACGAACGGATGAATGCGCGCGATCGAACGCGCGATGTGCGACGAAGAGGCGATCGCACCGCGACGACGTCGACGATCGATCGATCGATCGATCGATCGATCGCGTGTGGCGCGAAGTGGCGCTCGGTGGGACGCGATCGGTGGGACGACGCGGAAGGGACACACGACGAGTCGTGAACCGTGAACAGTGAAGGGTGCGTCCACGCGCGAAAGGAACGCGCGGAGCGAGAGCGCGAGCGACGGAGAGACGGAGAGAAGGGAAACGATTAGCGACGAAATGGACGAGCGGCGACGACGGACGGGAAAGCTAGGGTGGTTTACAAACTACGTCGATACCTCCCCTGGGGGGTGGTCCCAATGCAGACCGAGGGGATGGTGGAATTTACACGTCGCGCCGAATTTGCAGCGACCGGTTTTGACAAAGAATTCGCACGGTTCTTTACCGGGGCGGTTGGGGAATATTTGAGGCGCGACGAGGGGGTCGTCCACGGCGCCGGAAGGTGGATTCGATGCGGATGATGACGCGAATCCGGTAAACGATCCGTCGATGGGTGCGAAGTATTTCGCCAGCGTCGCTTCGTTCGCCGAACTCATTCGGGGAACAAAAAATGCGCGCACGTTGAGCAGCAACGACGGAAACCTGCTGGAAACGTAGCGCCAGAATCCGTCGGGATACGATCCAAGTTTGCGTTGCAGCTTGGGCGGGAGTTCGCGGTAGTGGTTCGCCTTGTTTCGAATCACGCGAAGCAAATCTCGCAAGGACGAACCGTCGTAGTCGCGATACCGCCCGAGATTTTCCAACAGTTCTTTGTCGAGCTTCTGCGTCCAGTCCGCACACGCGATTGACTTTGATGCGCAGGCCTCGAAATCGCGCAGCATCGTTCGATCGCTCATTCGATCTTCCAGTTCAACGCGATCCGAGGCGTCGATTAAAAATTGAATCTTCTTCTCGGCGTCCCACCACATTGGGTGCGTCAAAATCTCCTTCGTTGAAGGCCTTTGCGCGGGATCGTGATCGATGCACGCGCGAACGAGCGCTTGAGCCTCGGGAAAGTTATTCAGCTTGGACAAATCGAACCTGTGCGCGATGACGTTCGAATCGCGTTGCACGCGAGCGCCAAACGGATGGGCGCCACCCGTGAGCGTGTAATACATTAAACACCCCAAACTGAACACATCCACTGACCGCGACTGCCGTCCTTGCGTCAATCGTTCGGGAGCTTGCCAGCCTGATGTACCGGCGGTATGTTGCGCACCCGCGATGTGCGTCTCAAAGGATGTGCCATCGGAAACGTTCAAGCGCTTGGCCAGGCCCATGTCAGCGATTTTTCCGCGGCAGTTTGCGGTGATCAATACGTTTTGCGGCTTCAAATCTCGGTGAACGATGCCTTGTTCATGCAAAGCGTTCAGTCCAGACGCGACGTCGTAAAGAATTCGAACGGCTTGCGGCGTCGCTTGCATAGTTTGCTCGTCGAAGGCCTTAAATCCCAAGACTTCAGCAGCGGCTCTCGCGTCTTCGGCCCCGGCAGGATCGACGATTCGGGCGAGAGATGATGAGCACAGTTCCAGAGCAATGTATACGAAATCCGCATCTTCTTCCAACGCAAAACAACGCAAAATATTCGGATGCTCATCCGAAGCGATGAGCGCCTCGAGCTCTTTGCGTGCCAATTCGTGAAACTGCGCCAACAGCCGCTTCACAGCGACGCGACGACCATCCAAGCAGCCTTCGAACACGATCGTTCCGCATGAACCATACCCGAGCACGGTGGGTTTGATCACTAATCGTCCTACGCGCAACTCATCGCGCTTCTTCTCGTCTATGATGGAGTGCACCTTGGCGATGAGCTCCGCCTCCGCCGCCTTGGTCTCCGCTTGCTTGGCGCGCTTCTTCGCTCGCTTCTTCGCCGCGGCGGAGAGTTGCTCGCGCTCTCTCGCGGCGGAGAGTTCATCACTCACGCCATCTTTCGTGGTTTCGTTACTTGCGCCTTTAGATGGACTCAAATCTTGCTTGCGGCCGAAGACGACGACGACGACGACGCCCGCGACGGCGCTCATCGCGACGCCGATCAAATCGTTTCGCCACCGCGACGATTCGCCGCGACGTTCCGTGCGCTCTAAAGTGTCTCTGACCAAATCTTCGGGAATAAACGACCAATCATCTTCATCGGCGTCGATATCAATGCGCACGAAGTGCTGTTGATCGCCGAGAGGCACTAGCGCGCCGCTCGACGCCGAGCCATCCACCAAACCAGCCCCCGCACTCTCCGTGTACGGCAGCGCGAACAACCCCCCGGCGTGCGCGCCTACGATAATCCTATCGCCATCACTCTGCACTTGCGCGACGTTTTCGACGATGACATTACCTCTCGCGTCGCTCACGCCGAGCGGTATCGACGACATTTTCGCCGACCACTTCAACTCCCCCGTCTTCGCATCCAACGCGCGCACGGCGTTCCCTGGACCGATGGCAAACGTCGAACCTCCAGCGCTTTTCACTCGCGCGTGTGCGTTCGCGATGGACAACACCCCACTCTCCGCGTCTCGCGTCATCACCCGTAACTCCCCGTGCGTCACGTTCCAGCGCTCCTCCCCGCTCTTCGCGTCCACGCTTCGCACGACGTTATCCACGCGTCCGACGTACACCACATCGTCATCATCATTCTCTCCATGCTCTCCCTCTCGCACGCTTTTTGTCGTGCCGTCGACGTCGACGACGGAAATCATCTCCCCCGTCCTCGCGTCCAATACGTACACCGCGCTCGCTCGACGACCGACGACCAAGCCCCCATCCGTGGTTGCCCTGGGCGAGCGCTCCGCTAACTCTTTCGCGCTCGCCCCTAATCGTCGAATGACGCGTTTGACCTCGCCGTTCGAGCGGTCATTCGCCCTCGTCACCGCGGCTCGCGCGTACAGAGCGCCGTCCACGCCCGGAAACACGCACCGCTCGTCTCGCGTTCGCTCGTTGTCGTCCCATTCCTCCATCGACGCCCGCGTCAACGCCCCTCCGGTGTCGAATTGCCATTTCATCTGTCCCGTTCGCGCGTCCAGCGCTCGGGCGTGGCCGTCCATGGTGAGCACGACGACGATTGGGTCGGATTCCGTCGCCAGCGCGTCGCGCCGAGCGTCGCGACGCGTTTGAGCTTGCATCTCGCTCGATGCCGTCGCGTTCGACGCGAACGCGAACGCGAACGCGTACGCGAGGCATGCGATGAAGGCGATTCGTGACGGGCGGCGCGTCATTCGCCCGTCGAATGACGCTTGGCGATTCCGATTCCAATGCCAATGCCAACGCCGATGCCATTCGTTCGACGACGACGTCGTCACGACGCGATCGATCGCGATCGTGTGCATACCATTTAAGATGTTTCCAGTACGTGTCGAATGTCCGATATACTAAAACGAACGACGACGACGACGGCGACGACGCACTGTCGTGTAAAGCCCGTTTGCATCTTCAGTACGTTATGAGTGTCCGAGACTCTGACGCGCGCGCGCGCGTTCTCGTGTACATGCACGTGTATATGTAAAGTACGTTTCGAGTGTCCGAGAACAGTACATATATCATCATCGTCGCTTCCTCGCGCGCCATCGATCGATCGCATCGCGTGCGACGCGCATCACATCGCGTTGGGGTCTCGCGTTTCGCGTTCGCCATGGCGTCCGCGATCGCGAAGTCGGCGAAGAAAACGAAGATGTTGGCGTCGAGAGTGATTCCCGATTCATCGTGGAACATATTTCGCGGCGACCGAGTGATGGTGACGAGCGGACGCGACCGCGGGGAGTCCGGGGTGGTGTCGCGCGTGGACCGCGCGCGCGCGTTGGTGTACGTCTCGGGATTGAACACGGTGAAGAAACACGTGAAAGGACAAAAAGACCAACCAGGGACGATAGCGACGATCGAACAAGGGTTGCATCGGAGTAAAGTGTCGTTAGTGGACCCGGTGAATGGGTGCGCGGTGCGGTCGGCGAGAATGTTCACCGACGACGGCACGCGAGTGCGAGTGAGTCGAGGGAGGTTAGCGAGTGGGAGCGTGATTCCGATGCCCGTTGAGGCGATGTCGCGAAGAAGCGTGAAAGCGACGGGGGTAGGACCCGCGGATACGCCTCTGAAGGTGGTGCTCAAGGTGACCAAGGATGCGAGCGGGGATTTGTTCGCCGGGATCGTCAAGGAATCGAACGAAAACGCTGGGGAGTAGGATAGGGCGAACGACGGGTCGCGAACGACGGATTGGGTTCGGGAACGATTCAAATACGGTCTGCGCGTTCGAGGGCGCGATGGACGCAGTGCTGGCGAGAGACGTTCGTCGACGAACGCGAAGTCGAGCGCGGTCGGGGTTAGGTGGGGTGGAAAAATTGTCATAAATTACACGCGATACAATAGGGAGAGAACGCAAATGAATCAGGCGCTCACGCCGTCCCAGCGCTCGGCATTTTCGCTCGTCGCCAAGACCGCGAGAAGGCCGCGAAGGGAGCGCGACCACTGGGTGAAGTACGCGCCGTCGCTCGACGGGGCGATCTTTGATTTCGACGCGGCGCGCAGAGCGCGGTCTCTGCCGTTTTCGCGTAACGCCGCGACGATGCGCTGACCGTGATGGACGAGCGCGAAAAGCGTTGCGCATGCAATCGCGGCGGATTGCACGTCAGCATCGCCTACGGTGTGCGTGAGGGTGTCCAAAACTCTCGCGTTCGCCGCGAAATGCGTCTTGGCGTCCGCGTGGAACGCGAGATTGTGCATCAACAAAAACGCTTCGCGACGCGCGTCAAGGTCTACGTTCGTCGCCGCGGCGACGATTTCGAGACACAATTCTAGAATGTGGGTTCCAGTACTGTTCGTTCGTAGAACCACGCGCTGACCTTCGGGAAACGAAGCGACGTGCCCGAGCGCGCGAGCGCTCGCGGCGATGGTTTTCATCCATCGCGCCTTGACGACATCTTTGGATTCGACTGCGTCCTCGCCGAGCGCTCGAAACTTCATGAGCGCATGCGAGAGCGTCATCGCAGTTTCTTCGACGAATACCGAGCGAATGAGCCAGTACCGCGCTGGTCCCTCGACGCTCGCGAGGGACGAGAGCGCTTTGAGGCACAATTCGAGCGACGCCGAACCCGGGACGCGCTTGACGTCAAACGCGTAATCCATCATTTGCAGCGCAAACGACGTCGGTTTATCGCCGTCCGCCGTAGACGGCGCCGTCACGGTGAGCACGCGTTTCGCGTTCACGTGTTCGGCGACGAAGTTCGTGACGAGGGACAACAACTCATACATGACCGCCTGATCCGCCTTGGCGTACGGCCAAGCGACGGCGAACAAGGATGATATGTCCGCGTCCATGGCGCTCTCGCGAATATCGTTCACTATCTCGTCAAACTGCATGACATATTCCGCGTCATCAATCGGCGTGTACATCAAATGTCGCAAGCACGTCAACGAGCTCAGGACGATGCTCGAGGGGAGTTCGTCCCCGTCGGCGGTGGTGCCGAATTCCAGCGCCGCCGCGAGGGCGTCTTTGCGCGCCTTCGTCGCGGAAGTTGCCGCGTAAGCATCGGCCGCAGTCGGAGGCGGCTTTATGCCACGATTTGCATTCCAAGCCCGTCTCACGGCTGCGTTCGCGGTGGCGATGAGGCCCTCGACTAATCCCCACTCGCACGCCGCCGCTTTGGCGCTCATGTCATACGCCAAAACGTTGCGCATCGCCGCGATGACGATGGCCATCGTCGGCGCTCGAGTGATTTGCTCAATGTTCCCTCGCGAGCGCAACTCCCAAAGTGATACCAAAGACTCCAACAGCGATGCGCCTACGTTCTCAAACGCGCCGTCCCTCGCGCGCGAGGCGGATGCTCTCGAACGGAACAAAGTTGTGACGAGAAGGCACACCCCAGTCGCGGCGTGAGCGTACTCGGCGCGCGAACCTTCACCGACGACGGTTGACAAGATTTCAGAGCAATGCGTGGCGAGGCCGCTGGTGGAGATAACGTCCGCGTCGCCTCGAGAGGTAACTTGTAACACCGTCGCGAGTGACTCGGAGCATCGCGAAGCCAGCCGAGCGACGGCTTCGTTCGCGTTGGCGCTTCGCATGACGTGCGCGGCGGCGATGAGTGACTCTCGAAGCGCAGCCGCCGCGAGCTTCGCGTCGAAGCTTCTAACGCCAGCGACGAGTATGACACCGAGTAGAGACGCGATGTTCGACGCAGCATGTGCAGCGTCGACGAAAGCGCGACCGGCGAATGCGTTGTGAGCGCGCTTGAGCGCAGCGAACGCGCCGTACCACATGTTGCCGTCTTTGTCATGATTGGGATCGAACTCAAATGCCTCGGCGACGCCTTGCGCATCGACGCGAGCGGCTGCGAGGAGCGCCGCAGAGGCGCCGCGATGAAGAACGACCACGCGTTCGTCGTCGCCTTCGATGTCGTCGTTGATCACACGCGCCAACCCACGCCAAACATCGCTCGCGGCGAGCATCGGGATCGATGGAAACGGCACTTGCGATTTCGCGCCTGAGTAATAACCGTCATCGGGGACATCCACCGCAAGCTCGGCTGCAGCGCTCCCGGCGATGAGCGCGGCGATGCAACGACACGCAGACGCTCGCACGATCGCGGCTTCATATCGATTGAGCGCGCATTCCGTCGCGAGCTCGAAAATGTTTGGAAACGCCGAAGCGATGACATCCACGATTGGCGAACCGGGACCAACCGCCGCCGCGAGCAACTCGTAGGCTCGCGCGCGCGTTCGCGACGATGAATCGACGAGCATGTCACCCAACCACTGCAAACCTTCTTGCGCGTACCATGCGTTGGTCCAGCCTTCGCGAGGACCACATTCCATAACTTGCAACAATCCCGCGGTAGCTTTGTTCACCAAAGTCGACCCGCGGTGGTCGTCGCGAGAAAAGGTCGGACACACATTGGTGAGTAGAGCGGAGACGAAATCAGCGACGACGCTCGGAGGGGAACCCACAAGTCTGAGCGTTGTCGTCGCGGCGTCGATGCTCGCCACTCGAGCGGTGTAATCACAATTCTTGATCGACAGCAGTGCGTCCGTTATCGTCCCGACGCCGTCCACGGCGAGAAAGCTAGACATCAGCTCCGTGACTGCGTCCTCGGGCGAGGCGCGAAGGGAAAACCGTCTAAGCGCTTCGCAAGTGCTCGTGAAGAGCTCCATACCGGCGCGAACCGCGCTCGCGCGGGCAGAACATTGCTCTCCGCCTTCGGCGCCGAGCGCTTTGGCTGCCGCGAGAGGATGACGCAAAGCTGGAGGATCACGCGACGGGTCGTCGTTTGCATCGTCATTCAACCTTGCGCCCGCGCTCGTGAGCGGCTGGATGACCTCTCGTGAGATATCTACGAGAGCGCGCACGGCGGCGTACGGAAGAGTGCCGTCTTTCACACGCAACATTGATTCCAGGCACATCGAGAGCGTCTCCGCCAAATCGACCCATAGCCAAGCGTCGGGCGTCGTTCGCGGCGTACGCCGCACAAACCGCGCGCTCGCTTCAGGCCAACGGCCGAGCGACGCCAGCAAGCTCATCGCGTGCGGTCGGCTCGTCTGCGCGAGCGTTTTCAAAGCGGCAACGACACGCGCTGCGGCTTCGTGGGAGCGCGCCATTCCGAGCTCGCTGATGAGACCGCCAATAACAAACGGTGGGCAAGAAATGCGCGCTGCATCTCGCATAACACGCGTGTCGGCGTCATCGTTCTCTAGATCTTCGTTCATCGCGAACAAGGACAGCGCGTCGACAGCTGACGCCCCGCCGTATGCCTTCTTGAGAACGCGTCGTTGCTTGAACATGAACGCGACGCGCTCAACGTTGACAAAGTCGTCCTGAAAAGGATTAGAATCGCCGAGCGATGCTGAAATCGCGAGCTCGGGAACAAATACTGGAAACCTATACGTTTCCAGGAACAACTTGGGTAGCGATAAGATGGTTGGCTTTTGCGAACCCTCGCGAGCCGCTACAGCTTCCATCACGGGAACGAAGAGCATTTGCATCAAAAGTAAGGCCATGGCTTCGCGAACTCTCGACTGTGGGTGAAACACCAGACGCAGCGTTCGCATCATGCGACATCCGCGCGCATCTTCTAGAATGAGCATCTCTCGCACTGGTAAAGAAGCGCCAGCTGCGGCGGCGAGCACTCGTAACGTGCCCGTTACGACATTCACGGGCGCGCTCGTCTCCAGCGCTGCCTGGAGCAAAGAGTCTAGAGACGCCGCGTCGGCAAGCACTTGCGCTAAACGAGGATCGCGAGCTAGATTTTCCAATTCGATGGCAATCGCCTCGCGTGATCTCGGATCAGAGCTCAGAAACGCTTGCAATAAATCTCGAACATCTGTGAACGTTTTCAGTTTTGAGCTTTCGTTCGGCGCCGATGAGGCTTTCGTGTGTTCATCGCGCACGTACTCATCTTCAGTGAGCAAAACCTCGTCGAGAGGATCGCTCGATGACGAGATGAGTACCTGTGCCGACGCACTGTGGCCGTGAGAAATGTTTCGCGCCACGTCGACGGCGCTCGTCGTGCGCACTTGTTCGCTTTCATGAAACAAGCCTCTCACCGCGGGAATCAGCCTTTCCCACTTGCCGCCCGCCGTTTCTCGTCGAACGCGCTCGATCAATCGTCTCGCCTCCGAAACAGCTACGCCCACCGCGTCGTCGCCATCGAGAGCATCAAACCACGCGGAATAGCAGGTAATTTGTCCCGCCACGTGGTGATGATTATGCGTCACCGCGCATGCCGATTCCAAACACGTCGCCGCATCCATCATTGTCGACGAGTGATTCAACCCGCCGACGATGACCTCGCCAATTATCGCCGGATGTTCCAACACTGAGCACGCTGCCGAATCTATCGCGCTCGCCGCCGCAAGAGTGGCGTAGGCTGACGTCCGAACCTCGGTGACGGCGTGCGTTAAGAGCGCCAAAACTGCGATGACGACGTTGTCCCTAACGTCCGCCGCGTCATCCTCGCTCGTCAGCGCGAGCAGCGTCGCGATCATATTAGCGCTCATCTGTCCCGCATTCGACTCGACGTTCATCAAACTCAAAGCAGGAGTGGCTTTAAGTACTAATTTAGCAAACGTCATCGGCGTCGCCGTTTCGGCTCCAGACACTGCCGTCGTCACCGCGTGCAAGCACTGGTCTGCGTCGTGAACAATCGCGAGCTCGCGCGCGAGTGTCGGGCAGACATTTATCAACGCACCGGCGCAGTACTGGCGCGCCAATGGGTTCGCTGCGGCGAATACTTCGTCAACGCACACTGAGTACCAGCGTTTAACGAGTCTCGCGTTCGCGGCGCCGGTTCCTCGCGCCGACGCTCCGCCGGCGAACGACGCGAATTCGGCGCTGACCTGCACGCACGTTAAATACTCACTCGCCGCACCCGATTCAAACTCTAGTCCCTCGAGCGTGGCCTCAAATAAATCCAAGTACTGACCGAGACGCGTCAACGCTCCGTGATGCGGCGGCGCCGCGTCATCCGCCGGAGAAATTTGCACCAGTGGCAACAACAATCGCGCGGCGCGAATCGCGTCGGCGCGCAACAACGGCTCGCGCATCGCCGGAATGACGTGCGTCATGAACGTGTGCGCGATCGGAAGCACTCTCGTCGGCTCGCCTTTAGCCGCCCCGTACCCGTGTCCGCGCGAATCTGGCGGGAAATTCTCTTGAACAACCGTCCCGTTCGCCCCGAGCGATTGCCGCTCCGGCGCTCGCGCGAGCAAACACGCGCGGTCCATGTCAATCAGCTCGCGCTGAAGCGCGATCGCGCACTGTGCGATCACCCCCAGCGCTTCCTTTCTCGTCAACACGCTCGACTGTTCGGGGTCGTACGCGGCGAGCAATTCACACGCCCTGGCCAACGCCCTCGACCCGCGTTCGCATACGCATTCGATGGGCAAATCCACAACCGCTCGCCTGAGCTCGCGTAACGACACCAACGCCCCTCCGCGGTTCTCCGACGTCTCCAACTTCGCACTCAACGCGTATAAATACTCCACATCGCTTTGTGACGTCGTGCAAAACGGCAAGACGTACCCATCGTCGTCGTTCGCCCCGACGCGCGCCGACGCGCGTTCAAACGTCACTCGCCGCGAAGACGCGCGGCTCGCGTCTTCGCTTTCACCCGTCGTCCACTCCTGTGTACCAAACGTCGTCGCATTCGCGTCGTCGATCGCACGTATTGACTCTTCGTCCTCGCCTTTGTCTCGATCGTCGCGAGCGATGGCGTCTACGTGACGCAAGACGTCTCGCGCGCGACGCGCGGCGCTCGACGACCCGCGAGCGAGCGCGTCCAATCGTTCTCTCACCCCTTCACTCGCAAAACGAGCGCGCGCTGGGGCGAGCTCGCACAGAGCGACGAAGGCGTCGAATGCGCGCTCGAGCGCGCTTTCGTCGTCGCTTAAGTCGGTGAACACACGCGCGAGACCGTGGAAGACGTCGGGCGACGCCAAGGCGAACGCGTCGCGCGTGCCGCACGCGAGCGCCAACGCGAGCCGTCGCACCGCCCGCACGCGAACGTCTTGAGAATGCGAATGGAGTTTCGAGGCAACTGCGCGAGCGTAGGAAGAGTCGGCGCGCGCGCGCGCGTCGTCGCTCGGCATGAAGCGCGGGCGAATGACGAACGACGCGACAGCTCGCGCGCGTTTGAATTCGTCCACGGTCGTGTTTTGTGGTACAGATAGAGGGTTGAGGAGTGAAGTATACGAAACCGTTTTTATGTCAGGCGAATGCGAGGAAAGGTCGTCGGGGGAAACGCGAGCGCGCGAGCGACGAACGGTGAGATTTTCAACAATACAGAGAGCTATTTTATTCGGCGTAATAATACCCATCGTCGGTGCGCGCGGAATTCGCGAACGCGAGGGCGAACGGGGGATGGAGGCGGGCGAA
>Ga0222712_10004922_pt1 | contig 13740 bp, 11 predicted proteins | sample C33_657DmetaG_FD_165043 | JGI IMG/M metagenome (GOLD analysis project Ga0222712, IMG submission 165043) | Estuarine water microbial communities from San Francisco Bay, California, United States - C33_657D | ecosystem: Environmental > Aquatic > Marine > Unclassified | place: USA: California...
TACTGCTACTGTATTTAATTTATCATTTACCGGAACAATTAGTAAATTTAACATTACCAACGTAAATACTGCTAAAGTAAATTCATTTACTTTGATTAGTGCGCCTGGAGCCGGAGCTGCTACAATTTCATGGACTTTTCAAACCAACGGTCTGAATGAGGCAAATGTTAAATGGGCTGGGTCTGCACCAACCGCTACAACCACGGCAAACAGATGGGATATATTCTCATTTGTTTATAACGGGTCAGCTTGGTACGGATTCACCGGAGGATTAAACTACGTATAATAAATAAAGTTATGTTATCAAATGCAAAATATCCATTAAGGACACAAAAAGTTACAAGTGCTGCTATTAGTTATACAGCTATAAGATTTGAAGGTGAAACTAGCACATCCGGTACACCTGGTGCAAGTAGCTGTATATATGAGTGTTATTTATTTTCAAATAACAGAATTGAAATTAATTTTGGAAGTTGGAATAATGCAATTACGGGTGCAGTTGCTGGATTTTATACTGCTGCCGGAACTCAATTAGCTGCATATAGTCCGGCTGCAACAACAGGATTTGTGTTTACTCCGAATTCAACTGCAACGAGTTATACGGTTAATTCTTCTAATTCATATGTTACAGGAGCAATAGTTCCAAGACAAGCACTAGATGCTGGAAATACAGCTGCTGCAACTTGGCCTCCGACAGGATGGACTAGTATACAAAATGGAAACGTAGATGACGGATTTCTTACACAAGCTCTTAACAACAACATTTTGTTTAATAATATAAGTCAAAATATTGCATATATTGGAAGTAATTTTTATATTACTTTTGGTGGAGGAAGTTCTAATTGGAGCGGTTTATCTTCAACAAATCCCGCATTGGATAAAATCATGATGAATTCTGGAGATAGAAGTTATCAACGAGTTGCATACAAAAACGGGTCAAAATAACTATTTAATATTATGAATTATAGAGTAGCAAAATTAATAAACAATGTTTTCTTCATAGATGATATAAGAAATTTTTATCCTAATGTTTCTTTTCCATCTGAAGGATTAACTAAACAAATAATTGACGCATTTGAAACATATGAAGTAGTTGAAACATTACCTCATTTGAATGTTGAAAAATTAGTAAACATTCCAGCAACATTAAAAGAAGATGACAAAGTTTATACAGTTGAAGTTGTTCCAAAAACTCAAACTGAAATAGATAATGAAAAATTTGCAGAAGTTAGAGAATATCGAAATGAACTTTTGAATTCAAGTGATATTAATGTCATGTCAGATAGATGGGATACATATACCGATTCAAAAAAGGATGAATGGAGAAATTATAGACAAACACTAAGAGATTTACCACAGATTTATGCAAATAATATTCATGGTGTAGTATATCCAACCAAACCAACTTAAATATAAATCTTGGTTTTTTCATGTCCAACAACCACATTTGGGTCTATCATTACTTTATAACCCAATCTATTGACTTCTCTACACCAAGCAACGTCTTCCATTGTAAAGTCTTTTGATCCTCTAATATCTACGAATTCAGGTCTAAACCAAGGATATTTCATACTTTCAAATACTCCACGTTTTACCAATATAAATCCAAATCCTGTATATACTGCTGGAAACAATTTACCATTTTTTATGTAAGAATCTGTGGGTGACATGAATTGAAAATTGCCATTTTGTTGAAAGTATTCTTCATTCCAATCTTTAACAGTTGCATATGCAGTTCCACCGTCCATTAAATATAATCCACTAACTATATCTTGTTTATGATTCAATAATTGTTGAAATTGTTGAGGTGTAAAGATGATGTCACTATCTATCCACATCATATAATCATAATCCAACTTATTATTAAATGGTTTTTGATTTTCACCTGCTAATATATTACCACCCAAACACATATTACGAGCATAATAAATGTTACAACTATACTTTTGTGAATATACTACATTGTGTCCTTTGTTGTAACAATATCCCAACAAATTAGTCCAACATTGTAAAAATTGACCACTAAATTCTCTGCCTGGTAAACAAAATAAAATTTTCATAAAATATAATAACAAAAATTGTACAATTACACATATATATCAATGTTACAAGTTAGAAAGGATATTATAATATGGAAAATCAACTAGCAAAATTCAGTGTTACAGAACTAAAAGCATTGGTTTATGATGAATTGGCAAAGGCTGAACAAGCTCAAGCCAATATTCGTATTCTTAACCAAGAACTACGCAATAGACTACAACCATCACAAAATGGTGCAGTAAATCCAGATGGTAGTACACCAACTATTACACCTGTAGATTTCTCTAATGCACCTGATGCTTAATTTATGTCTGACGCAATTAAATTTACTCAAGAAGAATTAGAAAATTTATCCAAATTACAAGGTAAATATCAAGATAATACTTTTAAATTTGGTCAATTATATCTTGATAAATTAACATTGGATGAAAAATTCAAACAGTTAACCGAGTTAGAATCATCACTTAAAAGTGAATTTTTACAAATTCAAAAAGAAGAAGAAACTTGGTTAAATAACATTACTTCCAAATACGGTGAAGGTTCACTATCATTAAAAGATGGTACTTTTATCCCTAGTAAAAAGTAAATAAACGATAAAAATCAAAAATAACCCACATAATTAATTTTATGTGGGTTTTATTGTATATATATAATTAAACATTTTAGATATAATCTATACAAATTTTATATTTATATCTAGTAAATATATTTTCATATGAACATGGATCAATTTATTGTAAGACCAGGCCAAAAACCAGTTGAAGAAAAAACACAAGTAATTAATGTGCATAGAACTGTAAAAGGTTTCTATAAAGCATCAATTATGGAAGCAAGTACTGACGGTACAGTAAACGAAGCTTATTCTACTGGTTGGAAACCAAACACCATTCTAAACAGTGGTTTGGATAAAATTGCTTATATGCCATGGGCACAAACCTTTCAATTTTGTTTGATAGGCGATTATCCTTATACTGGTGCAGATCCTGCTACTGCTTCATATGACGAAACGATGTTAAAACGTCCAAAGAAAATTCATTCATTTTATTTGCCAGGTCAAGGTAATTGTGGTCACGTAATTTCAGGAAGTACAGTTAGATTATTCAGAACATTTGACTTTTATAAAGAAACTGATAACGTAACTTATACTGAAGTGGGTTTTAAGGAAACTCCTGCAGCTAATAAATTGTTCAGTAAAATTCGTTTTGACCCAACAATGAGTTTACACGCTGGTCAATTTATGCGTGTATCATATGAACTACGTGTCAATTTAAATCCTGCTACAGCTAGTGCTGGTGGTATTACACCAAACCCATTTCCAACATTTACTGGTTGGACAACAGGTTCTTTAGATAAAGAAGCAATTCAAAAAGTAGGGTTATGTGGTATTGATAGTGGTAGTGGTTTAGCAACACCTATTGATGAAGGTGGATTTTGTAACGAACCGTTTGCTCCAGGACAATTAAGCTTTGGTCCTGCGTTTGGATTCGTAAATAGATATTATAATGGTTCAAACGTAAATTATTACCCATCAGGATCTTCAACTTATGAACCAAATCCATTTAAAGCAATTGGTCCTCTCCAAGAATTTGATGTAGGTTATAGTAATATTTACTCAATGTTAGATTATTCTATATCAGCAAGTAATGTAATTTCTGGGGGTAAATATAGTGGAAGTTTTGTTGTACCAGATACAAATTATTTCTTACCAAGAAATTATTTTACTACTGATTATTTAAATGCGGCAGCAATGACCGTTTATGCTGGAGTTTATTCAACTGCAAGTTTCGAATCAGTTGATGGAGGAACAGGTAAATATACTAATATAAATTTCACAATATATGATGGTTATGATATAGGTAAATCTGCACTAAGAGTCAGTCAAAGTATAAAATTCTATAATCTTGAAAATTTGTGGACACCATATTGTAAATTAGCATCATATACATCAATAGGTAATACAGGATCTCTTCCAATTAATAATACAAATTTAATAAATGAGTATTTTTATGACACTTCTATGCAAACAAGTGGAAGTTGGTCGTATCCAACTTATCCATCTCCATTAGCTGTACCCGGTGGTAGTGGAACAGCGTCTGCATATGAACCATCTAAGGCAATTTTAAGTGGAAGATCTGGTTCTTTTAACGATGTAAAGAATACGAAAGTTCCAGCAAAGAGTCCATATTGGGATGATTGGAATCCATATACACCAACAGGTTCATTTCCTACTCCGATTAATCAATTGTCTAATTATTGGGTTCGTGGATCAAGTATCTTTTTATCTACACATACTGGATCAGCAACATTGTTTAGTGCATCGGTAGATAGATCAAGTAATACAAGTTCAAAAGTATTTTCATTTGAATTGCCATTGACAATTGTACCGTATATATCAGGTACATATTACAGAGATAAATATGCTGTATTTAGCAATGCAAATGCTAATAACGTAGACATTCCAAATACATATTGGCCAAGTGGTACTGCTCCTTCGTGGAGAACTATTGGTATTGGTCCAACTAGTTTAAATACAAATCCAAGTACAATGAATGATGCAGCTAAGTATAATGGATATGTTTATGTTCTTGAAAATGACCAAACAAAAGATAAAGATTACTCATTAAAAGTTATATTCAGATATAGCTGGAATAGAGCTTAATTGTTATGTCATATCAATTGGTTAACTCAGGTTCATTAGCAAACACTGATAACGCAGATACTTTACGTGCTTCTTTTGCAAAAATTAACGCAAATTTTTTAGAATTATCTGGGAGTTTGGATTTTGACCAAACTCCTGTTGGTGTTGTTGGTTCTGCAGCAGGATATATCATTATAAAAATAAACGGAACAAATTATAAGATTCCTATTTATAATGTGTGAGATTATTTCATAACATATTTTATAGAAAATTTAAATCTCTTCCTGTATCTTATTATAAGAGAGGAAAAGAGTTAATAGTTTCTGAAACTTTAAGTTCAAGTGTAAGTTCTTCACTTACACTAAGAAACATACAACATTCACTTGATAATTTTATTGAAAGTTCCACTGTAGATTTTGGAATTTCAACCGTAAATGAATTTACTTTACCAGAATCAAGTCAAACAAGTTTAACTTTAAAAAATACTGATTATTTCTTTTTTGATCCTGAAAAATCTACACAGTCTTCTGTATTAGGTACAACTTCACATCAACCCTTAACATATTTTGGTCAAGAAACATTTGGTTTAAATAATTTAAATTATGATAATACTATAAAATATAAAGTATCTAATGTTTCTAATTTAACAAATTTAAAATATGACAACATAAATTTTGATACCACATCTAATTTCGTAACTTCTAAAAATGTAAGTTATGATTATACAAAATTAGATACATCCTATTCTGATTTAAAATTAAAAGAAACTGGTTTAATAGATTCTAATCTTGATAAATCATATTCTAATTTAAATTTGAGAGATATTAAAAATATTTTTGAAAATTTAGATACATCTAATATTAATAAATCACTTATAGGAGCTGAAACATTTAACGTTACTTTAGATTTATCCCACCAATACTTTAATTTAAATGATATACAATTATCAATTGTTAATTTAGACACTTCAAATTTTCAGATATCAACAAATACAATTGAAACTATTTTATCACAAATAGAGTATTCTAATAGTCAAACCACATTAAATATAGTTGATTATATAGAATCTGTAATTGATAAATCTTTTAATGTTAATAATACAAATTTATTAGAATATTTCATTCCTAGTGTAGATAGTTCAAATTCAATTAACAATCTAAATAAAGTTGATTATAGTGTATTTAAACCTGATACATCTTTAACTTCAAAAAAATTGACTGTTACAGATTATTTTTTATTTAATCCTGATGCTTCTTTCGGAAATAATAAATTACAATCTGCGGATTATTTAATTTTCAGTCCAGATAATTCTAATAATAATATAACATTAAATTCAATTGATTATATAATATCAATTGTAGATAAAATTTCAAATTCAAATAAATTACAATCTACCGATTATTTATTTAACAAATTAGATACGATTAATATTAATAAAAAATTAAATCTGACCGATTTATATTTTGTTTTAACAGATACATCATCTGATAATATAGTTCTAAGACAAACTGATTATTTAAAAACTCTACCAGATACTACAACATCCAATTTAAATTTTAATACATTATCAAATACATTTAATTTAACCGATACATTTAATTATAATTTATCTTTAAATTTAAGTTCATATTTTTATACACCAACTGATACATTTAATTATAACTTTAAAATATCAAATTTAGATTATGTATTTGTACAAATTGACAACAGCAATTTCAGTATTAATTTTTCTAAATTAAATTATAACTTTGAATTAACTGACACGTTTTCAACACAATTTAATTTATCAAATTTAGATTATAATTACATAATAACTGATATATCTACTGATAATAAGACTCTTAGAAATTTAAATTATAATACAATTCCCGTTGAAATTTTAAATTTTACTACAAAAGTAAATAACATAGAATATAAATTATCAAGTTATGATAATTCAAATTTCAATTATAACTTATCAAATTTAAATATATTACCGCCATATTTTGATTTGAACTCTAATAATTTAAACTTAAATCAAGTTAATAAAAGTATATCAAATGATATAGATATTTCATTAAATAAACCATCATTAGGTCAATTGTTACCAATTACCGAAATATCTAAAAATTTGTTGAATTTAGGACAAAATAATATAAAATTAAATTCATCACTTAATTTAAGTGCAGAAATAGATAAATTAAATTTAAATATTCAAACTAATGTATCTCATTTACCATCTTTAATTGAAAAAATTGAATTTTCAAATAAATTAAACGGCGTTATACCATTATACGATTCTTATCCTGCTAGTTTTAGAAATAGTATCCAAGAATTGATTTATTTACTGAAAACTACACCAGTAACATCAAATATTAACATTAATAATTTGTTATATGAATTGACTAAAGAATTTAGTATTCAAAACAATAAATTTAATAATATTAATTATGAATTAACAAAAGAATCTTCAAATTCTAATATTAAAATTAATAATTTGTTATATGAACTATCCAAAGAATCTATTAGTTCAAATACTAAAATCAATTCTTTGTTATACGATATATCTAAAGAATCTATATCCGATACAATATCAATTAATAATTTAAGTCATATTATTTCAAAACAAGCAGTAAATAATAACATTTCAATTAATAGTTTATACCACGAATTATCAAAAGAATCGATAAATGATAATACAAATTTAAAAAATCTATTACACGAATTGTCTAAAGAGTCAATAAATTCTGAAATTGATACGACTTTAAATTATGTTTATACACCTGAAATTGTTAATTTCAACATTAGTTCTTCTATAAATTATGTTTATTCTCCAGAAATAATTAATTTCAATGTAAAAACATCTTTAACTAACGAATATAATGCAGAAATTTCAAGATTAAATGTAAAACCAGAAGTAAATTATAGTTTATATAAACAATTAGGAAATTTCAATCTTAATTTAAACAATTTAACATATAATTTATTAGATATCAAGATAATAGCAAATCAAAATGTAAAAACAACTGTAAATACTTTTTATGAACCAGAAAATACAGTTACATCAAGAAGTTTATCAAGAACGGATTTATATTCTGTAGTTACTGACCAAGCAACTGCATCAAAGATTTCATTTGTTCCATATGATAGTTCATCTAATTTAACATTTAATAGTTCTTCATTAAGACGATATGTTAATCAAATAAATGAAGTTTTCTATATGTCCGGCAGTCAATTGACTTCAAGTAGAATAAATTATCAAGAAGATGTAGAATTAATCGTAATAGGTAAAGGTTCTACTACTACTTATAAAGATAATTTAGATTATAATTTGCCTTATAGGGCTAGTTTTATAGTTAAAAATTGGCCTCACTATCAATATAATACAAGCAGTTACTGGCATTTACCAGTACCATTAAATGCTTCAAATGATGATATATTGGCATCTGGTGATATATGGATAACCGCATCTTTTCAAAATGGTATTGATGTATTTACCGATCAATACGGTTTTGCGATAGATATATAATATAAGCTGATATTTATTAAATAATGAGAATTACTGACCTAAATACACTAGTTACCGCTTCATTGAGTGATATTTTATATATCGTTGATGTAAGTGATACTGGTGATTTTATTTCAGGATCAAGTAAACAAATCACCGTTGGTAACTTTTTTTCGTCAAGTAATGTAGGAGGAGGTGGGGGAGGAGGCGGTGGCGGAGGTGGTGGCAGTGGTTATTTACTAATAACAAGCAGTATATTATCATCAAGTTTTAGTTTAGAAAGTGAAACTTTTACTTCAAATGGTATACAAACAAGTTATACATTATCAAGTAACATATCAAGTTCAGAAGACGTTTTTGTTTTTATCAACGGTGTAAGTCAGATACCATTAATTAATTATTCAACAACAGGTTCCACTTTAAATTTAAGCGGAATTGCATCATCTGGAAGTAAAATTGAAGTTCGTAGAGCACGTAATGATTTTAACATTACTTTTATTACAAGTTCAATGGGAGTAGAATATTTTTCTGGTAATAGTTCTACTACTCAATTTATTCTTACTAACGGTCAAACAGTATTACATAATTATGACGTTTTGGTTTCTATTGACGGTTTAATCCAAAAACCCACAACAGATTATAGTATTACAGGTTCTACTTTAAATTTTACAGTTGCACCACCAAATAATACAGATATAGAAGTAAGATACTTAAGTCCGCAAACATTTACAATTATTTCAGGAAGTGGAGGTGGAGGTGGTTCAGGTGCCGGTTTTCCATTTAGTGGAAGTGCTGTAATTACAGGTAGTTTGTTGGTAACACAATATATTAGTAGTAGTTTTACTGGTTCTTTATTAGGTACTTCAAGTTATGCACTAAGTTCGTCTAATTCATTCACATCAAGTTATGCATTTAATGCAAACAACGCATTTACTGCTGTTACTGCTTCATATGCTTTATTTGCATCAAGTAGTGCTGGTGGAGCCACTGGTTTTCCATTTAGTGGAAGTGCGGTAATAACCGGAAGTTTATTAGTTAGTGGAAGTGGTATTATAACTACAGGCAGTTTATTAGTTAGTGGAAGCGGTTCAATTAATGGAAATTTGAATGTTACACAAACAATTACTATCAATGATACCAATATTAGTGCTAGTAATGGAGATTTATATCTAAATGGAACTTTACTAAGAACTATAAGATATGCTTATTTCTCATCAAGTATAAGTAGTTCATCACAAGTAGGTATTTTGGATGTAAGAAATACTTTATTGGTAGGTAAATCTTTATTAAGCGGTAATATTTATGTAAATAATCTATCTACGTCATCAAATGCAGTGATTAATATATATAATTCTGCTTCTTTATCATTATTTCAAACAGAAACATTAACACCGTCACAAAATTTAATATTGAATTTAACTGATTTTGTACCGTTACTAATATCGGGTAGTGGTAACTTTTTGTTTCAAATAACGTCAAGTGTAACCTAAAATATAATAATAATTTATATTAAATTAGCATATTTATAATCATATGAGTTTAGTTAACCGTCAAAATTATACACCTACTTATGGAAGTTACTTTCTTACAAGTACAACTCCGTCCGTTATAGAAACTCCAAGTAGTTTGTGGATAAGAGGATATGAACACGATCCATCAACATTAACTCCATTATTTGGAAGACAATTTCATCCAAGTAATAGTCAAAAATTTACACTCGGAATGATATACACAAAATATTCTGGTTGTATAGCATCAGTTGACTATAATGGTAATAGTTTCATTGATAGAACAGACGATTTCATGACTTTTAATTTAGAGGATATAAATAGAGGAATGAAAGATGTTCCTCTATACAGATGGAGTGATGGATTTAATTATTATATTAGTGAAAATGGAGGATATAAATTTTGGAAATATAATCCAAATAATCAAAATTTAATTGATGGAAGAGGTATTAATAAAGGAGACCAAATTCAGACTGATTGGCCTACATATCCATATCGTGCCGGAGCAAATATGCATATAGTAGACGAAGATATAAATAATATTTATACAATCAATGTTACAGAATTGACTAATGGCTCTTATTATAGAGCAAATTCGTTTCCATCAGCAATAAATAAAAATACAAATGTTACAACAAATACTGAAGGTTTAGTCTCGTCTGTTACTTCAAATGTATATAGTATTGGAAGAAGTAGTTCTAGAATTTATTTCGTTTTAAATAATAATAGTGGCAGAACATTTTCTTTATATTCTTATAACAAAACAGTAAATACAATCACTACAGCTTATACAAATATTCATTCAGGTTCAGTTTGGAATATTCCATCTGAAACATTTCAAGTAGATAATAGTGGTAGTTATGCCTTTTATTATAGCCATTTAATACCATCTGGTAGTACACCTAGTGCATCAGCTATAACTGCTAGACATAATTTTACTAGAGTAATTTTTAATAGAGACGGTGGACAAGCATCTGGTTCAGTTTCTGCTTCTATTAATGCTTATGGAACACAATGTTTTGTTGATTATAGTTTATCAGGCAGTTTAAGTCCAAATGATTTATGGCCAGCTTCATGGGGTACTAGTAATCCGTTAATTTTAACTAAAAGAACAAAATTATTTTTAAATAGTCCAAGTTCTTCTGTAAAATATTTAATTGGATTTGGTATTACACCGTATGGATATGAAGAAACTCTTAAGAATTTTTATAATGCGTTAGTATTTGAAATTACTGCGAGTACATCGGCAACAATGTCATACCAATCATATAGACCTATTTACAATGATTTAGGATCAGAAACCCGTGGTGTAATAGCTATGGACGATAATACAAATAGATTTCTAGTTGTTACGACTCAAAACATGGGAATTTATACATTTGATACTGGTAGTAAATCATTAACACTTGCACAAACAATACCAGGTGAATATAGAGCATTTGGAATGGATTCTTATAATCGTTTATGGGCAAGTAATTACAACAATGATTTATATTGTTTCTCATTAGATTCACCAGTAAGAATTAATATTACAAGTCCTACCAGTTCTTATAATTATTCTGGTACATCAATATCTGGAAGTGTATTGGTAGAAGCAAGAAACTATTTAGGTAATTATGTAGCTGTACCTACTAGACTTACGATTGAAGGAAATTCAGCAGTATTTACTTCAAACAATTCTTCTTCAATTGATATTACAACAAGTACGAGCGCATCTCTTACCGTTCCAATAACTATCAATAACGGCGGATTTACAAGAATAGTAGCAAGTTCTAATTTTTAATTTATAAAATATGAGTTTAATTAATAGACAAAATCAAAACATAGGTCTGACCGCAATTATCGAAACTCCTACAAGTATTTTTATAAATGGTCAAGAACATGATGCATCAACTTTAACTCCATTGTTTGGAAGAATCTTCTATCCACAATATGTTAATGTTAATGTTAATGGTACAATTTTTACTAAATATTGTGGTTGGTTGGGTAGTACAATGGACAATGGTAATCATACTGTTAGAACTAGTGATTTTTCAGCATTTAGTTTGGATGATATTGATCGTGGTATGAAAGACATGATAGGATATAGATGGACAGATGGATATAATTATTATATAATGGAATATGGCGGTTACAAAATGTGGAAATTAAATCCAGGTAATCAAAATTTGACTTATGCATTGGGTAATAAACCGGATGCTACTACTGCAGATAGTTATAGAAGACATGAAAATTGGATAATTGATGAAGATTCATCTAATTTTTATATGTTAGTATGTGGACAAAGAAGTACCAGTAATAGTTATAGATTAGGCGGACAGTTTGCTGTAGGCAATAAATTAACTAATGTCGGAACAAATAGTGACGGTATACAGCAAAATACTAATTGTTATCATGCTTATATAGGAAGAAGTAGCACTAGAATATTTTCATTTAGAAGTATTGATAATCAAAAACGTACACAATTTTTGACGTATTTTAAGACATTAACGTCATCAAGTATTGCAATTGATTTTACACATAGCGGTTCTCACGTTCCAATACCATCTGAAACATTTGATGTTGATGGAAGTGGAAGTTATGCTTTTTATTATACACATACAGTACCTAATGGCATTCCATCAGGATCAGCATCAGGTCCAAAATACAGCATAAATAGAATTATTTTTAATAAAGATGGCAACCAAGCATCAGGTTCAATTTCAGCATCTATTAGTGCATATCAAACAACATGTAGTATTGATTTTACTGCATCTGGTAGTTCTACTCCAAATGATATATGGCCAATGACATGGACAACATCAGATAGTTATCAATTTCAAAGAAGAACCAAATTATTTTTAAATAGTCCAAGTTCTTCTGTTAAATATTTGTTAGCGTTCAATATGAGTCCATATAACTATGATGAAACAAATAAATCATTTTATACAAGTCTAGTATTTGAATTAAGCAGTAGTAATAGTGCAGCGTTAACATATAGGTCAAGTCGTTTAATTTATAATGATTTGGGTGGTGAAACTAGAGCTGTTATGGGAATGAATGATGATAACACTAGATTTTTAGCTGTAGGTACATATAACGCTGCAGTATATACATTTAATACATCAAGTAAAGCATTATCATTGGCACAAGTGATACCTGGTGAATGGAGACATTTTGGTGTAGATACTTATGGAAGATTATGGTTAACAAATTACAATAATGACCTTTATTGTTTTACATTAGATTCCCCAGTAAAGATAAATGTTACTGCACCTACGTCTTCCTATAATTATACAGGAACATCAATATCTTCTAGCGTAAGTGTAGAAGCAAGAAATTATTTAGGAAGTTTTGTATCTGTTTCAACCAGACTTACAATTGAAGGTAATTCAGCAACATTTACATCTAATGGATTAGGAATATTGGATGTTACTACATCTAGTTCAGGATCATTATCAGTGCCAATAACCATTAATAATGGCGGATTTACTAGAGTAGTAGCAAGTTCAAATTTCTAATAAATGGCTAAGGACATTCCATATTATTTTGCTGATACAGGAATAAATGGGGAAGTACTAGGAGAACAAAATGTTTATTCACTTCCTCTTGTTAATTCTGTATTAACGTCCAATCCATTAAATATAACAATCAATAAAACACCTAGGTCTTCATCTGTTACTTATTTAACTGCATATGACAATCCGGAATTGGGACCAAGTACGGATAATAATTCAATAAACCGAAATGAAATACTACAGTTATCAGTAATAGACACATTATTTAATGTAGGAGTTACACCATCTACACCATTAATAATTACTGCGGTCAAAACATCATCACTTTCGAAGATATATTGGACGGCTTATAATAATCCAGAATTGGGACCAAATACAGATAAAACCGGACAATATAGAAATACAATTTTTGAAATAAATGACCAAAGACAATATCGTTATTTAATACAAGATAGTACAGGAAGCAATTATCCTGTTGATAATAGATATGATGTATATTATAATAATACAAAAGTTATTCTTAATTTTGATAGTTTAACAAATCAAGCATTTACAAATCTTTCTGTATTA
>Ga0222712_10004923_pt1 | contig 13739 bp, 8 predicted proteins | sample C33_657DmetaG_FD_165043 | JGI IMG/M metagenome (GOLD analysis project Ga0222712, IMG submission 165043) | Estuarine water microbial communities from San Francisco Bay, California, United States - C33_657D | ecosystem: Environmental > Aquatic > Marine > Unclassified | place: USA: California...
CATTAGCCCCAGTACAATATGCATACCATCTATCCGCTGTATAAGCTAATGCAGCACCAGCAGTAATTGTTTGTGATGCGCCAGCATTTCTTTGATCAATCGTCATAGCACCATTAATAATACGATTAATATTGCTGGAATTTAAATTAAAACCAGCGGTACCAATACTAACACCTGTAGCAGTACTATTTACAACCAACGCTTTACCTACATCACCACCTGTATTAGAAAATGCAGTTGTTGATGGTGTAAAATTGCTGGTATATCTAGCATACCCATTCGTTATTCTCAATTCATCAATATAACCTTGATAATAAAATACACTAGCAATATGACTGCCAATTATAACTCCCGCTGTTCTATCTAAATTAACACTATGTGCAGCTGAATAACCTTGCACACCATTAACAAATATTTTTAAGACTCCCGAAGTTCTTACCCACGCCAAATGAACCCAAGAATTTAGTGTAACTGCTATATTTGATGTTAATGTACTTGTTCCGTCATAGAAATAAGGAAAATTACTAGCATCTATAGCAACATCCCACGGACTTGCTGTGTTTGCAGATCTAGCTTCTATTAGTACCGCAATAGAAGCAGCTCCAGTTTTATACACCCACATTTCAATTGTAAAATCTCCTGTACCAAAAGAAAATCCAGGTGTAGGAGATGATATAGAAAGATAATCGTTCGTACCATCAAAGAAACAACTAGCACCACCAAATTTGCTTTGTGCAGTGCTTATTGCAGCTCCATTAACCGATGTAACAGTTAAGTTATTTTTGCTATTGTCTGTGATTACCGTGCTACCATTAGTACCGTCAAAATGTAACAATGCAGAAACTTGTGGATAATAAGCATCACCTGTGGTTGTACCTGTCAATACTATATTATTTAAATCGACATAACTAGAAGAAGTAGCAGAAACAAGATATCTTACATTTACACTGCTACCAGATGGATAACTATCCGTAAATGTTACACTACTCGCACTTACTGTATAATCTGTCGTTGGTGTTTGTACTACACCGTTTACACTCAATAATAAATCATTAGCAGCAACTGCACTTTGTGATAATGTATATGTATTGCTTCCACTTACATACGGAAATGTAATTCCAGTTAAACTAGTTGAACCACCTCCACCACCAGAACCACCATTCATTGCAAACGATGCAGTTGTTGCATAACTAGCTGTACCACTTAATGATCCTGTTAGTGGATAATTGGATGGTATACTAATTAACTGTGAAGTGATTCTGGTTAGTGGCATATTTTATATAAATATATCAAAATGGTGGATTAGGGTCTGTCCATTCTGGTGTGGCTAATATAGTTAATATTTCTGTATAAGTATATGGTCCTTCTTTTGTTGTCATGTCATTGAAGAAATCGGGTATTGGACCATCCCATTTACAAAATGTTTTGGTTCCGTCAACACTTTTTCTTACAGTGTCAATTGAAGTTTCATGTACTTTAGTAAAATCTACAAGATTCAATTCACTTACATTGAATATCATAAATTCTCTATCTTCATATATTGTTACATTTGTTTCACTCATAATTTTTATACTCCAAATCTAGTTCTTGTTGCTTGAAAATTTTGTTGTATTTCGCCAGCAGTTATTGTTCTGTTGTATATAAAAACATTAGATAAATTAACACTGGAATAATATTGGGCCCCGCCTTCGTTGAATCCGCCAAGCCACATAGTATTATTTGAAAATGGTGTGGTTCCATTTCCAATCGACGATGATACATCTAAAGAACCATTAACATAAAGTGACCAAACATTTGCGGATTTTGTCCAGGTAAAATTATACCAGTTATTTAATGGATATGTATTTGTTGTTGGTCTAGATAAATAGGCAGCGCCTGATTCTCTGCCATCAACACTAAATTTAGTTGATGCTACATCATAATACATAAAAAATCCATTAATAGTAGTATTATAATATCTACCCAAAAAATATCCGCTTGTACTAGTGACTCTTACCCAAACAGAAACACTTATATTAATAAGATTACAATAAGTGCTTGATCCCATATTAACATAATCATTGGTACCATCAAAGAAAATGCTACCACCATTTGTACTACTAAATGTGGGACCATTGGTAAGTGTGCCTGTATTGCCATTGCCACTTAAATCATACCAACTGGTTCCAGATCCCGGATAACTGTTTGTATTATTTGCATCTAAAAATAATACCAATCCATTTGTTACTATATTTGTTGGCCATATAATTTGTCTGTTCGCAAGTTCAACATTTTGCATAGACCAAACGCCAGTAGCACCTGATAAAAATGACGGGGTAACATTTGAACCTATAACTGAACCATTGATTCTCATTATCCAATATCCTCGTATGAACAGATGACAGTTAATTTAGCAGCAGTTCCAGCAATTGCTCCTATTGCATCATTTTCCTCTAAATAAAGAGCGGTGCTTTTGTCTAAAATAACCAAGTTACTTTTTGCTGGAACAGTGATTGAATTAGCAATACTGCCTGATGTTGTTGCAGCAGAAACTGAAGAACTATCATAATAGTTGACGGTAACATTTACTGCATTTGCTGTATCGGTATTACTTACGAATAAACTATTAATTTTATATACTCTGTTACTTCCACTTGCGTTACTTAAAACAGAAGTGGAACCAGTAGTGGTTAAATTAACATAAGTAGTTTTGCCTGTTAATGTTGATATGTTTACAATGTTTGGTGCTGCCATAAAATTCTCCTTATATAATTATCCAAGAATAAATGATAACGCTATTGATTTTCCACTTGGTGTAGTTTGTGCAAAACTGGATGTTACCGCAAAACTAGCAGTTGCAGCCGTATATGATGATGATATTACAGTCAAATCAATTGGCCAAACCAACCCTGTACCATAAACATTAATCGTTTTACTAGAACTTAATTCTAATCTATATGTCAAACTAGCAGTGTTCTGCGATGTTAAATTTATATCATTGCTGTAAATAAACTTACCTGTTTCATATGAACCTCTTTTTACTAAACTAGCAGTAGTATAAGAAACACCACCGTTATTTGATAAATAAAACTTTAAATCTCGATTTATTACCCAAGGATCGTCATCATTATTTTCAGCAAATATTAACGCTCTTACAACTGTAGGATATATAACAGAACTACTAATTGTTCTTATTGGATAAGAAGTTAAACTACCAACACTTCCTGTAATATTATAATATCCCTTACCAATAGCATCCCAAGAGGCACTTACAACTGTCGCTAGTGTATTGTATACATAATAATTATCAACAAATCCATCTTCTATATTAGGATCGACCGCAGTGGTTGTTGATATACTTGACGATTCAAATGATGCAGTAACAGATGCAACCGATACATTCGCAACAGTATATTTCAACAATTGATTTCCCAAACCACCTGCACCACCTGCACCACCCGAACCATATAAACTACCCGCACCGCCAGAACTTGATCCACCACCTGAAATACTAAAAGTTCCTACAGAATTTACAAAATTAGATTTTATAAATACCATACCACCTGCACCACCACCGCCGCCACCACCACCATCATCCGATGAATTTCCATTAACACCTCTACTTCCTGTAGATTGTATTATTGATGCGTTATTAAAATTATTTGCATAAATCAATACAATGCCACCACCAGATCCACCATTTCCACCAAGTGCATTAATAGCTCTACCACCACCGCCACCACCGCCACCAAGTGTTAATAATGTAGTGCCATTATTATATAGTGTACCACCAGAACCTCCGGCATTAAATCCATACGAAGAATTTGATCCATTTGATCCATTTGTTCTATTTGCACCACCGCCACCACCGCCACCACTTCTAGATGTTGATGTATTGCCGGTATTTACACCGCCACCACCGCCACCACCGCCACCAATACTTGATATTGCATTTTCAAAAAGTCTTGAACAAAATGCAACGCTATTTACGCCACGATATGATTCTGCTCTATCACCTGCTGGAGCAGGAGTTGGATATTGTGTACAACCTGCTCCACTATCTGCAATACCTCCCACACCAAATCTAAATCCTTTACCATCAGTATTAATTGAACCGCTATTGATTAATGTCTCGCATTTAAATGCGACTATACCACCAAAAGTTCCATTCCAACTATTTGCAGTTAATGAACCAACCGATGTGACTGTTACAGTTGAATAATTTGGAATTCTTTGTAATATTACTTTTTGATTTCCTAGTGTAGAATTATCCGTTTGTCCATATGATTTGGAAACCGGAACATTAAATGAAATGACATTGGTTGATATACCAGACACTCTTAAAAATTCATAGTTACCAACATTACTATAATAAGTTGTATCTCCTTGTACATTTATTAACAACATTTCATCTCCAACCACAACACCTGTAACAGAAGAACCAGACACAGTAATATTTGATGTTGATGTTGATGATGTAATTGCAGTTACCAAATAAGCAACACCATCTGCTACAGTTCTGCCTGATGCAAGTGTGTCAGTAGATATATTTTTTGCAGTTGATATTGTTACTGTACCATCTGCTTGTGTACCATAATCATTTGATGTAATTGTAATTAATTGTTCTGGTTTTCTTTCGTATGTTAATAATACATTGTCATATAGATTATTTAATAATACATCGTAAACAATTACAGTAGATCCTGTTCCACCACCACTGCCACCATTAAGTGCATATGATGATGTCAATGCATAACTTGCACTATTAACATTTGGTGTAGTTAAGAATCTGATATCAACCAAAGATCCCGATGGAATATTTTCTGTAAAATTAATGGTTGAACTAGTAACCGTATAAGCATTGTTGAATGCTTGTACTGCACCATCAACCGCAACAACAATTTCATATGGATTTACAACACTTCTTGATAATGCATAACTTGATGTACTTCCTACTGCGGTAAATGTTTGTCCTAATAGTGGTGACCCTACACTTACATTTGTATAATTCAATACATTTACATATACTCTATCTACCGATGAACTTAAAAACGATCCACTTGGTTGTTGTGTATCCGTTAATTTTTTGATTTTTAATGAACTATCACTTAGTTTTTCAATGCCGTAATCAACATTAGTATCGTTTAACCCTCCAACCAATCCAATATATTTTGTAGCAGTTTGCGTTGCACTATTTGGAAACGCTGAAGTTGGAGGTGTAAAGCTGGCAGTATATCTTGCAAATCCTTTAGTAATTCTAAATTCATCTATATAACCATTAAAATTATTTGTACCGGTACTTATTTGTGTACCGATAGCAAACGGTAAACTGTTAGATAAAGACGAACTATTTATTGCTGAAGCTACTTGCGTACCATCGATAAACATTCTATTAGTAGAACCAGAACGAGCTACAGCTACATGATACCATTGATTAGTAGTAATTCTAGATCCACTTGGATCTTGTAAAACTACAGTAGATGATCCAACTAAGAATGTAAGACTGGTTCCTGTGCTTCTCCAATAAAGTTGCCAACTATTAGCGTTACCTGTAACCCATCGTTCTGCTAACATTCTGCTGCTACTAAGTGCATTAAAATATGCCCAAAATTCTATGGTAAAACTGCCAGTGCCAAAATCTAAAGCAGTGTTACTAGGAATTGTTAAATAATCTCCTGTACCGTCAAAATAAGCACTAGCTCCACCAAATTCATATTGGGAATCACTCAATTGAGCATCTCCACTTGATGTAATTGTAAAATTATTAATACTATTATCAATAAATCTACCCGCAGAATTCAATGAATCAAAATGACACAATAAACTGCAACTATCAAAATAAATATCACCGGAACCACTGTTCCATTCTTCAACAACATTTATTCCCCAGTTATTATTTGTGAGCGTCAAACCTGTAATTGTAGCTTCTTGACTGCTGCTAAAATTATAAAGAATGGTTTGGTTATTTAAACTGGCTACACTTACAACAGGTGTACTTCCACCTCCACTACCACCATTCATTGCATATGATGATGTAATAGCATAACTAGCAGTTCCTAATAAAGAACCTGTAATAGATCCATTTGGCTGAATTAATGATTGTCGTAATCTTGTAAATGGCATATTATTATATATATTATGATGTCATATAAACCATAGTAAACGGTGTAGTTGTTACATTTTGTGCATTTGTAATTGCAGAATTTGTGTTTGAATAAAGTTGTATATAATCTGTTGTTCCGTTAAAATAAACTAAAAGTGATATTAACCCATTAACAAATCCTTGACCTCCAACGACAGCAATCTGATTAGGAATTCCGTTCTTGGCAAGTAAAAAATATCCTTCTATTGTTGAAGAACCACCGTACACTCTTGCTCCGGCAGATACTTGATACCATCCAGCTACAGTTGGTGTAAACCTGCCGTTTGTATTATCATACCATCCAGTAGAATCTGTAACCGCAGTGTCATATTTTATTATTGTATTGGTGTATGACCCAGGATTTACAACACTTGTTGTTCCATATCTATAAATTACTGTTCTGGGAGCAGTAGTTAGTGCATAACTTGATGTTGTTGCAAAACTGCTACTTACAGATGAACCAGCTAGAAATCTTACATCAATAATAGAACCAGAATCAGCATTTTCTGTTAAATTCAAAGTGGAACCTGTAACTGTATAACTGCCTGTTCTGGATTGAACCAAACCGTCTAATATTACTAAAATTTGATCGTTGTTGCTTACACTTTGTGTTAATGATAATTGACTTACAGAAGCAGTAGGTACAAATGTTTGTCCAATTAAACTGGATGTAGATGATGAACCACCACTGCTTGCAGCATTTAATGCATACGAAGCCGTCAACGAATATGAACTACTAACACTATTTACTACATAACTTGCAGTTGAAGCATTAACAGAAAAACTTGAACTGATTGAATTTAAATTGTAACTGGATGTTGACGCAAATGATGAACTTGTCGCAGTAGTACTATTTAAAGAATAACTTGAACTTAATGAATATGACGCACTAGTTGCAGTATTGGCACTATTCGCAGATGTCGCACTTGTAGCAGAAACCGCAAATGTTGAAAAACTGCTACTTATAGCATTTGTTGCCCAACTACTTGTTATTGGATAAGTACTGCCAGTAGTTAATGTTGTACCACCGCCAGCTGCATATGAAGCAGTCAATGCATTTGTAGACCAACTACTTGTACCAAAAACACTGCCGGTAAAACTACTACCACTTATATTTCCATTCACCTGTAATTTAGCTATAGGATTATTTGTACCTATACCAACTCTACTGCCAGTTACCACTAAAGCATTTGAATTATATGTTCCTACCACCAATCTATCATCACTAAATACCTCCAATATCGGTAAACCGCTAATGTCATTTACACTCATCAATGACCCACTTAAACTGTCATCTACACTAAATAATGAACCCTGTGTTCCCTCTACACTAAATACTACAGATCCTGAAACAAGCGAACCACTGCTATTAATATTTAATTTAGCATTCGGATTAATAGTCCCTATACCAATATTACTACCAGTTTCATACATTACACTGTTTCCAACAGTCGTAGTAGATGTAAATTTAGATATGTAATTTAATGAACCAGTCACCGTTCCACTACCACCTCCACCACCAGACGCATTCAATGCAAATGATGCTGTTAAAGCATTTAATGCATATGAAGCAGTAACAGAAAATGATGATGTACCCAAAAATCCAACACCGTTACTTACACTAGATGTAAAACTACTACCACTAATATTACCACTTACTTGTAATTTAGCTATAGGATTACTTATACCAATACCAACCCTGCTCCCAGTTACCACCAAAGCATTTGAATTGTATGTACCAACTACTAGCCTGTCATCACTAAATACCTCCAATATTGGTAATCCACTAATATCGTTAACACTCATCAATGATCCGCTAAGACTGTCATCTACACTAAATAATGAACCCTGCGTTCCTTCTACACTAAATACAACTGAACCAGAAACTAAAGAACCACTACTGTTAATATTTAATTTAGCATTCGGATTGATAGTTCCAATACCAATATTACTGCCTGTTTCATAAATTACACTGTTTCCTATCGCACTTCCAGATGTAAATTTAGAAATATAATTTGTAGAACCACTAACAGTACCACTTCCTCCTCCACCAGACGAATTCAATGCAAATGATGCGGTTAATGCATATGATGCACTTGTCGCACTATTCGCTGTATTTGCTGATGTAGCACTAGTAGCTGTACCAGCCGTAGTTGCGACATTTGAATAACTGCTACTAACACTATTTAAACTGTAACTTGAACTTACACTGTTCAAATTATAACTGGATGTAATTGCGTATGATGAATAAGACGAACTAACAGAAACACTAGCGGTATCAGCAAAACTACTACTAATTGCATTTGTAGCTATATTTATATAGCTAGATGTTAACGCAACTAAAGCAATAGATGCAGTACCTAATAAACTGCCAGTAATATTTGGCGAACGAAGTGATCCTGTAAATTGATGCGTATCTGAATCTGTATCACCAAACTTAGTACTACCGTCAAAATTAGATGATGTAAAATAACTAACAGACGAACTTATAACATATTGTTGCGCAATCAAACTGCCAATTACTGTTATATTTCCTTGAACCGTTTGACTTCCACTAAAAGTATTACTGCCAGTCGTTGCAAATACAGTTGATGCAGTATTATTTAATAAAAAGGCATTTGATGCGAAACTTGAACTCAATGATGCGGTTAAACCAACAACTTCAATTTGACCAGATGCGGTATTTAGTGTTACAATCGGACTTGAATTTGCAAATAATGTTGAACCAGATGTACTTAATACTGTTTCTCCAATGTAAATACTGCCGGTACTTACATATAAATCTTTCCATTTGTTGGTAGGCGAACCCAAACTATATGTTGATCCTGTAATTGGAATCAAATCTTGCGCAATCGGACTCAAATTACTAGCCGTTAAAGCAAAACTACTACTAATAGATACACTGCTAAAACTACTGGATATAGCATTATTAGCAAAACTACTAGTTCCCAATAAAGATCCTGTAATTGATATAGCATTAACAGTTCCACCAGATAAATTGGTTGCGGTAGTACTATTTAGTGAATAACTTGCACTAACTGAATTATTAGAAAAACTTGCAGTAGATGCAAAACTAGCAGATGTAATAGTTCCTATTACACTACCACTAAAGCTTCCAGTAAAACTACCAGACTTTATTAAATCTGTAGATAATTTTCTCATTATACATCGGTTAAATCATCAATTGGATTATATCCAGGTATTGTCATTATACTTGAAGTAACATATTGATATATTTCTTCTTGTGAATGAAATATATCACCTGTCCCAGGATTATATGGTTGTTGTATTGTCATTGATCCTGATTCATTGAAAACATTAAATCCTGTGTTATTTTGATATCTTTTAAAATAAGGTATTAAATTTGTCATATTAATAAATATACTTTTTCTTGAAGAATATTGGTTTTATAATTATATTATAAATGGTACCGTCCGATAATTTTACTATCACTGTTTTTGTATCTGTAAAATTAACATAACCAACAATATTTTTTCCGTTTGTTGAAATATTAAATCCTGTCGGTAAATCATATGCAGTATCTATAGTTAATACACTATCAATTTCTTGGTTAAACATATAGTTATAATCAACTTCATATGTGTATGTTTTATTTACTGTTGGTATAAATTCAGAAGTATTAGTTGTAATTGTTGTATTTGATCCTCGTAAAATGGTTCGTTTAATCAATCCTTCAGTATTGATAGTTGTATCTGATAAATAAGAGTCACCTGTATATACGGTATTATTAACCATACCGTCAGTTCCTTTAATTAAATTTGATCCACTACTAATTGTATTTATTAAATTATTAACACTTCCAACCGTAATAATATCTGTTGAACTTAAATAAGAATCACCTATATATACTGTTTTATCAACTATACCATCATTTCTTTTAATTAAGTTGGAACCAGTACTAATAACATTTATTAAATAATTGTCTACACTTTTACTAATGTTCGTTACTAATATATCTTGTGATGCAGTAATATAATTTGATCTGGTCGGTAATATTAAATTCGAAGCACTTATTGAACCAGTTACAAATCTTATATTCAATATATTTGAATTATTGTAAAACTCTCCGTCATATCTGTTAAGTATTCTTCTATAATAAGTTAAAATTTCATCGTGTGATGATGATAATTCACTATTTGATAATCCTTTATTCCATAAAGCAAAAATACCAATTCCATTATCCCAATATGCGTCCGTCCAATTACTTCTGCCTATAAAATTACTTGTTCTGGTAATATTGGGCGGTCTTACCGTTGTTGCACCAGAAGAATCTAATACACCATTTTTATAAAAATCATACATACTTCCACTTAATCTGATAGTATAAACCGCATATGCATTATTATCAATTATGTTATTTGAACCAACTTCAAGTACATTTGATGATCCGTTATAAATAAAAAACCTCAATGAATTATTGGTACTATATCTTGAAAATCCTATATTATTATTTGCAGAACCATTTCCAAAATCCATGATTCTTTCCCAAGTACCAACATTTCCAAAGTTACATAAACAAATACATGTTAAACCATTTGTAAAATCTGCAAAACCTGATGGTGCTTGTATATATTGATTTGTACCATTTAATACAACAGCATTTATTGATTGCGTAGTAGAACCAGTAAAAAATGTAGATCCGTTAACTATACTTGCAGATGTATATGTTCCACTTAAATCATACCAACTGCTGCCTGTTCCCGAATAACTAGAACTAACAAATGCATTTAAATATAATACTAAACTACTACTAGTAGATAAACTGGATGTAATCGAATATTGATTACCAGAACCTGTGGGATAATTGCTTCCTGAACTATCTTGCACTAAATAACGATAAGCGTCTTGATTATTTAATGTTAATATTTCATTTCTATATACTCCTGATTTATCGGATACAGGTCCAATTTCACCATTATCATATGGCAAATAATATTTAGAAACTAACTTAGAGGCAGTTTGATATATAAACGGTGTAATATTTATATTTAATATTTCATTTCGTTTTATATTATCTTTATTGAATACAGGTCCAATCTCGTTATTATCATATGACAAATAATAACTTTTACTTATTGGAATTGCAGCAGCATTAGATATTAATACTAAAGGTTCAGAACTAATTACAGAATTTACTAATGGAAATAAACGAATTTCCTGTTCACCTATAACTTCTCCATTAATAGATGTATCTGCATAATAATTTGGAACTGGAGTAGCCATTCATTAGAAATTAGAACTTGCAACTATTCTTGTAAATCCACCGTTTGTTATGGTTATTGGTACATTTACAATTGAACTGGTTGTAGTTGTAACATCAATATAACTCAATCCATTTGATGTAAATGTAGCAGAAGTTCCTTCAATTGTTAATCTCGTTGGAACCGCAACAAGACTTCCTAAATAATTTCTTGCTTCAACATTTACACTAGATGATATACTTGTGCCAGTATAAGAATATGATGCGGTTGGACTTGTAATATTGATTCTTACTGGACTATCCAATGCAAATGAGAATAAATCATTTGCATAAGTTGTAGCCCATAATCTTCCATATGTATCTACACCGTAATGTCTATATTCACCAGGAATTATTTGAGCTAATGTCAAAGATAAACTTGCAGTGTCAAATGTATATACTGCCATATTATTGGTAGTAACTACTAAAAATCTATTGGTATTACTATCCATCGCAATTACAGCTCTCACTTCCCCACCCAAATCATTATAAATTGATCTTGATGATTTATATGTTAAATTTGCACTCGATGATGGATGTGTTTCAAAGACAAGAGCGTTATAATAACTTTTATTACTGTCTTCATTTCCATAAGGAGTAATATTAAATGCAATCACATACATTGATGATCCACTTATAGGTTGTTCCAAAAATAGTTTCGTTCTTCTTGAAAAATATCTTTGCGTACTTGTAGTCCAACTATTTGGCCATAAATCATTTGGTGTGCTGCTTCCGCTTAAACTATAATCAACCGTACAATTTGTATTGTACGCAACAACACTTGGACCAGATGATCCAGATGCTTGACTGCCATTTATATTAAATATTATTCTTTGTATTTGATGTTTTGGATTGATAGAACCAGATGGAACACCATTTGGTACTACTTGTGTATGATAAAATACATAACTTCCACTTGAGTCAATTTGAATTGCTTCTGATGGTATTGGTGTATGTGAACCAGAATGAGTCATTGACTGTACAGTAGTAACTGTATTTGTTGATTTATTGTACATTATCAAATCTGTACTATTTTGATCATCTTTTGATCGAAATACAAATATTCTAGTAGAACTTCTTCCAATATAAGCATTAAATCCATTACAATTTGATGCTAATGGACTAGAATCATTTGTAGCACTTAAAGTATTTTTAGAAAAATATGTAAATTGTTTAGTTTGTCGTCTATAAGAACCTTTACCGCCTTCAAAACATTCACATGGAGTGCGTTCATAATAACCTCTGATAGTATGTGTTCCTGACATTAAGTAAACATTGTTACTATCTTCGTCTAAAATAAAGTTTTCATGAAGATGTCCAGCAGACCAATCACATGTATTTAAACTAGTAGATGCATTTGGTCTATTTACAAGACCATATGTTAAATTTTGATTGGATGGATTAAATTTCCACATTCTATAACCACCATATTCTATTGAATAATAATTAAATCCGTCATTCCACCGATAACCATCAACATCTTTCATTCCTCTATTAAAATCTTCCAAATTAAAAGCAAAATAATCGGCAGACCTATTTGTATGATTTCCGTTATCATATGCAGAACCTAAAGTACCACTGTATTTTGTATAAATCGTACCATTTGTATTGGTATTACTATGAATATAATGAAATTGTTTGCCGAATAAAGGACTCAATGTAGATGCATCATGTTCTTGTCCTTGCATCCAAATACTGCTCGGCGTTTCAATGATTGCCGGCATATTAATATTTTGATTTTGACGGTTAATTAAACTCATATGATTATAAATATAGTGATTTAATATAAATTCTTATTATATTTTAGGTAACGCTTGATGTTATTTGAAATGTAAAATAACCACTTCCTGATATTTTTAACGGAACAAAATCAGTAAGATTTAATATCAAATTTTGAGATGGTGATACTATTTCACTTTGAAATAATGTGGATGTAGATGCATTATATATATTTAATGTAGCATTTGACGATGTTGAAAGATTATTTACATAAATGTCTCCGTTTAACAATGATTTGCCTTGTAATAAATCGTTTCTTACATTTAATATACCAGTTTCAATTGAACTGCTGATACTTGATGAAAAATAAGCATATCGTATGGTTCTTAACAATGTTCCATTTAGATATAAATCACCGTTACTTGCACTTATTGTAGTATCATTGATGGTAACAGTATTAGTAACATTTAATGAACCTGTAATTACTGCACTGCCACTAAATGGAAATCCAGCACCTGAACCACCGCTTCCTGACACTAATAACGCATAAGAAGCGGTAATTGCATATGTTGAATTGCTTGACGATAAACTATTAAATGAATAGGAAGAAGTCAATGCATAACTGGATGATAGAGAATC
>Ga0222712_10004925_pt1 | contig 13735 bp, 11 predicted proteins | sample C33_657DmetaG_FD_165043 | JGI IMG/M metagenome (GOLD analysis project Ga0222712, IMG submission 165043) | Estuarine water microbial communities from San Francisco Bay, California, United States - C33_657D | ecosystem: Environmental > Aquatic > Marine > Unclassified | place: USA: California...
TTCAGGCGGCTTTCGATGAATACCTGCGCGACCCAAACTCAAACGCTGCGATTGACCCGATTCAGCCGAGCCTGGGCGAAGTTGCCGACGCGTTCAAGCGCCACGCCGAGTTGTTGGTGGAATTCTTCGAGAGCGAAGAGCACGCCTGTCGCGACATTCGCAAGCATGTCGCCTGGTATTTCAAGGGATACCCGGTTGGTGGCGAGTTTAGAGCCGCGCTTGCACAGGTCGAAAGCCTCGACCACATGGATGAAATCTTGAGCCGACTGGACCGCAACCAGCCATACCCTGGCGAAGAAGCCGAAGGCCCGCGCGGTCGACTCGGTGGAGCAAAGTCATGCGCTTTGCCAGAAAACTGGCTCGGTTCGCGTGAGCTGGTCGGCGACCAGCGTCGAATGCTAGCCGAAGCCGAGCTGGGGGTGTCTGGCGGATGACCGAGTTTCTAGACGGCTCATACGGGGCAGCCGACCAAGAGCGTTTTGTTGCAGAGAACAGATCTGGTTTCGAGCGTCGCACCGAATTCGCGCGCGACCGGGCTCGTGTTCTGCACAGTTCTGCATTGCGTCGTTTGGGCGCGAAAACCCAGGTGCTCGAGCCGGCCGGGGGAGATTTCGCCAGAACTCGCCTGACCCACTCGCTAGAAGTAGCTCAGGTTGGGCGTGAAATGGCTTCAGAACTTGGCGTAAGCCCAGATGTCGTTGACATGGCTTGCTTGGCTCACGACCTCGGTCACCCGCCATTTGGCCACAATGGTGAACGCGCTCTGACTGAGTGGGCCAGCGACATCGGCGGATTCGAAGGCAATGCCCAAACCCTTCGTTTGCTTACCAGGCTTGAGCCAAAGGTTTTCTCAGATAACGGGCTTCCGGCAGGCCTGAATCTGACCAGAGCCGCACTTGACGCAACCTGCAAATACCCATGGCCTGCCGAGCGTGCTGTGATCGATAGCGGTGCCGACCGTTCATCCAAGTTCGGTGTTTATCAAGACGACATGCAGGTCTTCGAGTGGATGCGCGCCGGCGCCCCAGAGGGCAAGAAGTGCATCGAAGCGCAGATTATGGATTTCGCTGATGACGTCGCCTACTCGGTGCACGATTTTGAAGACGCCATCGTCTCTGGCTTCATCAAGCTTGAAGAAGTCGCCTCACCAAGCCAGCGCGACTACCTGCTTTCGCAAATCAAAGCTTGGGCCGGCGATCAGTTGTCGTCCGAGCAACTCGACCAAGCACTAGCTCGATTGCAGGCATCGCAGTATTGGCCGAGCGAGTTCGACGGTTCAACGCGCGCGCTGGCTAGCCTCAAGAATCTAACCAGTGCCATGATCGGCGCGTTCGTTGGTCGGGTTACCGATGCAACCATGGCAAACGCCAGCAGCGTCACACTAACGCGTTACCGAGCCAACGTCGTCGAGACCCCAGAAGTTTTGGCTGAAATTTCTGTTTTGAAGGGCCTAGTTTCGGTTTTCTTGATGTCTCACGAATCACGTCGTCCGTTCTACGAGTGGCAGCGCGCGATTTTGAAAGAGCTTGCCGACGCGCTGTTGAACCGTGAAGGTGTTGGCCTAGACCAGGTTTGTCAATCGGCGTGGATGCTCGCGCAAACCGACATCGAAAGAAAGCGCGTCATCGTTGACCAGGTTGCGTTGCTGACCGACCAGAGCGCTCTAGCCATGCACGACAAACTTGTCACCCGCGGACTCTAGGATTTGACTATGGCTGGCAAAATTTCGCAGAAAGACATCGAAGAGGTTCGCGCTAGAACCAATATGGTCGATGTCGTTGGCGAATATGTTCAGCTCAAGTCGGCCGGGTCTGGCGAATTCAAGGGGCGTTGCCCGTTTCATGACGAAAAGTCTCCGTCGTTTACCGTTTCTGCAACCAAGGGCTTTTACCACTGCTTCGGTTGCAAGGTGGGTGGCAACCTTTTCGATTTCGTTGCCGCCATCGAATCCATCGGGTTTCCAGAGGTTGTCGAGCGACTAGCCTCAAGACTCGGCATGACGCTGACCTACGAAACCGGGGGCGCTGGCAATGCCGAACACAACGCCCGGGCCCGGGTGCTCGAGGCCAACAAGGCCGCAGCCGACTTCTACCGAGCTCAGTTTTCAACCCCAGATGCAGCACCTGGCCGTGAATTATTGGCGAGCCGAGGGTTCGACGACGCTGCCTGTGAACCTTTTGGCATTGGCTGGGCACCCAAGGGCTGGTCAGCTCTCACCAACCATCTAAAAACACTCGGATTCACCGACGACGAACAGGTCTTGGCAGGTCTTGCCACCAAGGGTGACCGTGGGCTATTCGACAAGTTTCGCGGTCGAGTAATCTGGCCAATTCGCGACGCTACGAACGCAGTGGTTGGCTTCGGAGCACGAAAAATTTTTGAAGATGACAACGGCCCTAAGTACCTGAACACCTCTGAGACGCCGGTCTATCACAAGTCGCGAGTGCTCTACGGAATCGATCTTGCCAAGCGTGAAATTTCAAAGCAGCAGCAGGTTGTTGTGGTCGAGGGCTACACCGACGTAATGGCGTGCCACCTGGCCGGCGTAACCACCGCGGTCGCAACCTGCGGCACCGCGTTTGGTGACGAGCACATTCGGCAGTTGAACCGCATTTTGTCAGACGACCCGGCAAACCCGGCAGCCGTGATTTTCAACTTTGACCCAGATGAGGCGGGCCAGAAGGCTGCGATGCGAGCATTCAACGACGCATCCAAGTTCAATGCTCAAACCTTTATGGCAATCGGCCCTGACGGGTTAGACCCTTCAGATCTCAGAACCCAGCGCGGCGACGCCGCAGTGGTTGAAATGATCGCAAACAAGAAGCCACTTCTCGAGTTCGCCATTGGTCGAAGCATGTCAAAATTCGACCTTGCATCTCGCGAGGGGCAGGTGGGAGCAGCGAGAGCAGCTGCGGTGTTGCTGGCGCAGATTCAAGATTCGGTGATGCGTTCGGTTTATGAAAAGTTTGTCGCCGACTCTACGTCGCTCGACCGTTCAGACATCGCGGCCCTGGTTGCCGACGCCTCAAAGACACAACGCAAGACGGCGGTTGCAGCGCTTCGAACCTCCGACCCAACCGAGCCAGTTGGAGCGGATACAGAACAAGATGTTGAGCTAAATCTCAACGACCCGGTAACCAACGCCGAGCGCTGGCTGCTAATCGCGCTGACCCAAGTGCCGCAGGCCTGTGACATGGTCAGCTTCGCTCGCATCGGAAAAACTCACTTCTCTTCACCCTGGTACAAAGACATCGCACGTGCGGTTTACCAAGTCAGATCATCCGTGGGTGATCAAGATCTAATGCAAAACGTTCTCGAACGCCTTGAGCCGAAGTTGCACGCGGCATTCCGCGATGTGGCCATGGCGCAAATTCCGGCTTCTGACGAAGAAGGGCGTGAAAAGTTTGCAGTTGGTGTGCTGAACCGTGCGCTCGAAAAAACCATCGAGTACGAAAAGAACACACTCAGACAAGATCGCCGTCAGGCCGATGCCTTGGGAGAAACCGAGAAGATCGACGAAATTGATCGTCAGATCGCGGCGCTTGATGCCGAGGGTCACTCACTTCGAAAGTCGCGATGACCTCGATTGCATTAGAGCCAACTCAACCTGCGCAGTTCGTTTCGGCAATCGAATCGGGCGGCGGCAAAGTTGCAGCGCTTTCGCCAGAGGTCAAAGGCTTGGTCTGGACCGACTATCACCGCCCCGACCTACTTCGTCAGGTGCTAGGTGAAAACCCACAACTCACCTGGGTGCAGTTGCCATTCGCCGGCGTCGACGTCTTTGTTGACATCTTGGATGCTCCGCCAACCTTCACCTGCGCCAAGGGGTCATACAGTCAGCCGGTCGCAGAACACGCACTTGCCCTAATGCTCGCCTTAGGTCGCACCATTCCAGAGCGTGTGCGCGCTACCAGTTGGGGCGATAAGTTCGCGGTCAGCCTGTATGAGTCCAAAGTGCTCATCGTCGGAGGGGGAGGCATCACTGCCGAGCTGCTCCGTTTGCTCGAGCCCTTTTTGTGCCCGGTCACCGTGGTGCGAAACTCGGGTGCACCAATGCCGGGTGCAACGTTGACTATCGGCCTAGACGAACTAGACGAACACTTGCCCGATGCCGACTTCGTAGTCGTGGCCGCGGCCCTCACACCGCAGACCGAAGGACTTTTCGATTCAAAACGGTTCTCGAAGATGAAGTCAACCGCTTATCTGATCAATGTAGCCAGGGGTAAGCACGTTGTGACCGGAGATCTCATCAATGCTCTCAACTCTGGTCAAATTTCCGCCGCCGCACTAGACGTTACCGATCCCGAACCGCTTCCTGACGGGCATCCGCTCTGGTATCTGAGTAACTGCCTGATTACCCCGCACACCGCCGACACTTCGGCTCAAGTGACTCGAATGCTTGCTGAGCGAATTTTGGTAAATGTGAAAGCGTTCTGCACAGGTGGCGTAATGGTCGGCTTGGTCGACAAAAAACTAGGCTACTGAGCCTTCTCGTTCATCCGTGCCTCGAATATCGACCCGAAGTTTCCTGCGGTACATTTCTTTGGTATTGTTAGACGCGTTGTTCATTCCTCGGTAGCTCAATTGGCAGAGCAATCGGCTGTTAACCGATAGGTTCTTGGTTCGAGTCCAAGCCGGGGAGCCAGTTCTTTTCTAAACACCGCCAGCGGTTTTTCAGGAGGCCACGTGATTAAGTGGTTTCTGCAGCGAGAATGGCTCTCGGTTTCAGTAGTCGGCACAGCCGCAATCATTGTTTTCGTATCAATCGACTTTCTCTTTCAAGGCCCCTTAGCAATCGGTCCGGCCGCTCTAATCGCCTCCAGCCTCTTTTTCAGCAGACGTTGGCCCTATGTCGGCACGGCATTGGTCGCAGCAGGCACAATCTGGCAGCTAAACAGCGTGGCTGCTCCTCTCGTGTCTGGTGCTGCGAGTGCGCTTTCTCTTCTACTGGTCGCGGCCTTTGCAAGCTCTTTCTGGCGTCAGGTTGCCGTAATCGTCACCAACATCCTCGGAATTCTGGTGGTTTGGCAGTCAACCTTTGGCGCTAGCCCCGTGCTGCGTGAGTTTGGCATCTCGCTGACCGGCGAGAACGCGACATGGCTTACCTTTTTGCTTGGCTCGACTGCCGTTGTGTCGGTGAACAGCCTCAGCTGGATTCTCGGTCGCTTTCTCATCACGAGAGACACATACGTTGGTACGCCGCTAGACCGCGCCGTCATCACTCACACCCAGGCCAAACTTTCGCTCGACGTAGCCACCGCCAAGGAGCGGCTATCGATAGTCAGCGATTTGACCGACCTACTCATTCAGCGAATCTCAGCGGTGGTTAGCTTGGCAGAGGGTGCAAAGTTTGCCTCAAAGCGAGACCCAGAGTCGGCAATTCGCTCGCTTGATCGTATCGAATCATCGGCGCAATCAGCTCAGAGCGAGCTACGCAAACTCTACGACCTGCTACAAAAAGGCGCAGATCTTTCGGCCGCGCCGCCGAACATTGAAGACCTTGGACTACTCATGGTCCTAATGCGCGAATTGGGCTACAACGCCAAGATAAGCGTCGACGGAGAGCCCTTTGCCATAAATGAGGGTGCTCAGCTATGCGTTTACCGAATCGTGTTTGAGGCGCTCGAAAATGTAAAGAAAAATTCGGTAATCGGTGCAGATGTCACAGTTGACTTCTACTGGACCGCCGAAGGGCTTCAGGTTCTGGTTAAGGACAATGGCATTGAGGCTGCCCGCCGAACCAAAACCTCAACGGTAGAAGATTTGGCGAGCTACACGGTCGAAGACGACGTGGATGCACTGGTCAAGCCAATCACCGGTGCGACGTTGAACGCGATCAAGGAACGCGCATCTCTCTATGAGGGCAACATCGAAGTAACCAAGGTGCCAGGTGTCGGTTTCACTCTGAGCGCGATGTTCCCACACTTGAAAGCCGTCGCTGGTGAATAACACCATCCGCGTAGGCGTTGTCAACGCCGACGCAGACATCACCGCTGGTCGAAAGCTGGTTCTAGAGTCGACCGGCCGCATAACCCTCGTTCTCGACGAACAAAAACCCGAAGACCTACTCGATAAATTCGAAAACTATTTGATCGACGTTCTCTTGGTAGATCAGCGTTTGCGCGGAATGTCTGGAGTTGAACTTTGCGAAAGATTGACCAAGATCAAAATCGAGCAAGGAGTCGAGACTCGCCTTTTGGTGACCGCCGCGTTCGGGTCTCCGAGGCTGACCTTTGACGCACTTGTAGCCGGAGCGAATGCCGTTGTGACCCAAGACCAAGGACCTAAGGCGCTAATCGAGACTCTTGTCTCGTTGAATTCTCGCAAGCAACAGCAGAACTTTGAAGAGTTGAAAAAACTCGTGTCTAATTTAGACATCGACGCGAAAGAAGACCCTGTGGTTCAAGTGCTGCTCGAGTCATTCGATGAATTCGAAAAGAAACTCTTTGCAGAGATCGTTTCGGGCAATTCGATCGCCTCGGTCTCGGCAGCAAATGAAGTCGCCGGCTACCGAATCAGAAAAATCATGCAGCGCGCGATGGATCAACTCAAGTTAGCCACTCTGGAGCAACTTCAGTTGAGGTTGATTCAATCGGGAGAAGACCTTGGCAAAAACTAACTCTCTGTTGGTGACATCAGTCTCGGTCGGTCTAGCCACGGGTCTTTATGGCATCTCTTTCGGCGCGCTGTCGGTTGCGGCGGGCTTGGATGTCTGGCAAACCTGTGTTCTGAGTCTCTTGATGTTCAGCGGCGGCTCCCAGTTCGCCTTCGTTGGAGTCATAGCCGGTGGCGGCGTGGCGGCAATACCAGCGGCCATAGCCAGCGCTTGGATGATGGGTGTTCGCAACGGTTTTTACGCTGTGGCAATGGCACCAATTTTGCAGTTGCGAAAGCTGCAACGCGTCGCAGGCGCACAACTCACCATTGATGAATCAACGGGTGTGGCGCTAAGCCAAGCCGACACGGCTAAACAGAAGTTTGGCTTTTGGGCAACCGGAATCTCGGTTTTTGTCTTCTGGAATCTGCTGACCCTGCTTGGCGCTTTGCTGGGCGAACTGATGTCAGACCCTGCGGTCTGGGGGCTCGATGCCGCTGCTGCAGCCGCGTTCGTCGCGCTCGTCTGGCCTCGGTTGACTGATTCACCGATTCGGGTGGTGGCGATCTTGGCCTTCGCCGTAGCTATCTTGAGTAGCCCTTATGTGCCGCAAGGCATTCCAGTGCTATTGGCCGGCTTGGTTGCTGTGGCTGTTTGGGCGGCCGTTGGTTTGCGAAATCCGGAGAGTGAATGCTAATGGAGCTCTGGATTGCGGTAGTTGTTGCCTCGCTGTCCGTCTACTCATGGAAAATACTCGGATCAACCCTGCCCGAGCGTGTTCTGAATCATCCGAAAGTTAGCCGGCTAGCAACGTTTTTGACAGTGGCACTAATGGCCGGTCTGGTTGGCGTTCAAGGGTTTGTCGATAATCGAGAAATCACTCTGGATGCGCGGCTACCAGCGCTACTTATCGCTGTTGTTTTGGCAATCCTGCGCGTGCCGTTTATCTTGATTGTGATTGCCGCAGCTGCTACCGCCGCGGGAGTGCGCTTTTTCTTTTGATCTAGTCTTCTAGGTGATCTTTACCGGGAAGCCAGGTGAGTCCATCCTCGCCCCATCCGTTTTCGTTGATGATTTCTTTGGCATCAGAGAAGTGTGGTTCGGCAAGCCTGTCAACATATAAAGTGCCGTCGAGGTGGTCGTATTCGTGTTGAAAGATGCGAGCAAACCATCCGGATGCTTCAATCGACACGGGGTTCTGCTGCAAGTCAACGCCGGTCAGTCTGGCCCAATCGGCGCGTTTGAGTGGAAACCTTTCGCCAGGTACCGAAAGACAGCCTTCAAGTTCGGTATCCCAATCCGCTTGACCCGACTCAATCTCTCCGATTTCAAGCGACGGGTTGATCACAACGCCGCGCCGAGGGTTGCCCTCGTCGTCGTCATAGTCATATACGAACACTCGCAGGCCGATACCCACCTGGGTCGCCGCCAAGCCAACACCAGGCGCTTTATCCATGGTGTCGAACATGTCTTCAACCAGCGTTTTCAATTCGTTGTCAAAAACAACAACCTCGCGGGCACGATTGTGAAGAACTGGATTTCCAGTGATACAGATTGGTCGTATAGCCATTAGAGAAGTTTACCTATTTGGGGAAAGGCGCTTACCCCGGATTTGCTCCAGAAAAAGGTAGGCTTTGGCTGATGGGAAGGTTTATCAGGGTGGCAATCTCATGCGTCTTTTAGCTATTTGTCTTTCGTTGGCCGCCGCCGTGGCGTTGGCGTTCGGGGCGCAATATCAGAACATGGCCGTCGCTGGGGGTCAGTCGAAGAACTCTGACGGCAAGCGAGTCGGTTTTCGAGCGCTAGCAAAGTTGATTAGCAACCCTCGCTGGCTCATCGGCATGGCTTTTCTGGCGACCGGGGCCGGGCTTCAAATAGCCGCCTTGTCGCTCGCCCCGCTAATCGTGGTTCAACCACTGGGCGCAATAGCGCTCGTGATCACGGCGCTGTTGAACTCGAGGTCGACCAAAACTGTCATCACAAAAGCGACCTGGTTGGCAATCACACTTTGCACGGTTGGCATTGCAATCTTCGTGGCTGTCGCGGCAAATGTGGCTGGTGAGAAACCGAATCTAAACGACGGCGACCTGGCTCAAATACTTTTGGTACTCGGTGTTGTTGTCGCTGTTTTCACTGTTGGCTTCTTCACCTTCGCCAAGCGTGCCAAAGCGATCACCTTCATTCTCGGGGCCGGTATTCTCTATGGCTTCGTGGCTTCGCTGATCAAGGCCGTCGTGCAGCGTATTTCGCAGCAAGATTTTTCACTTCTCACGCTTGTTTGCCTTGTGGTAATCGGGCTCGCTATCTTGCTGGGCGGCTGGTTCGTGCAAAACGCCTATGCCAGCGGCCCACCTGACCTTGTCATTGCTGGACTAACCGTTGTCGATCCTATGGTGGCCATCATGGTGGCCATCGTGATTTTGGGCGAGGCACAATCGGCGGATGCTCTGACTCTCGCCATTTTCATCGCCACCGCTCTCGTTGCCATCGTCGGCGTTTGGCTGCTGGCCAAGGTTCACCCAGAGCTCAGAGAGAAAGCGGCAGACTAAGCATGCCGAGCCGTTATCCAGCTCCGAAGCCGTTAGTCGTGGTGATTGGTTGCGACACCTTTCCTCCAGACATTAACGGTGCCGCGAGATTCGCAGAACGCCTGGCCGCCGGACTACAGGGCCGAAATCACGAGGTGCACGTGATAGCACCTTCGACAAACAAACGTTATGGCGTCTACCGCGAGGTGCACGCTGGAGTTCCAATCGTGGTGCACCGCCTGAAGTCATACCCCGTGCCTCAACATAAGTTTTTACGTTACATTTCACCATTTGGGCTTCGCAGTCGCTTGGTGAAACTAATTAAGAACATCGCGCCCGACGTGATTCACATTCAATCTCACCTGATGGTCGGTCGATTCCTCACCAGTGTTGCGCGACAACTCGACATTCGTCTGGTTGCGACCAACCACACCATGCCCGAGAATTTGGTTCGCTACTCGTTGTTGGTACCCAAGCTTTTCGAGCGTTTGGCCATGCGCTTAGCCTGGGCAGACACCGGCAACATCGTGAGCCGCGCATCCGTGGTCACGACGCCCACGCGAAAAGCAGCAGAGATACTGAACCGAGCCACAGGAATCGACGGTATTTACGCCATCTCATGCGGAATCGATTCGCGCCCATTCGCTTCGGCGACCCCTGTTTCGAACCGGAAACCGAGAGCATTGTTTCTAGGGCGACTCGATTATGAGAAACACGTCCACATTCTCATCGAGGCCTTCTCAAAGTTGCCCTCCAGCTCAGATGCAGTTCTAGAAATCGTGGGCGATGGCTCAGAACGAGAAAGCCTCGAATCCTGGGCGCAGGAGTGCGGCATAGCAAACCGAGTGGTTTTTTCTGGTTCGATTCCAGACAGTGAACTTGCGGCGGCTTATGCTCGCGCATCCGTGTTTGTCATGCCATCGATTGCAGAGCTTCAGTCGATTGCAACCATGGAGGCCATGGCCAGCGGACGACCTGTGCTAGCCGCAAACGCAGCAGCATTGCCGCACCTAGTTCATGATGGCGAAAATGGGTTTCTATTCGCACCAGACAACGTCGAGCAGCTGACCGATCTTCTTGACCGAGTCTTTGCTATGAACGACGCTGAGTTGCAGACTCTCGGTGATAAGTCGCTTCACCTCATACAGTCTCATGACATCAATCGCACGCTCGACGCTTTCGAAAAGATTTACCAAAACCAGATGGCCGATCTAAGTGACACAGTCGACAACGAACCCGATTATCAACTGGCGACCAGCTCAATAGCCATAGTCAAAAGCAGTGCAAGTTCGGCCAGAGCTGCCGCGGCCACGGCTCGTGGCAACTTGACGAATCTCAGGTCAGGTGTCGTTGAACGACTAAACGGGGTCAGAGGTGAAACGTTAGAAAGATTTGATGACCTAAGGTTCGAGGTCACCCGGCACACCTCAAAGGCAACACGCAAGATTACGAAATCTATTGCACGTGCGTTGGATAGATTCCGCAACAGAGACGAGTAGTCTTTATCTGGTGACGGGGGCGTTAGCTCAGCCGGTTAGAGCAGCGGACTCATAATCCGTCGGTCGCGGGTTCAAGTCCCGCACGCCCCACTTAGACGATCGTCTACACCGCACGGCTGAATGCAGTCGAAACTTTGTGTAATACCATTACGCATGACTTCAATTGCAGTGATCGGCGCTGGTTGGCGCGCACAATTCTTCATTCGACTGGCACAAATGATGCCCGAAAAGTTCGAAATTGTCGGAGTGGTAGCCCGAAAAGAAGATGTGAGAACGGCACTTAGCCTCGAGTTCGGCGTTCAGACCTTTTCTTCAGTCAGCCAATTGCTCAGCCACAAAAAACCCGACTTCGCGATTAGTAGCGTGTCATGGGACGCGAATCCTGGAATTGTTCAAGAACTAGTCAAGGCAGGCGTTCACGTGCTGTGCGAAACGCCACCGGCTCCAACGCTCGAGGCTCTTCAAGAACTATGGAAACAGGTTGGTTCGTCGGGGCTGGTTCAGGTTGCAGAACAGTACCTCTATCTGCCAGGCCACCGCGCTCGCTTGGCAATAACCGAATCGGGCGAGATTGGCGAGATAGGCTCGGTTGAGATTTCTTCGACACACGGATATCACGCTGTATCGATAATGCGTGGTTTTCTGAAGCCCGGCTATGAGCCCACCACGATCACGACACGACAATTTGAGGCCCCCTTGGTCGACCCGCTCTCACGCGCGGGATGGAATCAAGATTTAAGTCCGAAGAACGCAAAAACCACAATTTCCCTGCTCGATTTTGCTTCTGGCAAATCTGGCCTCTATAACTTCGTAGACAATCAATGGCACAACCAACTGCGCCACCGTCGAATTGTCGTTCGCGGCAGCAGGGGAGAGCTAGTCGATGATGCAGTAATTCGATTGACCGATGGTCCGGCAATCACGAAATCCCGAATTGAAAGATATCAGCTCGGATATGACCTCAATTTGGATGGTTTTGACACCGAACATCTTTCGTTCGACGGCAAGGTTGTTTTCCAGAACCCGTTCACCGGACTGCGCCTTATGGATGAAGAGATCGCCATCGCCCAACTTATGTCTCAAATGGCTGATTGGCTCGAGGCTAAAGCCGAAGCACCATACCCTTTGGCCGAGGCCTGCCAGGACCATTTGATATCCCTTGCAATCGATGAATCAATCTGCACCGGCAACAACGTGACCACCCAAAAGCAAGCTTGGGCAAGCTAGTTCTCCTCAACCAACTAGTAGTTCTGGCAGGCATGAACAATTGAACGGATAGGGGCTTTAGTTCAGCTGAATAGGGCAGGGGACCGATAATCCATCGGTTGCGGGTGCAAGTGCCACACCCCCACCACTTTCTATTACGTTTTGATAACACCGCGCGCTGAAATCGCTTCCAATTCTTTCATTTCACGAGCCGCAACTTAGGCTAGAGACATCCATCTCAAGCAATCGGAGAAATCAAAGATGTCTTCTACCTTCAAGCGCGCCATCGGCTTTTTTGTCAGCCTCTTTATGGCCTTCGGATTCATCTCGGCGACCGCAAGTTCTGCAAGCGCTCTGCCAGAGAACGTCACTCTAACTGTTCACTACAACCGCACGGCGGGGGACTACGAGGGCTGGAATGTTTACCTCTGGCGCAACGTCGATGGCAATGGTGACAAAGAGGTAAAGGCGGCAGGTTTTGATTTCACTACCGAAGATGATTTCGGCAAGATTGCCGTTGCGCAAGTAGACGCCATGGCCGCATTCAAGGACCTTGGTTTCATTATTCGTAAGGGCGCTTGGGTAAAGAAGGAGGGCCCGGCCTGTGGCCCAACCAAGAACGGTGACCGCTTCGCGACCATCGCAGAGTCTGGAATTGCAGAGATTTGGATCAAGCAAGACGACTGCACCATCTACACCGAAGCACCGACTGTAGAACCTCCAAAGCCAGCAATCGTTAGCGCAAGCATCGACGACCTTAACAAAATCACCGTAGTTCTCAACCAGCAGTTCCAGCCAGTCGCCAACAGCGCCAACGGTTTTACCGTCTCTGGTGGATTGACCGTCACATCGGTCGCACTAAAGGGTGGAAACGGAACCTCTTCGAGCATGCTCACTTTGACACTCAGTGATGAGATCGAGTTCGGTACCAGCTACACGGTCACCCACACCGGACCTGATGCCGATTCAACCTTTGGAACCAAAGCTGCCTCTGTAGGTAACGTTATGAACTCTGATGGTTTCAACGACGCCTTCCACTACACCGGAAACGACCTCGGTGCAACGTACACCAAGGCTTCAACTACTTTCCGTGTTTGGGCACCAACCGCTTCTGACGTCAAACTAGCTACCTTCGAGTCGGCTACTTCGTCATCGGCTACCGCTACCGAGTACCAGATGGTCAAGGGACTCAAGGGAACCTGGCTTGTTACGCTTCAGGGCGACAAGGCCGGAACTATCTACGCCTACCGAGTCACTCGAAACGGCGAAAAGGTCGGTGTAATCGACCCGTATGCTCGCGCCAGCACCGTAAATGGCGGACGTGGAGTGGTGGTTGACCTTGATGCAACCAACCCAGCGAACTGGTCAGAGACTAAGCCTGCATTCAGCGGCCGCAACGTGGATGCTTCGTTCTATGAGCTTCACGTTCGTGACTTCTCGAAAGACGCTTCCAGCGGAATCTCGGCTAAGAACCGCGGTAAGTACACCGCGTTCACCGAGAACAACACCAGCTTCAGCTGGTCGGTAACTACGACCGACTCGAAGACCAAAAAGAAGGTAACCAAGAAGTACACCACCAAGACCGGAATTTCAGCGATCAAGGACCTGGGCATCACGCACGTTCAGTTGCTACCGATCTACGACTTCGCATCTGGTGGAGACGAAACCAGTCCTTCCTTCAACTGGGGCTACGACCCAGACAACTACAACGTTCCAGAGGGTCAGTATTCGACCGACCCAACCAACCCAACCAAACGCATCAACGAGTTGAAGCAGGCCGTTCAGGCAATGCACGACAACAAGTTGCGCGTGATCATGGACGTTGTTTACAACCACGTAGCCAATGCCGGCAACTTCTCGTACGAGCAGATCGTGCCTGGCTACTTCTTTAGAACCGATGACACCGG
>Ga0222712_10004927_pt1 | contig 13733 bp, 35 predicted proteins | sample C33_657DmetaG_FD_165043 | JGI IMG/M metagenome (GOLD analysis project Ga0222712, IMG submission 165043) | Estuarine water microbial communities from San Francisco Bay, California, United States - C33_657D | ecosystem: Environmental > Aquatic > Marine > Unclassified | place: USA: California...
TTGTTTTGCTGTGTTGTAGCCAAGTTTCCAATAGTCAAGTCTTTCCAAGTTCTTTTTGAGGTCGTCAATATCTGTATCTACCATTTTGTTGGTGTCAACGATATGGTCTGTTTGTTGTGCCATAGTTTATTTGTTTTTAATTCTTTCCATTTGTTCCACATACTCTTCAAACCAAAAGTCCTTATCATCTTCCCATACTCCAGATAGTTTAGGGTAAAACTCCCAAAACATTCCACTTTTTAATAGAGAGTTGTATGCGTTCTTTGCTTTGTCTAAAATTTCAGCACCTTGTGTTTCCATGTCATTAGTTTAAATTAATCCATATAATTCAGAGTACTTGTCAGCCTTCTTGTACTTAGAAATCTTTTCACATACCTTACAATATGTAGCAAGCTTGTCTACTCTTGTATAGCTCTTGAAAAACTCATCAGCACTCTTTACTTGCTTGCATTTAGGGCATTTCTTTTCCTTCATTTTGCAAGTGTTATTTTATAGGATGTTGTACTTGATTTTGTAGGGCCAATGGCGGCTTCTCCATTCTCATCAACAAGGCTGAATCCAGCAGGTATTTTCTTTAGTAAATCTTCCCTTTGCTTAAGTGCTGATGCAGACAATTCATTTCTTGCTTTCAGTTCAGCCCATGTAGAATCACCAGAATAGTCATACTTAACTCCTGTTTCAGCAGTTTCAATCTTTGCTCCATGCATTTCTGCTTTACCGGATGGGTAGTGTTGTAGCTGTGCTAAGGTGTATTCGTTCAGCTTCTCCCTTGTTTCTTTTACAAGTTCTTCAATAACTTTCAGCTGAAGTGCTACATCAACTGGATTAACTTCTCCAGATTCAACTTGCTGAATAATTCTGTCTGACGCAATCTTTATGTCAGACTTGGTGGGCTTAAGGTTTTGTAATTGCAGTTCCATCTTCAATGTTTGTTGTGCGAATAATTGTTATTTCTGATTCAGCAGTTCCGGACACTATTCTTTCATACGATTCCATTGCCCTCTCGCTGTTGTAGGATAGGGAACCGCTTGCATACTGGCCATCTATGTTTGTGTAGTACCAAGTAACATCACCTTTTACTTCTTTGACAAAATCTATTTTCATGGTTTAGTGTTTAATTGTTCTTTAATTTCCTTTGAAAGCTTATACTTCTTCTCTACATCAGCAATACTACCTCCATCAATAACATACTTGTGTGCTGCTTCAAATTGTGGAGTTCCTTTGTTTAGCCACGGCTTACCATCATCCTTCTTCTCCTCATGGGTGTTAGTTTCATCAGCGTCCTTCGTGTCGTCAATGGCAAACATCCCATTAAGGGCATACTTTCTGGCATAGGACGAAGATGCGCCCGTAATCTGGCTGTCTGACATACCCTTCTGTGTTTCTGGCTCTCTTGCGAATGCTGAAACAGAAATATACTCTGTGCCATTTGAAAGCAAAGCAGTTGCCTTTACATATATTCTTTCGCCAACAATAACCATGTCGTCGCTGATTGTAAGCGTACAGCTATGCTTGAATAGTAACGGCTTAACGGCTTCAAGGATGTCTTCTGCGTTTCTGTATTTGTAGCCTCCAAACTTGTTGAATTGAGATTTTGGGGCTTTTAATTCGTTCTGAATATGTACTAATTGTTTCATTGTTTGTATGCTTTTGGGTTTGATGTTATTCCGTATTCGTAAAATGCTGAAAGGATTTTTATTTCTAATTCTTGGTTAACTTCCTCTATCTGTTTCTCATTTAGCGAATCGAGAAAATATTCACGAATATATTTCTGTACCTTTTCAATTACTACATCTTGTACTTGTTTCATAATTCTTGGTTGTGTGGTGGTGTAGGTGGGAAGTATTCTGCTGATGGTAGATTCTTTTCAGCATTGCTTACAATGCTTTTCACTCTTTGGTATATGTTTTCATCATGCCATATTGCATGGTGAACTTTAGCTACAAATACCATTCTGTCTGGCTCACTCATTCGTGCAAACGAAGAGATGTTTTCTAAGATTTCTTTCATAAATTTAAGGTTTAACGATTGTTATAACTGGATTCTTCTTGTTCCAATAATGCTTGGAGTGTTTTATGCATCCACATTCGCAGGTATATATTTCGTGCCTATACCTATCAGCCTTGTGTAGACTCTTTAGCTTCCACTCATGTGGCTTGCTCGCTGTAATCTTCAAGAGTAGCCGAAAAAACGCCAATAACGAATAGTGCGAAAGGGAATCTTTGCTTTTCTGTCTTTGACAGCTTATTCCAATCGTGTTTGAGTGCATCGTAGTTTTGTGCTGTAAATTCATAAACTGCTTTTAAGGTTTGTTGTGCGTTCATTTTATTTGTTTAATTTGTGTTCAATAACATCAGCAAGTTTAATTGTTGCTTCCAATGAAAGTTCAAGCAAGGTAGCCAGAAGAATCAGCAAGAACCAAAATGTCAATGGCAATGCCAGTACAATAAGTAGTAAAATTTTCTTCATAATTTGAGGTTGTGTGCAATTTAGTAACTTGTTAGTTAATCACCAAAATTATTTTAAAACTCATGGTATTTGTGGATTTGCTCAACTATAATGCCCATGTGTTCCTTCGTGAATAACTTGGTAATGTCAATGTCTGGGAGTCCAATGAAGCTGACTATAATCTTTTCAACTTCAATATTTACGTAGTCAATCTGGCTGAATTGCCCATTGAACTCCCTTAACTCTTTACTTTCTTCTATTGTGTAGTATGCATCTATTGAGAATTTATCCCCGTATGCAAGTGCCATTCTTTTCATAGTTCTATTTCTAATGTTGTTAAGTATGTTGGCGAAAGTTTGCCATTCTCTTCAGCAACTCCTCTATAATCATAGATTCTTTCATCAGCCCATTTCCCATGACTATCCTCATGAATATTGATGAATCCTATTTCAGTTTCTACCAATGCAAACAAGTCGTAATTACTTTCTTCATCTGTCCCAGTAAATCTTCCTTTTTCGTCCCATGACATCAGCACTTCTCCTATCCATCCGCATATTCTGTGCCTATTTATGGCAGTGTTATTATACCCTGCAAATATTACCTTCTGTCCATTTCTTGCAACTAATTCTCGGTCGCTAAGTCCAATGTTAAATTTTACTTTTTTGTAGTTCATAATTCTGAATATTTAGGGTATCTCCCGTTTTTTGAAATGTTAAATTGTATTTCCTTAACTATTCTGTCTTCTGTCAAGTCAAGGGAAAGTTTAGAGAATGCATAGACGCATCTCTGTCCATCATGGAATATTTCTATTGGCACTCCATCAAGTCCATATTTGTCGTCAAGCATTTGTAGTTGGTTTAGCAATGCTTTTGCTGTCATAGGTTAATCAGTTCAATTATTTCTTCTGGGGATTCTATGGCAAATATTTTACTTGCTGAACCCTGCAAGTCTATTATTGAACCAGAGCCATTCCTTGAAATTTGCAGGATTAAAGCTGAATTAATCCATTCATTGCCATACGTTGTCGTTACTTTAATAATCTTCATTGTTTTTGTTTTATGTATTATCTGAAATTTTGTGTCCCATAGTATTGTAAAGTTCAGCAGTTGGCCATCCTCCATTTTCCTCTATTGCCATGTCTTCCAATGTGTCATGCTGAACATCCTGCATGGTAAAGGTATTATCCGTTGCATTAAGCCTAAAATTTTCTTTTATAATACTTTCAGCTTGTTCATAGCTTTCTGCTTCAAGTTGGTGGTATTCCCTAACCCAAATTGTGCATTTTCTGTCAATGTGAAATTCAAATTTGTCCATGTTGTAAATTTATAAATGATTATTGTTAAAAAGTGTTAAAGGGTTGTTAAAGCTGCCCCTCTTCAGCAAATGAATAACTGCTGTCTGCTGTTAAGATTATATGGTCAAGCAAGTTAATGTCCAATAGTTTACAAGCCCCATTAATCTTGTCAGTCATTTTTCTGTCATTCTCTGACGGCTTAAGGTTTCCGGATGGGTGGTTGTGGGCCACAATAAGGCTTGATGCTGAACTTTGCAATGCCATTGTCATGATTACCTTAACATCGCATACTACCCCAGAAAATCCTCCTGCACCTACCTTATAATAGCCTATAACTTTGTTAGCCCTATTTAGGCATACTACAATAAACTCCTCTGTCCATTGTAGCGTATCAGCGTTAAAAATACTTCTCAATACCTGCACTATATCGTCTGAATTTTTTATATAAAATTCATCACCTTTTGTGGCTTTTACTTTAATCTTAAGTTCTGGCAGTTTAATCTTTTTCATTTGTGCGTTTTTAAGGTTTTTTATTATGCAGTTTTAAGGTCATACAAAAGTTCATCAATATATACTTCCCAAGCAATTACCCTTAGAATGTCTGTTCTGTCCTCTCTGTTGCATCTGGACAAGTGCTTAAGGTAGTCCATGAAATCCCAATGGGTATAATTTTCGGCTTTGTACATTTCATGGTACTTGTTGCATAGCTGTGCTAATCTTTCTACTTTTTTCATGTGTTTGTGTTTAGATTGTAAAGGTATTCGCTGAATTGTTAAAATGTTGTCAAGGTGTTGTTAAAGAGTGTTAATTTTCATATTCGCAATATATTTCTTCCTTGCCATCAACTATCTGCATTACTTCAATGTATAAAAATCCATGCTTATTAAATATTTCAGCATCCTTCATGCAATATTCAAGCCTAACGTATGGTCCGTACCTTCTGGATGCCCCAATTTCTCTGTCTTGTTCGTTTCTTATTGCGTTAATATAGTATTTCATATTAGTAAATTTTTCCATCTTCTGTAAATTCGTATTCATTACCTTCAATCTCTTCAATTATAGATTCATCTGAAAAATAATAATCATATGCATCCCCAATAAGATTCAGCACATTTTCCATGTGGTCTGCAAACTTGTCTTGTGCATTTTCCAAAATTATCATTTCTTCATCCGTAAATTCATCAGAAATATCATTCTCTTCAAATTCAATTATTGTGTCTGGATGTCTCGCCCATGTGTTTTTGATGGTATAGTATATTCTGTCATGCAGTTCCTCTGGTATTTCTAACCAATTAAAAAACATTTTATCGTCATTCACTACAATTCCCTCATCAGCATCAATGTACCTATCCCTATCAACGCTGAAATATACCTTCCCCGTGTTGCCCATTACCGGCTTGGTATGTTGATTATATGCTTCCCCGCATAACCTAATCATTTCTTCATGCTTGGGCTCAAATAAATAGCAGTCATCTATAAGCCATCCAGAATAATCGTTACAATTATAGCGTCTTTGCCTAATTTGCTCAATGGCTGTGTCTCTGGCATTGCCAATAAGTTCATCAAATTTGTAAATGTTTAGTTCTATTGTTTTCATGTTTATAGTTTTATAAATTGACAATAATTTTTAATTTCTGACAAGTCAATACGGCCATACATTCGGCTTGAATAATATCCCTGCATCCTATATCTTTCAATCCAATTTGTAAGGCTATTTAAGGCATCTTTTTGGCTTTTGTAGTATGCTTTGTCAAATTCTATTGTGAATCCATCTGGGCTTAAAATTTGGTACTTTGCCATTAGAATCCTATTGGTTTATGTTGTTTGTAATATGAACTCTTGAATTTAGGTGTGTAGTATTTGCAGTTTCCTACTTGACTAACTGAATAGCAGGATGCAAAAGTGCATAGCATGGCAATGAATAGCAAAAATTTAATCTTTTTCATGTGTGTTTAGTTTTTAAATGTTTTATTCCATTCTTCAATCATTAAGTTTTGCAGTTCCCGAAGTTCGGCAAGGGTATTGCCTACAAATTGCTCAAAGCTGTAATGTATGCCATGTATTTTGTCCTGCATTGTCTGGATGTTGCAAATAATTTGCATGGCTTCGGCTTGTTGGTCAAATGGCATTTTTTTAAATTGGTTCATGGTTTTTGTTTTAAATTTCAGCAGAAAATTGGCATTGTCCTTCCCTTTCAACACATTCCTCAATCTGTTTGCCAAGTTTATAGTCAGCGTATTCTCTTAGCATCCAATCCTTTATTCCTGCTTCGGTAAGTTCAGAATCAGCATACCCATTCCTTTCTGCAAAAAAGTCTTCAATCTTCTGTAAATTGTCTGCCAAAACATCCTCAATCCTCTTTAATTCATCCTTAACTTCCTGCATATGGTCTTCATCAAAATAGTATTCAATGTAACTTGGTTCACATTCTGCATCTGCTGAAAATCTGGATGCTGAATTGCTTGGCTGAACGCCAAACCAAAATTTTCCTTCTATGTCTCCGTTATAATACCTTCCCATGATTAAAATTTTTAGTGTGTTATTGTTTTAGTTTTGTTTCCAGATTTCTCCTAATTGCTCAAATGTTTTCCAAGATTCCAATACATTATTGCCATACCTCGGTTTTTTGATGCAAATGTTAATATATTTCATTTCTGAACGTTTTTGGGCATTGCGTTCTATTGTTTCGGCATCTTTCCAAGTGTCGCATACTACAATAAATTTGTTTGTTTTGTTTTTAGCACATCCCCATCCGGACATGAATTTGTCTGTCATTGTTACGTAAATGGGTAATTTTTCTAATTTTACAATGGCTGAATCTGGGCACAATTCAAGCCTGCAAATTTCTTCCCTTGCTTGTTGTTCATTGCTTGCGTAAACGTGAATAACTGCAATTCCTTTGTCATGTTTTACTTTTGCTTTGTACTTAATCATTTTGAAAAATTTAAGGTTAAAAAATTGCAGGTTTTTGGGTTTTCCTGCATCCCATTGGGGTTAGTTAAAGAAAAGAAATTCGGTGCACTCTGCGTGTTCATCCATGCCCATATCTTGAAAAGTTGAATAGCATCCATCAGCATCAGCCATGTAAACAAGGTTACATACTTCTGAAACGATGGTTTTTCCGTAAATTTCAATAGCTTCTTTTAGTGTTTCTTTGCTCATTTTTTTTGTTTTAGTGTGTTATTGTTTAGAATGTAAAAATAGCTGATGAAGTGTTAAAATGTTCACAATGGTTTGTTAATCAGTTGTTAATATGCTTATCATCAACTACAAAAATAATCCCATAGGTTTTGCTTCTGTATATTGCCCTATTCATCAATTCTTCCTCAAATCTTGAAATTATTATATGGTTTAAGTTGTTGTCCAATACGTAATTAATGGCTTCGGTTATTGTCTTGAATGTTTCAATTTTCATAATTATTCGGCTTCAAAGGTTTGTAAATAATCAGCATTCAATTCGTCTTCTTCTCTGAAAAAACTGGCTGTATTCATCCAACTTTTTTCCATCCATACATCAATTTCTTTTTTGCTGTTTGTGTCTTTTACTTTGTATGCCATGACAAGGTATGCGGATTCATGGTACAATTTCCATAGTGAGTATTTCATTTTTATTAAATTTTAAGGTTAAAAATATTTGTAGGCAATTACTCCCTGCGTTCCACATTTTGAAAGGGTTAAGAAATACCCAGAAAAGTAACTATCTGAAAAAATGCCATGTGTAAAGTTGCTATTTGTCCGCATGAACATATTTAAGGGTATTGCTGTGCTTTTTCCACTTTCTTCAATTATAGCGTATTGGGTACATTCAGCGTCTGAAATTTCAAGGCTGAAATTGTTTAATACTTCGGCTTGTTCCCTTTCGGAAAGTTCAAAAAAACTTAAAATTTCGGTGCGATTGTAATTTCTTGTCATGGTAAAAAAATTTAAGGTTAAAAATGTGGCGGGAATTTCACCCGCCTAATTTCTGGGCTATTCGGCTTCTTCGTATGGTTCAAAGGTTTCTGCTTCGTGGTATGTAGGGAAAAAGTATTCTTCCCCATTGTCAAAATTAGTTACTAAATATTCTACTTCCCTTCCCAACATTGAGCATATTGTAACGCCATTTTCAAGGGCTATGTAAACGTAACCGGAGCAGGAATTAAAGCCCACTTCCAAAATTTCCTCATTTGCTGAAAATTCAGCATAAGCACCGAAGCAAAGGGAAAGGCCTTGAGCCTCGCAATATGCTACATGGTTAGAATGAAATCCGTTGAACTGAATTTGTGAGCCTGTGTAATAATTTGAAATAGACATAAATTAAGGTTTTTTTGTTTGAAAATTGAAGGTAAAAATTAATGAAATAAGTTGTTGTTAATGGCTTGTTAAAGCTTACTATAAAAATCAGCATTAAAGCACTCCCCAAATAATACGGCAAGGCCAATGGCAAGACTTCCGCCAAAAATGAAAGCAAATGCCAAATGTTGACTAACTGCGGTAAAACTTCCGCCAAATATCCAAACAATGGCGGGAACAATGGAGTAAAGGAGAACAAAGGAAAGGGAGTAAATAACTGCTAAAACAAGGAATCTGAAAATCTTTTGCATGGTAAAAAATTTAAGGTTAAAAAATTACGGGTTTATTTTACTTCATATTTAAAGATTGGAGCAAGTCGCAAAATGTCTGAATAATGCTGGTGGTTTACATACATTTCAATCCATTCTCCTGCATTCAGTTTGTAGCGGTTGAATAATCCAATGAAGGTTGGGTTATTGTAAAGGATTGTAAATTTTACTGAAATTTTTTTTTTGTTCATGTTTGTGTGTTTTAAAACACAAATTTAATCAGCGAAAAGCTAAAATGGTGTTAAAGGGTAGTTAATCATATGTTAAAGGCTCACAAAGGTTGGTAGTTGTGTATGGGTTTAAATAAGGCGAAATAAAGCAGGCAAACAAGCAAGCAGGGTAAACAATTAGGTAAAGGGTTTGAAGGGCTGTAATGGGCTGTAATTACTTTACACTAACATCCTTTAAATTACCTTCAGCATCTTAGCAGGAAAGGAACTACAAAAATAATTTATCTGGTAAAATAGATTTTACACTTTATCCCTGCAAAGGGTTGAAGGTTAGCACATGGGCATGATTAGGGGAAAGGGGATATGTGGCAATCCCTACCAAAGCAGTAGACTTCTCTTTACCTTACAAACAAGAGACAAGGACTGTTAAAGGAATGTTAAAGGAAATTGTAGTAGGGTACACGGGTTAGGGAAATGGGTTTGCACCCCAGGGGGTGTTGATTGGCGCGAGGGGGAGTACCACTAGTACGACTATTTCTTACCACTATTACACCTATATCAACCCTATTCTTAGGACTATACGCAAAAACATATTATTTGCATGAATAGAAACATTCTACATTCATCAGCATATAATACAATTGTATAGATGTAATATATACTAATATAGAAACGCTATAACTCGTTGATAATCATAACTATTCTTTCTACAGGATTAGAATCGTTTTAACTAAAATTAGAATACGTCAAAATAATCAGCGTTTATTAAGTGTATAGACTCTTAATAATTATAAGAAAGAAACTCCATAACATGCTGATAATCAATTATAGTATTCCGAAATATTGGAAAAAAATTGGATAATACTGGAAAAGTAGTATATTTGCTATATGAAACATGAGGCGTATTTGACTAGTCCGTATAAGTACATGAAGATTGAGGAGAGGGCATTTGCTCCTAGAGAGAACGAAGAGATTACGACTAATCTAGAGACGGGCGAAATGTTTGTAATGCATAGAATTGCAAAGAATAAAATTGTAACTCATGATGCGTTAGTTTATACAAAGTTGTTCCAAGAATCAATCCATCAGCTTTGTTCTCTTGGTGCAGCATCGCTGAAGATTCTATTGTACTCTATTGCCAATGTCAAACCTTTTTCTGAAATAGTAGTCCTTAATGGCCCAGATGTCATGCTATACTGCAACATCAGCAAAAGTTCATTTTATGATGGGGTTATAGAGTTGTTAGATAGGAAGATTCTGTGTAAGAAACTTGGCTCAAACATTGAGTTTTGGTTTGACCCGAATATATTCTTTAATGGCAACAGGTTAAAAGTTTGTAACAAATGACATGCTATATTTGTGCTAATCCAGCAGAAAATTCTATAAGGGTACACGATTCTGTGACATTCTCTTATTGTGACGTACACAGAGTTGATGTGACTATAGGAATCAGCGAGTTCGTTCTTAGGGGTACACTAGACAGGCTAGAGGGGTTTAAGGAAGAGTACATGACTAAGCACAAAGGTTCAGCGTATAAGGAGTTTGAGAAATGTAAGAGAATAGGCGAGATGATGGAAAATGATGACAGTAGTGTAACGGAACAAGCTCTTTGAAAAATACCATTGCAGTATGGGTAAAATAGAAGCTGCAACGCCCGTAGGGGATTACCCTCCTTGATGGGTAGTGTGACGGTATGTCACGGGTTGGGTACTCGATTCCAACTGACAGCTGGAAAGACAGCGGCTAGAACATTGGCGTAAATGGGAATAAATACCATCTAGGGTAACGTAGTTGCGGTGATAGCATCACTTAAAAAGGCAGCTGGATATAGGTTCGACTCCTATATGTTCTGCAAAACGTCAGCTTAAACCTGACTTAAATGATACAATATGTTAAAGAAAGCTTATAACGCAGGGTATGAAGACGCAAAACTTGGACACGTAAACGATGCTGATGAATATGCAGCAGAAGCTGAGTACATGCTTGATGACTACCTTGAGAATACGGCAGTATCGGAATGTGACAGAATGTGGGGATTTGGGAGCGGGATGGAGGATGCGTTTATAATGGGGGTTAAATGGGCTCTTAAAAATGCGTAGCAAATGTGCTTTATAATGCACAACAATACGCACTTATGTGCACTATAAGACACATCAGCGCTGTAACTTAAAGGTAAAGGCTGGGTTCATAGCTCGGTTACTCCCGTTCGATTCGGGACGGCGCTACAATATGTAAAGCAAAATAGCTTCAAAATGTAAAGTATGGTAAAGATTGTACACATCAGCGACACCCATGGGTTTCATAACCAGCTGCCAGATTCCATATTTATAGGAGCTGATATTGTTATTCATTCTGGGGATTGTTCTAATTGGAGGGATTCGGCTAGAAATCTAAACGAGGTACACGATTTTGCTGAATGGTACATGAAGGTTCCTGTAAAAAATAAGATTTACGTTGCAGGAAACCACGACACCAGCATAGAAAGGAGACTATTTAGAAGGGAAAACTTTACCGACAGGGGTATTATTTACCTAGAACATGAAGGAATTGAGCTGTGCGGACTGAAGATTTTTGGTTCTCCGTACACCCCAACCTTCGGAGACTGGGCGTTTATGAAAGCAAGAGACAAGATTAACAGGGCATGGATGGAATTGCCAACCGACATTGACGTACTTGTTACACACGGGCCAGCAAAGGGAGTGAGAGACTTGTCAGAGGAGTTAGATGGTACGCTAAAGCAATGTGGAGATTCAGCGCTGATGAAGTGGATTTTCAAGTATGAGCCAAAGGCGCACCTATTCGGACATATTCACGACATGAAAGGTATTCATAATCAAGGCATTGCTAGGTTCTCAAAGTCTAAGACTATATTCTCAAATGCTGCTTGCGTAACAGACGGCAGGTTTGATTTAGGCTTAACTTCGTATGGAAACATAATAACGCTATAATGATTACAAATGAGCAGAATGTTTTAAACGCCAACATCCCACACCAAAAGCTAAAGGTTAGGAGGAGTTGGATGACTAAAAGGGAGGAGGACGCTGACATATTTGACACTTGCTGCGCATTTGCTATTCAGAGTATAGCTGGTAAAATACTTACGTTTCACATAATGACTGACTACGGGATGATGCGTAGCAGGGTTCCAATTTCTGAACTATTCCTTAACGAGCCAACTAGTAACATACCAGCTGACTTTAAGCAGTTATGGGATTGTTTTGGGGAAAATGTAAGTATAATAGAATACTCCTACCTTTCAGAAAAGAGGTGCAAGGTTGTGCTAAAAGACAAAACAATAGTATGGGCGACATACCTGTTTACTGTTGACTGGTTTAATAACTCCTATTCTGATGAGCCAACTGATTATAAGTGCGGACACGTTCTTGTTGCTGATGATGGCTACCTACTTTGTCAGCCAAACAACAGAATATACTGGAAGGATTCTAACTTTATTACCAAAGACTTCCCTATCAGCCCGAAGGAGTTTAAGGTTGATTCAGTTCTGCAATGCGTAGAGATTGAGAGTGACAGATGGGTTAGCGAGGATTCGGACTCTTACTATTATGACATAAATAAAGAATAATGTTTCTTGTAGAAACCTATATAGCAGAGTCGCCCGGAAAGGGGTTGGGCGTATTTTCCAAAAATCCCATTAAAGAAGGTACTGTAATCTGGGAATTTATAGATGGGTTCGACACGAAGGTACACGAAAGCGGGTATAACATATTGAACGACACCCAAAAAGCATTTGTAGACAAGTACTTTTGGAAGGAGGAAGACTACTATTATTCTTCTTGCGACTATTCAAATTTCCAAAACCACAGCTATAGCCCTAACTCTATACCTTTGGGGGACAAGATGGTGGCAGCGCGGAATATTGAGGCAAATGAGGAAATATTGGTAAATTACCAGAACTTTGACGATGACTTTAACTCCTATAAACACATACTAAAATGACAATAATATACGGGCAGGTACCCAGTAAAAGCAACGGGTACAGGATTATCAGCATTAGAGGACATGGTTCGCTGGCTAAAACTAAGGAGCTGAAGGAGTACGAAGCCAACTTTGCCCTACAATATAAAAGACATAATAAAATTTTAGGTAACTTTGAGGTTGAGGTAGATGTTTACTTTCGGAGCAACAGGAGTGATTTGGATGGCATGTTTAAGGTTTTTCTAGACTGCCTACAAAAAGTGGAAGCAATAGACAACGACAGGTATTGCATGAAGATTGTGGCTAGAAAGTTTGTGGACAAGGAGAATCCTAGGCTTGAATTTAAAATAACAAAGATTGAGTAATGGCTAGAATTAAAATTAAAAAACCATCAACGGTTCCTAAAAAAAATATTCCAACTAATCTTTTAAAAAAAGACAAAGTAGGGAGAACGTTTATTGGAACTGCAAGCCAATTTGTTCCGGGATATGAAACGTATTTAGACGTAAAAGATATTGTTGTTGGAGCTGCGAAGGGGGATAAGAAAAGGATGAATCAAGGAGTTGTTGGACTCGGCCAACCATTTGCTGGCAAGGCAATGTCTGGAGCGTTAGATTATGCAACAGAAAAGACATTGGGGAAATCTGCCGCTGATAAGAATCAAGAAAAAAGAGAGTCTATTCTTGATATGACAACAAACGAAAGAATTGCGCTTTACAAAAAATATGGTAGAGGTGGTTATGACAAGGCAAAAAGCGAACAAAATACTAAACCTATTGCAAAAAAATAAAAAATGGCAAAGGCTACTGGTTCAGCAATAGAAAAAGGGAGCTCTTGTGTATATCTTTTAAATAAAATAGTAGGAGAGCCTGCTGCGTATGTAGGCTCCACATTGAATAAACAAAATAGATTCAAGCAATACGTTACGGCAAAACCAAAAAGATATATAGAAAATTCTATAAAAAAATACGGGTGGGATGCATTTCAGAAAATAGAAATAGATGTAAATCCATCGTGCGAAAAAGAACTTAGAGCGTGGGAGAATTTTTATATAGGACTTTTTGGAACGCATAATAAAGATAATGTAGGATTCGGGATGAACATAATTCGCAATCCAACAATTTCCATATCAAAAGACGCTGATGTTGCTAAAAAAATATCTATAAGCCATACTGGCAAAAGGCTTACAGATGAGCATAAGGAGAGAATTAGACATTCCACAAAGGGTAAAATTAATGTTGGTATAAAAAGGCCTTACCTATCGGAAAGAAATAAAATCATAAA
>Ga0222712_10004928_pt1 | contig 13732 bp, 8 predicted proteins | sample C33_657DmetaG_FD_165043 | JGI IMG/M metagenome (GOLD analysis project Ga0222712, IMG submission 165043) | Estuarine water microbial communities from San Francisco Bay, California, United States - C33_657D | ecosystem: Environmental > Aquatic > Marine > Unclassified | place: USA: California...
CGGCGTGGATTCGGCGATGTCATCTATGTGACAGCTGGGCGATCGTCTTTATCGGCGTGGCAGGATTCAGAGCCTGCGGATTTACCCCACAATCAGCGCTTATTTCTGAAATTTGTCTTTTCCAACATTCTGAGACATGGCAACAAAAATCATTTACCCCTTGGTCGCGGTCATTGGCATTGCAGCGGCCTCCGGCGCTGCCTGGTGGCTCCAGCAACCTGGCAAGTCCATCTCGGATATCGTTAACTTCAAACCCGCTACCGGGCCTGCACCCGCGGGTGGTGGAGCGCCGGGTGCAGCTGGCCCAGGGGGCGGCGCACCAGGCGGTCCGCGTGCCATGGGTGTGGAAGTGACCCAGGTCAGCAAAATCAGCATCCGCGACGACGCCCAGACCGTGGGCACCTTGCGCTCACGCCAAAACGTGATGTTGCGCCCCGAGGTGGCCGGTCGCGTGTTGACCTTGGGCTTCACCGACGGCAACCGTGTGCGCGCCGGTCAATTGCTGGTGCAACTCGATGACACCTTGCAACGCGCCGAGGTGCAGCAGTCTTTGGCCCAAGTGTCGATCGCCAGTGCCAACCACAAACGCAACCAAGACTTGGTGGCGCAAAACTTTGTCGCTCAACGCGTGCTCGACGAAAGCGGTGCGAGTTTGCAAGTGGCGCAAGCCCAGTTGGCCTTGTCCTGTGCGCGGCTAGACCGCATGCGCATCATCGCCCCGTTTTCGGGCACTGTGGGCATTCGCAACGTCAACATCGGCGACTATGTCAAAGACGGCGCAGATTTGATCAACTTGGAAGACATTGGCACCTTGTATGTGGACTTTCGCTTGCCCGAGCGCAACCAGGGCAAGGTGGTGGCCGGTCAAGTGGTCGAACTCGACATCGATGCCATGCCCGGTCGCATGTTCAAGGCCAAAGTGGAGGCGGTGGATCCGCTGATCGATGCCAATGGCCGCTCGATTGGTGTGCGTGCCGTCATGGCCAACACGGCCGGTGAGGCTTCCTTGCCTCCCGGTGGTGGAAAAGGCGGTGTGGGTGCCACCAAAGGTTCAGCGCCTGGGGCCGCAGCCGGTTCCGCGAGCAAGGCCGGTGCGCCCGTGGGTGGTGGTGCCGCCCGCACCCCGGTAGCGACAGCACCCAGCCCAGTGGCAGCGCCAGTGGCTGTGGCGGCTCCGTTGCCTTCGGGTTGCCCCCCCAATATATTGGCCAGCCGGGTATCTGAATTGCCCGCAGCTGCCCCCTCTGGCCCATTGCGCCCGGGCATGTTTGCCCGCGTCACCGCGGTGTTTGCTTTCAAACCCGAGGCCTTGGCCGTGCCAGAAGAAGCCATCGTTCCCCAAGCCGGGCGGCAATTCGTGTTCAAGCTGGTGGAGCCCAGCACCATGGAAAACTTGGGTGCCTTGCCACCCGATACCAAGTGGGTTTCCAAACGTGTGGAAGTGACCATTGGCATTCGCCGACCGGGGCAGGTGGAAATAATGACCGGCTTGGCCGAGGGTGACACGGTGGTGTTGGCCGGGCAACAGCGGTTGCAAAAAGACGGCACAGCGGTGCGCGTGGTCGAGCTGGGTCGGCCGGGTGGCCCTGGTGGCAAGCCGCCTGCTGGCGCACCTGGCATGCCAGCGGCACCGGGTGCACCCGGTGCACCTTCCACGCCGGCGGCGCCTGCTGCTGCACCTGCAGCAGCGGCCTCTCCCGCGGCTTCACCCGCCGCACCGGCTGTTTCTCGTTGATCCAAACGTTTTGAGGTCCTGGCATGCAACTCCCTGAAATATCGATCAGACGCCCGGTTTTTGCGACGGTGCTCTCTTTGTTGATTGTGTTGTTGGGCTGGGTGTCCTTCAACCGGCTCACGGTGCGCGAGTACCCCAAGATCGACAACCCGGTGGTCACGGTGGAAACCAAGTACGTGGGTGCCTCCAGCACGGTGGTGGAGTCCCAAGTCACCAAGGTGTTGGAGGACTCGCTGTCGGGCATCGAGGGGGTGGACGTCATCACCTCCATCAGCCGCCAAGAGCAAAGCCAAATCACCGTCAAGTTTGTTCTCTCCCGCGAGCCCGACTCGGCCGCAGCCGATGTGCGCGACAAGGTCTCTAGGGTGCGCCAGCGCCTTCCACAGGGCATTGACGAACCGGTGATCGCCAAGGTTGAGGCCGACGCCTTCCCAGTGATTTGGTTGGCTTTCAGCTCCGACACCTTAGACCCACTTCAATTGAGTGAGTTGGCCAACCGTGTGGCCAAGCCCATGATGCAAACCGCGCCGGGTGCTTCTGATGTGCGGGTTTTTGGCGAGCGCAAATACTCGATGCGCATTTGGATTGACCCCGATCGTCTGGCCGCTTTCAAGTTGACCACCCAAGATGTGGAAGACGCTTTGCGCCGATCTAACCTAGAGGTACCCGCAGGCCGCATTGAAAGCAATTTGCGCGAGTTCAACGTGACAGCGGCCACCGATTTGCAAAAGCCCACTGAATTTGGCGAGATCACCATCAAGTTGGTCAATGGCATGCCAGTGCGCATCAAAGATGTGGCCCGGGTGGCCCAAGGCCCCTTGTCTGAGCGCACGGCGACCCGGTTGAACGGTCGCGATGCGATCACCCTGGGCGTGATTCGCAATGCCACCGCCAACCCCTTGGAATTGAGCGCCGCTGTGCGTGCCATGCTCCCCAAGATCAAGGAAAACCTGCCGCCGGGCATTGAGATCGATGTGGCCAATGACAACTCGGTGTTCATTGACCGATCCATCAAAGCCGTTTACACAACGATTCTGGAAGCCGTGGTGTTGGTGGCGTTGGTGATCTTCTTTTTCCTGCGCACCTTCCGCGCCTCCATCATTCCACTGGTCACCATCCCAGTGGCGTTGATCGGTACTTTTTCGATGATGGCCTTGTTTGGCTTCTCGATCAATTCGCTGACCATGCTGGCCTTGGTGCTGGCCATTGGCTTGGTGGTGGACGACTCCATTGTGGTGCTGGAGAACATTTACCGCCACATTGAAGAGGGCATGACACCCTTCCAAGGCGCGATCGTGGGCTCCAAAGAGATCGCCTTTGCCGTGGTGTCCATGACCTTGACTTTGGCTGCGGTGTTTGCGCCACTGGCCTTCACCCCGGGCCGCACCGGCCGCTTGTTTGCTGAGTTTGCTTTGGTCTTGGCGGGCTCGGTGATCGTGTCGGGCTTTGTAGCCCTGACCTTATCGCCCATGATGTGCTCCAAGTTGCTCAAGCACTCCGACAAACGCAACTGGTTTGACCGGAATATGGAAGTGCTTTTGCGCGGGCTTGAAAACGGTTATGGCCGCATGTTGGGCTGGACCTTGGGTGACGCCAAATTGGGGTTTTTGCGGTTTTCCCGCCGTTGGTTTGTGGTGGCCGTGATGTTGTCCGCAGCCGTGGGCACGGTGGTGTTGTTTTTGCAAACCAAGAGCGAGCTCTCTCCCATTGAGGACCGGGGTGTGATTCTGACTGTGATCAACGGGCCTGATGGCGCCACGATGAACTACACCATGAAGTATGCCGAAGCCCTGGAGAAAATTGGCGCGCGCTACCAAGCTGACTTTGACCGCATCTTCACCGTGGTGGGCAACCCGACTGTGGCCCAAGGCAATGTGTTTTTCAGGGGCTTGCCGTGGGAGCAGCGAAGCCGCACCACCATGGATGTGGCGCGAGAAATCACCCCCTTTGTGGCCAGCATGCCGGGTGTGACCGCCTTTCCGATCACGCCGCCCTCACTGGGGCAAGGCTTTCGTGAAAGGCCGCTCAACTTTGTGATCTTGACCTCGGACAGTTATCAAAACCTGTCCCAGGTGGTGCGCCAGTACCAGGAAGAAATTGCCAAAAATCCTGGCATCGTCAGTGTTGACACTGATTTGCGTTTGAACAAGCCGGAGATCAGCATGGAGGTGGACCGCGAGCGCGCCGCTGACATGGGCGTGCCCGTGGACGCCATTGCCCGCGCGGTCGAGACCATGATGGGTGGGCGCAACGTCACCCGTTACAAGCGCGAAGGTGAGCAGTATGAAGTGGTTGTGCAAACCACTGCAACTGGTCGCGACACCCCCAATGACATTGAAAAGATTTTCGTGCGGGGCCGCAATGAGGCCATGATTCCCTTGTCGGCTTTGGTCAAAATCAAAGAGGTGGTGGTGCCGCGTGAGTTGAACCACTTCAGCCAGCGCCGCAGTGCCACCATCACCGCCAATTTGGCCCCCAATTACTCTTTGGGTGAAGCCTTGGTGTTCATGAAGGATGTCTCGAAAAAAGTGCTCAAGCCTGGATATTCCACCGACTTGAACGGCACTTCGCGTGAGTTTGTCGAGTCATCGGGCTCCTTGGCCTTGGTGTTTGTGCTGGCTTTGTTGTTCATCTTTTTGGTCTTGGCCGCGCAATTTGAGAGCTTTGTGGACCCGTTTGTGATCTTGCTATCGGTGCCCTTGTCCATGGTGGGTGCCTTGCTCGCGCTCAAGTGGTCGGGGGGGTCGCTCAATGTGTTCAGCCAAATTGGCCTGATCACCTTGGTGGGATTGATCACCAAGCACGGCATTTTGATTGTGGAGTTTTCCAACCAAATGCGCGGCAAGGGCAAGAGCACCATGGTGGCGGTGAAAGAGGCTGCCACCATGCGTTTGCGCCCCATTTTGATGACCACCGGCGCCATGGTGCTGGGGGCCATTCCGCTGGCCATGGCCACGGGCGCGGGTGCAGAAAGCCGGCGTCAAATTGGGTGGGTGATTGTGGGCGGCATGTCGCTGGGCACCTTGCTGACCATCTTTGTGGTGCCCACCATGTACACCTTGTTTGCCCGCAAGTCCACGCCGGGCGCCATCACCACCGTGATCCAAGAGCCAGGCCACGGCCCGGCCTGATTCCCGCCTGCGTTTGACAGCGCTTAAATCGCGCCGTCAAACAGCATCACATCCACCGGGTCGCCCTCGGCCACATGGCCTTGGTCGTGGTGCAACACGATCAAGGCATTGCCTTGCACCATGGAGCTGAGCACGCCCGAGCCTTGGTTGCCGGTGGTGCTAACTTGCAAAGTCCCGTTGTCTGAGCGGCTGACCACCCCACGTTGGTATTCGGTGCGCCCCGCTTTTTTGCGCATGGCTTGCTGGCTTTGTGCCCGCACCAGCAGGGGGGGTGCATCAGTGCAGCCCATCATGCGCCACAGGGCAGGGCGCACGAAGGCCAAAAACGTGACCATCACCGCCACCGGGTTGCCCGGCAGGCCAAACATCAGGGTCTGGCCCATGCGACCCACCGCCATCGGGCGGCCCGGGCGCATGGCAATGCGCCAAAAGTCCACGTCACCGAGTTCGCGCATCAAGGCCTTGGTGTGGTCGGCCTCGCCCACGCTCACACCGCCACTGGTGATGATGGCGTCTGCCCGCTGGGCGGCTTCTTCAAAGGCGGCGCGCAAGCGGTGGGGGTCGTCAGGCACCACGCCCAAATCTATCCATTCGCAGCCCATGCGCTGGAGCAAGCCACAAACGGTGTAGCGGTTGCTGTCGTACACCGCGCCCTCACGGGGCACCTGGCCGAGGCTCAAAATTTCGTCGCCGGTTGAGAAGTAAGCCACCCGCAGGCGCTGGCGCACCGCCACTTCGGGCAGTCCCAAACTGGCCAACAAGCCCCATGCCGCGGGGGTGAGCCGTTGGCCTTGGCGCAGGGCGGCTTGTCCTTGGGCTATGTCTTCGCCACGCAAGCGCCGGTTGTCGCCGGTGTGTACCCGCCCCAAGGGAACGGTGATGCGATCGCCTTGAACCTGCACCATTTCATGCGCCACCACGGTGTCCAACCCGGCAGGCATGATGGCCCCGGTGGTGATGCGCAGGCATTGACCCGTCTGGGGCGGCGGACCGGCCCAGGCCGCGCCCGCCAGGGCGTGGCCCACGCATTGCAGCACCGTTGGCTCGGTGGCGGACAGGTCCGAACCGGCGAAAGCAAAGCCATCCATGGCCGAGTTGTCGTGGGGCGGGACATCGACGGGGGACACCACATCGCGGGCCAATATGCGTTCACCCGCGGCCATGACCGGTAAGGCCTCTACAGGGCCGTCATGCCGCAAGGGTGCGAGTTGCTTTAAAAAAGCCTGAACCTGTGGCACTGACAGGGCTTGCGGGTCATAGCCTTCCAGGGCGGCGGCGATTTGCGCCAGTGACTTCATCACCATGCCCGGCTAACTGGACAGCCGCTGCAATTCGGCCAAGGTGTTGGCATTGGCAAACGCGCGTGGATCGTCGTGGGCTTGGTTGAAGGGCACCAAGACCGTGGGGTGTTGGGCGGTCCATTGGTCAATTTTGCGCCCCCCACCTTGGGTGAAGCGCGCCAAGCTTTCGAGCAAGGACACCGGCAGCAGGCAAAACACCGGCTGGGTGCGCAGTTGGGTTTGGCCGGTGGCATCGGTTTCCAAGCCGCTGGCCATGGCGATGGCCTGGTCTGACCCGCTCAAGGCCTGGGCCATGCGCTCGGCCAAGTCGGTGGGGAACCAGGGCGTATCGCAGGGCACAGTCAACAGGTAAGGGGTTTCGCATCGCTCCAAGCCCGTCAAAAAACCGGCCAGGGGTCCGGCATGGTCACTCAAGGTGTCGGGCCACACTGGTGCGCCAAAAGCCTCGTAAGCGGCCAAGTTGCGGTTGGCATTGATCATGGTTTCGCCCACTTGATGACTCAGGCGCATCAATGTGTGCAAGGCCAGGGGGAGACCTTGAAAATTTTGCAGGCCTTTGTCCACCCCACCCATGCGGGAGCCCCGCCCACCGGCCAAAACCAGACCAGTGATGTCTTGCGAGGCGATGCTGTGGGTCATGCTTGGGCGTGCTGGTAGGCTGCGGGCAGGTTCAGAGCTGGGCCTCAGCCCCCGATGTAGCTCATTTCGACGCGCTTGAGCCCGCTGCCCGAGGGGCCTTGTTGGGCGCCGCGCAGTTCGGAGTAACGGTCGTCGCGGCCATGCCAAATTTGAGCAATGGCCGCGCTGAGTTGTGCATCGCTGGCGCCATGGCGCACCAAGCTGCGCAAGTCGTGCCCCTGCGATGCAAACAGGCACAGGTAGAGCTGACCTTCGGTGGATAAGCGAGCCCGGTTGCAGTCACCGCAAAAAGCCTGGGTCACGCTGCTGATGAAGCCCACTTCACCCAAGGCCGGGTCGTGTTGGCCGTCCGCTCCCGCGTGGCCCCAACGCTGTGCGGTCTCTCCAGGCGTTGATGCCGACAAGGACACCAATTGAAATTCGGTTTGCAGCAATTGGAGCAATTCACGCGAGGGGACCACCTCATCCATGGCCCAGCCATTGGTTTCGCCCACATCCATGTACTCAATGAAGCGCAAAGCCATGCCGCTGCCCAGGAAGTGCCGCGCCATGGGCAAGACCTCGCCCAGGTTGGTGTGGCGCTTGACCACCATGTTGATCTTGATGCCGCTGGGCCTGCCCGAGGCGTCAACGCCCAAGCCAGCATCGACCGCTGCTTGGATGCCGTTCAGCACATCGCTGACCGGAAAGTCCACATCGTTCATTTGGCGAAACACGGTGTCGCTCAATCCGTCCAGGCTGATGGTGATGCGCTTCAAGCCCGCCTGCTGCAAAGCTGGGGCCTTGCGCGCGAGCAATGAGCCGTTGGTGGTCAAGGTGAGGTCCAATGGCAAACCATCGGGTGTGCGCAGCTCAGACAGTTGCGCCACCAGCACCTCGATGTGTTTGCGCAGCAATGGCTCACCGCCGGTAAGTCGAATTTTTTGCACCCCATGGGCCACAAATTGGCGCGCCACCCGGGTGATCTCTTCAAAGCTCAGCAGCGAGGACTGGGGCAAATAGGTGTAGCTGTTGTCAAACACCTCTTTGGGCATGCAGTAATTGCAGCGGAAGTTGCAGCGGTCGGTGACGCTGATGCGCAAGTCGCGCAAAGGCCGCTGGCGTTGGTCACGCAGCAGACCCGTCGGCGCAACCAGGGGCATGGGTAAATCCCAGGCCTGGCCTTGGTGGCGCTGATCGATCAAAGGAATGGTGCGTAAACCCATGCGTTGATTGTGCCCGAGGCAAAAAAAGACCCGCGCAAGCGGGTCTTTGGGGAGCGCAGCAGTTTTACTTGCTGGCTGCTGGGGCGGGCGCAGAAGCCTCAGCCGCTGGTGCCAAGGTGGGCGCTGTGGCGGTGCTGGCCGCTGGTGCCACCACCGCTGGTGGCGTGGTCACGTGGGCTGGCGCCGCTTTGGGCGTGTTATTGCCAGGCAGGATGGGCACAATCAGCAAGGCCACGATGTTGATGATCTTGATCAACGGGTTCACGGCGGGACCGGCGGTGTCTTTGTAGGGGTCGCCCACGGTGTCACCGGTCACAGCCGCTTTGTGCGCTTCGCTGCCTTTGCCGCCAAAGTTTCCATCTTCGATGTACTTTTTGGCGTTGTCCCAAGCACCGCCGCCGGTGCACATGGAGATGGCCACGAACAGGCCGGTCACGATGGTGCCCATGAGCAAACCACCTAAGGCGGCAGGGCCCAGGGTCAGGCCCACAATGACGGGAACCACCACGGGCAGCAGTGAGGGCACCACCATTTCCTTGATGGCCGCAGTGGTCAGCATGTCCACGGCAGCGCTGTAATCGGGCTTGCGTTTGCCGGCCATGATGTCACCGTCTGCGAACTGGCGGCGCACTTCTACCACCACCGAACCTGCGGCACGGCCCACGGCTTCCATGGCCATGGCACCAAACAGGTAGGGGATCAAGCCGCCGATGAACAAGCCCACAATGACTTTCGGATCGCTCAGGCTGAACATCACCTCCAAGCCACGGCTTTCCAGCGAGTGGGTGTAGTCGGCAAACAGCACCAGGGCGGCCAAACCGGCGGAACCGATGGCATAACCTTTGGTCACGGCTTTGGTGGTGTTGCCCACCGCGTCCAAGGGGTCGGTCACGTCACGCACAGACTTGGGCAGCTCGGCCATTTCGGCAATGCCACCGGCGTTGTCGGTGATGGGGCCGTAGGCGTCCAAGGCCACCACGATGCCGGCCATGCTGAGCATGGCGGTAGCTGCGATGGCAATGCCATACAACTCGCCCAGTTGGTAGGCCGACAAAATGCCTGCACACACCATCAGCACCGGCCAGGCGGTGGAGCGCATGGACACGCCCAGGCCGGCAATGATGTTGGTTCCGTGGCCAGTGGTGGAAGCTTGTGCAATGTGTTTGACCGGCGGGTATTGGGTGCCGGTGTAGTACTCGGTGACCCACACCAAGGCGGCGGTCAACAGCAATCCGACCGCACAAGCGCCCCACAGGCGAATTTGGGTGCCAGCACCCAAGGCGTCGTCGGGCATGATGGCCTTGGTGACGAAATAAAACGCCACCAACGACAGCACGCCAGCCACGGCCAAACCCTTGTACAGGGCAGGCATGACGTTTTTCATGCCGGGTGAGGCTTTGACGAAAAAGCAACCAATGATGGAGGCAATGATGGACACCCCGCCCAGCACCAAGGGGTAGAGCACGGCTGCCATCGGGGCTGCATTCACCATCAATGCACCCAAGACCATGGTGGCAATCAAGGTCACCGCATAGGTTTCAAACAAGTCAGCGGCCATGCCAGCACAGTCGCCGACGTTGTCGCCCACGTTGTCGGCGATCACGGCGGGGTTGCGCGGATCGTCTTCGGGGATGCCCGCTTCCACCTTGCCCACCAAGTCGGCGCCCACGTCAGCGCCCTTGGTGAAGATGCCTCCGCCCAAGCGGGCGAAGATGGAAATCAGGGAAGAACCAAAGGCAAAACCCATCAAAGGATTGAGCAATGAGGCCAGGTTTTTATCGGGGGTCAGGTTGCCGTTGCCGACCAAAAACCAGAAGAAGCCACCGACGCCCAGCAGGCCCAAGCCCACCACCAGCATGCCGGTGATGGCACCACCTTTGAAGGCCACGTCCAAAGCGGGACCGATGCCGTGGGTCGCTGCCTGTGCGGTGCGCACATTGGCCTTGACCGACACATTCATGCCGATGAAGCCACAAGCCCCGGACAGCAGTGCGCCAATGACAAAACCAATGGCGGTTTGTGAGCCCAAAAAGACGGCGATCAAAATGGCCAAAACCACGCCCACCATGGTGATGGTGCGGTATTGGCGTGCCAGGTAGGCGGCGGCGCCTTGTTGAATGGCCGTCGCAATTTCTTGCATGCGGGCGTTGCCTGCGTCCATGGACAAAATGGAAGCGCGGGCCCAAAAGCCGTAAATCACGGCAATGACCCCGCACGCGAGCGCAAAAATGAGCGCTGAGTTGCCAGACATAAAGTCTCCTTAGAGTTTCCCTTGAGTGAGGTGGTCCAACACAATGGCCAGACCACGACCGATGTGTTGCTTCCTCAGACCGGTGAAATCCCCGGTGTCCGATTGGCCAACCCGTGGACTGTAAGCGAAGCGCACCTAGGGTTGACCCTTGTGCTGTCGCCTGCAAGGCCAGTGAAAGTAAAATGCGGGTTAATACGGATAAGGCCTTTTCGCCATTCTTTTTTTGTTTTGGAACTTCCATGTCACTCGATAACGTCACCCCCGGCGATCAATTGCCACACGCTTTCAACGTCATCATTGAAATCCCCATGAACGCCGACCCGGTGAAATACGAGGTAGACAAGGCCACGGGTGCGATTTTTGTGGACCGTTTCATGAGCACCTCGATGCATTACCCCACCAACTACGGCTATGTGCCCAAAACCATCAGTGGCGATGGCGACCCGGTGGACGTGCTGGTGATCACGCCCGTCCCTTTGATCCCCGGCGTGGTGGTGACTTGTCGGCCCATTGGTATTTTGAAAATGGAAGACGAGGCTGGCATGGACGGCAAGGTCTTGGCCGTGCCGACCGACAAAATTTTGTCCATTTACACCCAATGGCAAAAGCCCGAAGACTTGAACCCCATGCGCTTGAAAACCATTGCCCATTTCTTTGAGCATTACAAAGACTTGGAGCCCGGCAAGTGGGTCAAGATTTTGGGTTGGGAAGGCCCACAAGCGGCCATTCAAGAGGTGTTGGACGGTATCGCCAACTACCAAAAAGAGCACGGATTGGCCTGAGCCGGCCGCGGATTTACTCCATGGCGGCCAGGTCGTTCGCTGGTTTGTAGGGCGTGCGCTGGCCCAAGTGCTCCATGTAGTTGTCCACGCCCCGGCCCTCGCGCTCTAAAAACTGGCCAATGGCCTGGGCAAAGCGGGTGTCGGCCACCCCATGGGCGCTGTGTGTCATCACCGGCATCAAGGCCCGGGCCATCTTGTGTTCACCCTGGGCGCCGCCTTCAAAGCGCTGCACCCCGTTTCGCAAGCACCAGATCAAGGGTTGGTAGTAACAGGCCTCAAAGTGCAGGCAGTCCACCCGCTCCAGCGCACCCCAATAGCGGCCGTAGGCCACGCCAGGGCGGTCAGTGCCATCTGACAGGCCAATCAGGCTGCAGGCCATGGGCAAACCATTGCGCTCGCCCAACAACAGCAACCAGTTCTCAGGCATGTGGTCTGCCATGGCTTGGAAAAAAGACCGGCTCAGATAGGGTGCATTGCCGTGCTCTAAATAGGTGCGCTCATAACAAGCATAGAAAAAATCCCACTCGGCTCGGCCGATATCGCGACCGCGCAGGGCTTGGAACTGCACCCCAGCATCGGCCACGCGGCGCCGCTCTTGTTTGATTTTTTTGCGCTTTTCTTGTTGCAGGCTGGACAAAAAGGCATCGAAGTCGCTCCAGCCTTGGTTGTGCCAATGGAATTGCACGGTGTGGCGCTGCATCCATTGGGCCTGGGTGCAAGCAGCGATGTCCGCATCACTGCCAAACAACAGGTGCCAGGATGACAACTTTTGTTGATCGCACCATTGGCCCAAGGCGTGCAGCAGGGCCTGGCGGGCAGTGTCATCGCGCGCCAACAAGCGGCTGCCTGGTACCGGCGTGAAAGGCACGGCAACCAAGGCCTTGGGGTAATAGCTCAGGCCATGTTGCTCATAGGCGTTGGCCCAGGCCCAGTCAAACACATATTCACCATACGAGTGGCTCTTCAAGTAAAGCGGGCAGGCCGCATGCAGTTGGTCGCCTTGCCACAGGCTCAGGAACTGGGCGCTCCATCCGGTCCGCGCCGTGGCGCTGCCGCTGGTTTGCATGGCGCTCAAGTAGGCGTGGCGCATGAAGGGCGTGGGGTGGGTTTGCTGGGCCAGCAAAGCGTCCCACTGTTCGGGGTCAATGTCTTGGGGGTTGTTGTCAACCCGAATGCCATAATTCATGCGCTCAGTATCCATCCCTATTTATGACACTACTTCTCAGCGTTGCCCAGCTCAACTTTGTCGTTGGCGACATGGCGGGCAATGCCCAAAAAATCATCGAAGCTGCACGCACCGGGTACCAACGCGGGGTGCGCTTGTTGCTGACGCCAGAATTGTCGATTTGTGGCTATGCTGCAGAAGATTTGTTTTTGCGTCCGTCCTTCATCCGAGCCTGCGATGATGCCTTGAAAACCATCACCACCGCCTTGGCCGATTTAAAAGGCCTGCATGTGGTGGTGGGCCACCCCAGTGGTGGCGACAGCCGCACCCGTTCGGTGTCGGTGGTGCAGCGATTCAACCGCGCCAGTGTCCTCAGCGAGGGCCAGGTGGTGGCTTTTGCCGATAAACGCGAATTGCCCAACTACCAGGTGTTTGACGAGCGCCGCTATTTCACCCCAGGCCACAGCACCTGCGTGTTTGAGGTGGGCGGTTGGCGTGTGGGGTTGTTGATTTGTGAGGACGCCTGGTTCGAGGCCCCGGCTGCGGATGCCTTGGCCGCGGGCGCACAGGTGTTGGCCGTGGTCAATGCCTCGCCTTTTCATGTGGGCAAGGGCGGCGAGCGCGAAGCCACCATGCGCCAGCGCTGTGTGCAAACCGGTCTGCCCCTGGTGTACGCGCATTTGGTGGGCGGGCAAGACGAGGTGGTTTTTGAGGGCCGCTCTTTTGTGTTGGATGCCAGCGGTGCAGTGCAGGGGCGAGCCCACAGTTTTCAAGAGCAAGCCTTTGACGTGGGTTTTGCCCGCGCATCGGGAGCCGTTCAGGTGCAAACCACCTTGGCCGAAGCGCAAAGCCTGGAGTCTGACCTGTGGCACGCACTGGTCATGGGGGTGCGGGACTACATTGGTAAAAATGGATTCCCTGGGGCTTTGTTGGGCTTGTCGGGTGGCATCGACTCGGCCCTGGTTCTGGCCGTGGCGGTGGACGCGCTCGGACCCGAACATGTGCGGGCCGTGATGATGCCTTCGCCATACACGGCCGATATCAGTTGGATCGATGCCCGCGAGATGGCCCAGCGCATGGGCGTTCGTTACGACGAACACTCCATCGTGCCGGAATTCGAAGCCTTTTTGGCCACCTTGGCCGGCGAGTTTGCGAACAGACCGGTCGATACCACCGAAGAAAACATTCAAGCGCGCATCCGGGGGACCTTGTTGATGGCCTTGTCCAACAAGTTCGGCGCCATTGTGCTGACCACGGGCAACAAAAGTGAAATGGCCACCGGCTACTGCACCTTATACGGGGACATGGCGGGTGGTTTTGCGGTGATCAAGGACGTGGTCAAAACCATGGTCTTTCGCTTGGCCCACTGGCGCAATGCCAACGACCCCTTTGGCCGCGGCTTGAACCCCATCCCAGAGCGCATCATCACGCGCCCGCCCAGCGCGGAGTTGCGACCCGACCAAACCGACCAAGACAGTTTGCCCGCTTACGAGGTGCTCGATGACATCTTGGAGCGCTTCATG
>Ga0222712_10004929_pt1 | contig 13727 bp, 9 predicted proteins | sample C33_657DmetaG_FD_165043 | JGI IMG/M metagenome (GOLD analysis project Ga0222712, IMG submission 165043) | Estuarine water microbial communities from San Francisco Bay, California, United States - C33_657D | ecosystem: Environmental > Aquatic > Marine > Unclassified | place: USA: California...
GCAGGAGCAGTTGAATTCGGTCGCGCTCGCGGTCGCCGCGTAGTGAACGTAGTTCCTGCAGTTTAATTTAGGTTTCTCTTAAAGGAGCGGGCCGCATTTATCGCGGTCCGCTTTTTTATTTCAGCAATAGCTTTCTTTAGAAAGGGGAGTGGACATCAATGACATCGTTTATCGATAGCGTCACTCTCTTTGCAACCGCTGGAAAAGGTGGCGATGGTTGCGTCTCTGTAAAGCGCGAAAAATTTAAGCCACTTGGTGGCCCGGATGGTGGCAATGGTGGTCGCGGTGGCGATGTCATTCTCGTCGTTGATTCATCCGTTACAACACTTCTTGATTTCCACCACTCACCACATCGCAAAGCAACCTCAGGTCACCAGGGTTATGGCGATCGTAAAGATGGCGTTTCAGGAGAAGATCTCATCCTTCCTGTTCCAAACGGAACTGTTATCTACGATGAAGATGGCGAACAAATCGCAGATCTGATTGGTATCGGAACAACTTTTCTTGCAGCACGTGGTGGACATGGCGGCCTCGGCAACCTTGCACTCTCATCTTCAAAGCGTCGCGCACCAGGATTCGCACTTCTCGGCGAACCAGGCGAAGAACGCAGACTTACTCTTCAACTTAAGTCAGTAGCTGATATTGCTCTCGTTGGATTCCCAAGCGCCGGAAAGTCTTCGCTCATTGCAGCAATTTCAGCAGCACGTCCAAAGATTGCTGATTATCCATTTACTACTTTGGTTCCAAACCTAGGCGTAGTTCAAGCAGGAGATACCCGCTTTACCGTGGCTGACGTTCCAGGGCTTATTCCAGGTGCATCGCAAGGCAAGGGCCTTGGTCTTCAATTCCTTCGCCATGTCGAACGTTGCGTTGCACTAGTTCACGTCCTTGACTGCGGAACTCTTGAAACAGATCGCAACCCAATCGATGACCTGGAAGCGATTGAAAATGAACTTGCACTCTACGGTGGACTCGAAGATCGCGTCCGTATCGTTGCGCTCAACAAAATTGATTTACCTGACGGTTCAGCAATGGCCGATATGGTTGAAGAACAACTTAAGGAAAAGGGTTACGAGGTCTACAAGGTTTCTGCAGCAAGCCGTGAAGGCCTGCAAGAACTTCTCTACTCAATGGCTCGTTTAGTACAACGCGAACGCGCAGAAGCTGCGAAGGAAGAGCGCACCCGCATTATCTTGCGCCCAGTTGCAGTTGATGATTCAGGATTTACCGTTCAGAAGAATGGTGATGGATCATTTAGCGTTCGTGGACAGAAAGTCGTTCGCTGGGTTCGCCAGACAAACTTTAAGAACGCTGAAGCTATTGGTTATCTTGCAGACCGCCTTGCCCAACTTGGTGTTGAAAAAGAATTGTTCAAGAAGGGCGCAGTTGCTGGCTCTGAAGTTCGTATCGGTTCAGGAGATAACGAAGTTGTCTTCGAATGGGAGCCAACAATTGAAGCGGGCGCAGAACAACTTGCCGGCTTCCTGCACCGTCGTGGAGAAGATTCACGTCTTGAAGGCGCATGGAACACCGTTGAAACTGAACGCGATCGTCTTTCAGATGAAGAAGTTGCTCGCCAATGGGAGTACAACGTTGCCGAACCACATAACCCTGAGATCAAGTTGACTCTCGATGAGATTGAAGAGAGCGAAACAGAAAGCAATGACAAGTGAACCGCGAGGCCATAACTAACGCTAAACGCGTTGTTATCAAGATTGGCTCCTCATCGCTCACAGGTTCAGCTGGTTCTGAGCTCGACCCACATGCAGTTCAAAAGATTGTTGATCTCGCGTACGCGCTAAAGAAGCGCGGGGCTGAAGTAGTCGTCGTCTCATCAGGTGCGATTGCTGCAGGTCTTTCACCTCTAGGACTAAAGGTTCGTCCCAAGGATTTAGCTACGCAACAAGCTGCAGCATCCGTCGGTCAAGGTTTACTCATCGCTCAATACAGCGAGAAGTTCAAAGCTCACGGAGTGATTTCTTCTCAGGTACTGCTTACAACTGAAGATGTCGTGCGTCGCTCGCATTATGCAAATGCGCAGCAGACTCTGACAAAACTTCTCTCATTAGGCGTGGTTCCAATCATTAATGAGAACGACACCGTCGGAACACAAGAGATTCGTTTTGGCGATAACGATCGCCTAGCAGCCCTCGTCGCTCTTCTCATTCATGCGGACCTACTGGTTCTTGTTTCAGATATCGATGCTCTCTATGACGCTCCACCAAGCCAAACTGGTGCGCAACCAATTCGTTACGTGGCAAATATGTCTGATATCGAATCCATTACTTTGGGCGGCGCCGGTTCTGCGGGCGTTGGCAGCGGGGGAATGGTTACTAAAGTCGAAGCTGCGCGCATCGCAACAAGTGCTGGTATTCCAATGCTTCTTACTTCACTTCATGAGTCTGGTCACGCTGTTGATGGTGAAGAAGTCGGTACTTACTTCCAAGCGCATGCATCAAAAGCGAATTCACGACTTCTATGGCTTGCTCACGCATCAACTCCACGTGGTCGCTTGATTCTCGATGATGGCGCCGTGACTGCAATTCTTGAACGTGGAGTTTCACTGCTTCCTGCCGGAGTTACGGCAGTCGAGGGAGACTTTATTTCTGGCGATACCGTTGAACTCGCGTCTAAGACCGGCAAAGTGATTGCGCGCGGACTTGTTGCATTCGATTCTGAAGAAATTCCTCAGATGCTCGGTCGCTCTACTAAAGAACTTGCTTCATCACTTGGCGCTGAATACGAGCGTGAACTCGTGCACCGCGACGACCTAGTTCTGCTTTAGTAGTTCTTCTCCGCAATCTGCTTTAAGACAGAAACAATCTTGGGAGCTATTCCATCTGCCGAAGTAGGAAGATCGCTGAGCTTTACGATGACAGTCTTATTCACCTTGTCTTGGTAGATATATTGACCGTGAAGTCCCATCATTAAATTAATCCCTGGATATGGGTGCCACATTTGTGCGCCATAGCCCCAGCCATAATCCAATTTCACTACGGGCGTTGAGAGCCGCTTCTTCCACGCAGCACTTGCAATCTGCGGGTCTCCAGACATGAGAGCTTGGCCAACTCGCGCATAATCTCGTGCGGTGGCATTGAAACAACAGAATGCTTTCTCATGCCCTTTAAAGACATCGACATTCCATGTTGCATCGTAATCGGCGCCCATCTTCTGCCAAACGCGACTTGTCATCTCATCTGCGAGAAGTTGACCCGTAACCTTCTGGATAACCAGACCTAGCATCTGCGTATTCACACTTCGATATTCGGGGAAAGTTCCGGGTTCTTCGCGCATCTTGCGGTTCTGCATCAACCACCAATTGAGATCTGTTGATGCATACATCTGTGCAATTGCCACACCCCAACCTGAAGGCCCTGATGGATAGTTATCTGAAACCCCAACTCCTGAATTCATATCAAGTAAATCTTTGATCGTGACTTTGTCGAAAGATGTTCCAGCCTTGAACTCAGGAAGAATGCTGACAAAGGTGTCGCTTTCGCGGATCTTGCCTTCATCGATTAATTGGCCAATGAGCAGCGAGGTCATGGTCTTTGCCACAGAGTAAGAAGGCAAGATTGTGTCTTGCTTCTTTCCATTGAGGTATGACTCGTAAGTAATCTTTCCATCACGAATGATGAGGAACGCATTTGTGCTTGTCTTCGTCAGAAATTCATCAAAGGTAATTCTCTTGCCATCATATTTAACGCTCTGAACTGTCTCTGAATTGCCAGTTTTCCAGGGCGCAAATGTTGAGGGCGCTGCAACGATGAAGTGGAACGGCATTAAATCAGGGGTCTTTGAAGCTGGAGCCAAGCCAAGCTTGATCGCCGCAATAGGTTCGGGATATCGAATCGCTTTGGTTAAACCAAAGAGAGCGAGATAGATAACCAGTACAACAACTAGGACCCTGCGGATTAATTTCAGCACGGCAAAATCGTAACTCCCGATAGGCTTATTCCCATGGATGCAGTGCAAGTAGTTGAAGAGTTGGCGCTTAAGGCGCGCAAGGCTTCGCGCACGCTTTCAACGGCAACTGGCGCTGAGCGCAAGGCAGCTCTTGAACTGATTGCGCAAGCGATTGAATCTCGCAGCGCTGAAATTCTGACAGCTAACGAGCTTGATATGAATAATGCGCGTGCTGAAAATATGCATCCACAGATGCAGGATCGACTTCTTCTTAGCCCAGATCGCATCAGAGGAATTGCTGGGGGAGCGCGTCAAGTAGCAGCTATGCCAGACCCATTGGGCCAGACTTTGCGCAAATCAACTCTTCCGAATGGCTTAGAGCTCGAACAAATTTCGGTTCCATTCGGAGTTATTGGAATGGTTTACGAAGCTCGCCCCAATGTCACAGTCGATGCTGCCGTCATTCTCTTGATGTCTGGAAATGCCGCCTTGCTCCGCGGTTCATCAACAGCGCGCAATAGCAATGAGATTCTCATAAATGTTATGCGCGATGCGCTTGCTCAGACCAAGATTTCACCAGAAGTGCTGCAGTTGATTCCGTCTGAGGACCGTGCAACCACCAAGGCGTTACTTACTGCTCGCGGCAAGGTTGACCTTGTTATTCCACGTGGAAGTGCAGCACTTATCCGTATGGTCGTTGATGAAGCAACTGTGCCAACAATCGAAACAGGCGCTGGCGTCTGTCACGTTTATATCGATGAATTTGCTGATATCGAAAAGGCCTTGCCAATTGTGATCAATTCAAAGACTCATCGACCTAGTGTCTGCAACGCGGCTGAAACTTTATTGGTCCATAAGTCAATTGCGCCTACATTCTTACCGATGGCACTTAAGGCTCTCAGCGATGCCGGCGTTATTTTGCACTCAGATGCAACTGCCCAAAAGGTGGCGGATACCTTCAAGATTGCATCGACGATTGCAACGGAAGAGAACTGGTCAACCGAGTACGGTGTCCTTGAAATGAACGTGGCTGTCGTTGATTCAGTTGATGTAGCTGCAGATCACATTGCTCAATACGGCACTAATCACACCGAGGCGATTGTTACTGAAAATAAAGCAAATGCGGCTCGCTTTATCGCACTCGCAGATTGCGCAGCGGTCATGGTCAATACATCTACTCGTTTTACTGATGGCGAACAGATGGGCTTTGGCGCCGAGATCGGAATTTCTAATCAGAAGTTGCATGCTCGAGGACCTATGGGGCTTGAGGCAATGACAACAACCACATGGATTGTTACTGGAACTGGGCAGATTCGCATCTAATTCGGATTTTTCACCCAACCTTTATAGACTGCGACCATGAGCAGCCTCTCCCGCGACGATGTAGCAAAGCTTGCAGGCCTTGCCCGCATTGAGATGACCGAGTCGGAACTGGTCGAACTCTCTTCACAATTTGGAATGATTCTCGACGCCGTAGCTCGCGTCCAAGAGATGGATCTATCTGGCGTGAAGGCGACTTCGCATCCACAGCCTTTAGAAAATATTGCACGTCCTGATGTCGTTCTTCCAAGCCTGTCCCCTGAAGATGCTCTCTCAGGCGCCCCTGCACAAGAAGAATCACGTTTCCGCGTTCCTCAGATTTTGGGAGAAGCTGAATGATTCACCAGACCGCTTCCCAAATGGCCGATGCCCTTGCAAAGGGCGAGACGACTTCTGTTGAACTCACACAAGCACACCTGGACCGCATTGCAGATGTTGATGGTCAAGTAAAAGCTTTCTTGCATGTTGATGCAGACGGTGCATTAGCTCAAGCAAAAGATGTTGATGCACGCCGCGCGAAAGGTGAAAAACTTTCTCCTATCGCAGGTGTCCCACTTGCGCTCAAAGATGTCCTTGCGCAAAAGGGTGTTCCAACAACTGCAGGTTCAAAGATTTTGCAAGGATGGCGCCCACCGTATGACTCAACAGTTGTCAGCAAACTAAAAGATGCTGGCGTCGTCATCATGGGTAAGACCAATATGGATGAATTCGCAATGGGTTCATCAACTGAAAATTCAGGATACGGCCCAACATTTAACCCTTGGGATTTAAGTCGTACGCCAGGTGGATCATCCGGTGGATCTGCAGCTGCCGTCTCTGCATTTGAAGCTCCACTTGCTGTTGGTTCAGATACCGGTGGATCAATTCGCCAACCAGCAGCGCTGACAGGAATCGTTGGAGTTCGTCCAACGTACGGCGCTGTTTCACGTTTCGGTCTGATTGCATACTCATCAAGCCTTGACCAGGCAGGACCTTTTGGTCGCACGGTTTTGGATACAGCACTTCTTCACGAAGTTATGGCTGGTCATGATGCAAAGGATGCAACAAGCATCAACGCACCTGTTCCTGCAGTTGTAAATGCTGCAAAGAGCGGCGATGTAAAGGGAATGAAGATTGGCGTTATCAAGCAGTTGCAAGGCGAGGGTTATCAAAAGGGTGTGCAGACGCGCTTTGATGAGTCACTTCAAGTTCTTGCAGGTCTTGGCGCTGAAATCGTTGAAGTTGATTGCCCAAGCTTTGAATACGCACTTGCTGCTTATTACTTAATCGCACCATCAGAATGTTCTTCTAACCTCGCACGCTTTGATGCGATGCGTTATGGACTACGTACAGGCGATGTCGATGGCGCTTCAGCAGAAGCAGTTATGAGCGCTACTCGCGACGCTGGTTTCGGCCGCGAAGTAAAACGCCGCATCATCCTTGGAACATATGCACTTTCTTCAGGCTATTACGATGCTTATTACGGCAGCGCGCAGAAGATTCGTACCTTGATTATTCAAGATTATGCAAAGGCATTCGCTAGGGCAGATGTTCTGGTCTCACCAACTGCACCAACTACTGCATACAAGATTGGCGAGAAGGTCGATGACCCAATGGCAATGTACTTGGGTGACGTTGCAACAATTCCGGTAAACCTTGCCGGTATCTGCGGAATGTCACTTCCTGCAGGTCTTGCCGATGAAGATAACTTGCCCGTTGGTTTCCAGATCATGGCACCTGCAATGCAAGATCAGCGTTTGTACCAAGCAGGTGCGGCTCTTGAAGCAGCGCTACTTTCTAAGTGGGGCGCACCAATTCTTAATCAGGCACCAGAGTTGAAGGGAGCGAAGTAATGGCTCTTCCAACATATGACGAGGTAATTGCGAAGTGGGATCCGGTATTAGGTCTTGAAGTTCACGTCGAACTCAATACACAGAGCAAGATGTTCTGTTCTTGCGCTACTGAATTCGGCGGAGCTCCCAACACTCAGACATGTCCTGTCTGTTTGGCACTTCCCGGCGCACTTCCAGTTGTTAACGAAAAGGCGATTGAATCAACGATTCTTATCGGCCTTGCACTCAACTGCAAGATTGCTCCTTACAGCCGCTTTGCTCGTAAGAATTACTTCTATCCTGATATGCCAAAAAACTTCCAAATTTCTCAGTACGACGAACCAATCTGCTTTGATGGTTACGTTGATGTTGAAATCGATACAGAAGAAGGCCCAAAGCAGTTCCGTATTGAAATCGAACGTGTTCATATGGAAGAAGACACAGGAAAGTCACTTCACGTTGGTGGAGCAACCGGTCGTATCCATGGCGCGGATTACTCATTGCTCGACTACAACCGCGCAGGTATTCCACTCGTAGAAATCGTTACCAAGATTGTTCCCGGCACAGGAAAGTACGCTCCGGAAGTTGCTAAGGCATATGTGGCAGAACTCCGCGACATTCTTCGTGGCCTCAAGGTTTCAGATGTAAAGATGGAGCAAGGCTCACTTCGCTGCGATGCAAACGTTTCTCTCAAGCCGATTGGCTCTGATGTTTTGGGCACGCGTTCTGAAACAAAGAACGTTAACTCTCTACGATCTGTCGAGCGCGCAATTCGCGGTGAAATGATTCGCCATGCTGAGCTGCTCAACGAAGGCAAGAAGGTTAAGCAAGAGACTCGTCACTTCCAAGAAGATACTGGGCTCACTCGTTCAGGCCGCTCAAAGGAACAGGCTGAGGACTACCGTTACTTCCCAGATCCAGATTTGGTTCCTGTAACACCTGCAGCAGCTTGGATCGAAGAACTTCGCGCAACACTTCCAGAGCGCCCATCACTTCGTCGCAAGCGCATCAAGGAAGAGTGGAACGTTCCAGATAAAGAGATGGAAGCGATGATTAACGCTGACGTTCTCGATATTGTTGAAGCAACTGTTCTCTTGGGCGCAGACCCAACTAAGGCGCGCACGTGGTGGCTTGGTGAAATTTCACGAATTGCCAACGATCAGAACGTTGCTATCGCAGACCTTGCAATCACACCTGCTGATGTTGCAGAGCTTGTAGCTCTCGTTGCTAGCGGTGACCTCACTGACAAACTTGCTCGCCAAGTTGTCGAAGGCGTCATTGCCGGCGAAGGAAAGCCTTCAGAAGTTGTCGCAAAGCGCGGAATCAAAGTTGTTAACGATGATGGCGCGCTCATGGCTGCCATTGAAAAGGTTTGTAATGAGCAAGCTGATACGGCCGAGAAAGTTCGCGGGGGACACCTTCCTGCAGCTGGCGCGTTGATCGGTGCAGTAATGAAGGAGACCAAGGGTCAAGCAGATGCCGCCAAGGTGCGCGAGCTTCTCTTAAAGTTCCTCGGTCAATAAAAAATTAATACGAAAAAGCCCGCCGAAAAATCTTCGGCGGGCTTTTTCGTATTAATTACTAGTGCAAGCCAGCGCCTTCTGTTTCAACGAGCGACTCTTTACCAATATTGATAAAGAAGAAGAGCACTACAGCACCTGCAAAGAGAAGCGCTGCACTGAACTTAAATGCCACTGTAAATCCGTGTGTCATCGCAAATGGCATTACTGCCTTTCCGAGCTCGGTATGTGCGACTGCGTAAGTAGTAGTTGCTGTTGCAGCCACTGTATTAAGAAGCGCGGTTCCGAGTGATCCACCGATTTGCTGGGATGTATTGAGCATCGCACTTGCTACACCGGTGTCGTGGTTAGAGACGCCGTGCAGTGAAGTTGAAGTTAATGGAATAAAGACAAGTGCCATACCGCTCGACATGATCAAGAGTGAGGGCACAACGTGTGAGAAGTATGCAGTTTCTGGAGTAATTCGGGTAAGAAGCAAGAGACCGATACCAGCGAAGATAAGACCAGGAACCATCAATGGCTTAGGTCCAACCTTTGGTAGTAACTGCGATGCGATACCAGCGAAGACGATGATTCCTGCTGTGAATGGCAAGAATGCAAAGCCAGATTTCAACGGGCTAAATCCAAGGATGACCTGAAGGTAGAGACCAAGGAAGAGGAACATAGAGAAGAGGCCTGCACCCACAACGAGTGAGCCAAGGTATGAACCGCCACGGTTGCGCTCTGTGATGACACGAAGAGGCATGAGTGGGTTTGCAACTTTCTTTTCGATTGCTACAAAGACAATAAGAAGAACTACTGCAGCTGCCAGGAATCCGATAGTTGTTGTTGATGACCAACCCTTGGTGGCTGCTTCATTGAATCCGTAGGTCAATGAGAAGAGACCAGCCGTTGCTGTGATTACACCAGGAATGTCGTAGGTGTTATCTCCGGATGCCTTTGATTCGTGAACAAACTTAATTGCAAGGATTGCAGCAAGGATTGCAATCGGAGTATTTACTCCGAGGCACCAGCGCCATGATGCGTACTGAGTCAGCGTTCCGCCGAGAATAAGACCAATGGCAGCGCCACCACCTGAGATTGCTCCGATAACGCCGAAAGCCTTAGCGCGCTCTGAAGGAACACTAAATGTCACTGAGATGATTGCAAGAGCTGCTGGTGCAAGAAGTGCAGCAAAGACACCCTGCAGTGCGCGGGACGCGAAGAGAAGTCCTTGAGTCGAAGCGATTCCACCAAGAGCCGAAGCTGCTGCAAAACCAATAAGACCAACTAGGAAAATCTTCTTACGACCCATGTAATCACCGATACGACCACCGAGAAGAAGGAGTGAACCAAATGCCAATGTGTAAGCCGTGATGACCCACTGCTGATTCGCATCTGAGATTCCAAGGTCAATCTTGGCGCTTGGAATCGCGATATTCATGATCGAGCTATCGAGCACAATCATCAACTGCGAAATGGCTACAACGAAAAGTGTGCGCCAACGAGTAGGGTCTAAAGTCTGGTCTTGGGCTTGCTTTGACAAGGGTGTATCTCCTAAATAGTTGTTTCTTGGGCTTCTCATAAATTGCTTATGTAAGGATAGAATTCTCTCATGTCGAAGATGAAACCACGTTCTGGACTCGTAACCGATGGATTAGAGCGCGCACCGGCTCGCGGAATGCTTCGCGCAGTAGGTATGGGCGATGAAGATTGGGTTAAGCCACAGATCGGTATTGCATCTTCATGGAATGAAATCACGCCATGCAACCTCTCTCTTGATCGTCTCGCGAAGGCATCAAAGAAGGGCGTTCTCGACGCAGGTGGTTTTCCAATGCAATTCGGAACTATCTCTGTCTCTGATGGAATTTCAATGGGCCACGAAGGAATGCACTTCTCGCTCGTTTCACGCGAAGTAATTGCAGACTCAGTTGAAACTGTTATGCAGGCAGAGCGCCTTGATGGCATGGTCACATTTGCTGGTTGCGATAAGTCTCTTCCAGGAATGATGATGGCTGCAGCTCGTATCGATGTTGCATCAGTATTTGTGTATGCAGGTTCGACTCTTCCTGGTCAAGTTGATGGAAAAGATGTAACCATCATTGATGCATTCGAAGCAGTCGGTGCTTGTGCTCGCGGATTGATTACAAAAGATCGCGTTGATCAGATTGAAAAAGCTATCTGCCCAGGTGAGGGTGCTTGTGGCGGTATGTACACCGCTAACACGATGGCAAGCATTGCTGAAGCTATTGGACTTTCACTTCCGGGATCAGCGGCCCCTCCTGCTGTTGATCGTCGTCGCGATGCCTATGCTGAACAAGCAGGAGCTGCTGTAGTTAATCTGATTGCCAAGGGAATTACTACTCGCGATATCTTGACGAAGAAGGCATTTGAAAATGCCATCACTATCTTGATGGCACTCGGCGGTTCAACAAACGCAGTTCTGCACTTGCTTGCCATTGCGCATGAAGCAGAAGTTGATCTGACGCTCGAAGATTTCCACCGCATTGGCTCAAAGGTTCCACTACTTGGCGACCTCAAGCCTTTCGGAAAATATGTCATGACCGATGTCGATCGTGTCGGCGGAATTCCTGTAGTTCTTCGAATTCTTCTCGATGCTGGTTATCTACATGGAGATTGCCTCACAGTGACCGGTAAGACAATGGCTGAAAACTTGGCTGACATCAATCCACCACTTGCTGATGGAAGCGTTCTCTTCCCAGTTGATAAGCCGATGTCGACAGATATTGGAATCACCATTCTCGGCGGAACACTTGCTACAGAAGGTGCAGTTTGTAAAACTGCTGGAATCGGAATCGAATCATTTGAAGGACCTGCACGCGTCTTTGAACGCGAGCAGGCGGCGATGGAAGCACTTGAAAACGGAACCATCCAAGCTGGCGATGTTGTTGTTATTCGCTACGAAGGTCCGAAGGGTGGACCAGGTATGCGCGAGATGTTGATGATTACTGGCGCGATCAAGGGCGCAGGACTTGGAAAGACAACTCTTCTCCTTACTGATGGCCGCTTCTCTGGTGGTTCAACAGGCCTATGCGTTGGACACGTTGCACCTGAAGCAGTCGATGGGGGACCAATTGCATTCATCAAGGATGGCGATCGCGTTCGCATCGATATCCCAAATCGCACATTGGATCTCTTGGTAGACCCAGCAGAACTCGAAGCCCGCAAGGTTGGCTGGAAGCCGCTGCCTCACAAGTACTCCCGTGGCGTTCTCAATAAGTATTCAAAGCTCGTCGGCTCAGCATCTAAGGGCGCTGTCTGCGACTAGTAGTTTCACTTATTGAGACGTTCATCTCATCTCTTGACGCATAGCCCTGCCCCGTTGGAGAATAAGGGCATGACTTCAACACGCGCTTCAGTAGTTTCAGTGGTGGTGATTCGATAGCGCGTGCCTCCAAGTCACGCGCGCCCTCAGATATCTGAGGGTTTTTTCATTTAAGAAAGTATTACCAGCACGATCCGCAGATACGAGATAGAAAGGAGCAAGAAGATGGCGAAACACGTTCCAACAGCGAACGGCACAGAAATGACAGGAGCTACTTCATTGGTGAAAAGCCTTGAAGCAGCCGGCGTAGATGTGATGTTTGGACTTCCAGGTGGCGCAATTCTTCCTGCTTACGATCCAATCTTTGATTCAACAATCCGCCACATCTTGGTTCGCCACGAGCAAGGCGCAGGACACGCTGCAACTGGCTATGCGCAAGTAACTGGTCGCGCAGGAGTTTGTATTGCAACTTCTGGTCCAGGTGCAACCAACCTTGTTACACCTCTTATGGATGCAGCGATGGATTCTGTTCCACTCGTTGCAATCACAGGCCAGGTTCCATCTGCAGCAATCGGAACCGATGCTTTCCAAGAAGCAGATATTCGCGGAATCACAATGCCATTTACCAAGCACAATTACTTGGTTACTGATCCTGCTGAAATCCCTGGCGTTATCGCTGAAGCTTTCCACATCGCAACAACAGGACGTCCCGGTCCAGTTCTTGTTGACGTTGCAAAAGACGCGTTGCAGAAGATGACCACATATAACTGGCCAACTTCTATCAAGCTTGCTGGATATAACCCAAAGACAACTCCTGACACTCAGGCAATCTCTGATGCTGCGGCTCTTATCGCGCAATCATCAAAGCCCGTCTTCTACGTCGGTGGGGGAGTAATCAAGGCCAATGCCTCTGCTGAACTTCGCCAACTCGTTGAACTACTTGGCGCACCAGTTGTCACAACTCTGATGGCACGTGGTGCATTCCCTGATTCACATCCATTGCACATGGGTATGCCAGGAATGCACGGAACTGTTGCTGCAGTAACGGCTCTGCAAAAGGCTGATTTGTTAATCACTTTGGGCGCTCGTTTCGACGATCGCGTTACAGGAAAGCTTTCAACCTTTGCACCGAATGCAAAGGTACTTCACGCTGATATCGACCCTGCAGAAATCGGTAAGAACCGCTTTGCAGATGTAGCTGTTGTTGGAGATGTTAAAGAAACTATCTCCGCACTTATTCCTGCGCTGAAGGCAGCGCTTGCAAAGAACCAACCTGATCTCACCACATGGTTGCGTCAGATGAATTCACTCAAATCAACATACCCATTGGGTTACGACTTACCTGAAGATGGTTCACTCTCACCACAGCACGTTATCGAACGCATCGGAAAGATTTCAGGAACTGACACCATCTTTACTTCAGGTGTTGGTCAACATCAGATGTGGGCTTCACAATTTATTTCATACGAACACCCACGCACATGGCTTAACTCAGGTGGAGCCGGAACCATGGGTTACGGCGTTCCTGCAGCGATGGGTGCAAAAGTTGGCGCACCAGATACCACTGTGTGGGCTATCGATGGTGATGGTTGCTTCCAGATGACTAACCAAGAGTTGGTTACCTGCGCGCTCAACAACATTCCTATCAAGGTTGCAATTATCAATAACGAATCTCTCGGAATGGTTCGCCAATGGCAGACACTCTTCTACGAAGGACGTTACTCAAACACTTCACTCGAATCAAAGCGCGTTCCTAACTTCCCAATGCTTGCAGAAGCTATGGGTTGCGTCGGTCTTTCATGCGAACGCCCAGAAGATTTGGATAAGACAATTGAGAAAGCGATGTCTATCAACGACCAACCAGTTGTTGTTGATTTCCGCGTTCATCGCGATGCAATGGTCTGG
>Ga0222712_10004931_pt1 | contig 13721 bp, 15 predicted proteins | sample C33_657DmetaG_FD_165043 | JGI IMG/M metagenome (GOLD analysis project Ga0222712, IMG submission 165043) | Estuarine water microbial communities from San Francisco Bay, California, United States - C33_657D | ecosystem: Environmental > Aquatic > Marine > Unclassified | place: USA: California...
TCCCTGTTGTTTAGGTATTCTTTTTTTCTTGCCACTTCTAGTTTGTTTATTTCTTATTACTTATATGCAAAAAAACCCGTCTGTTTCCAAACGGGTTTTCTATGGTTTAATTTGGTTTAAAATTAGATAGTTTCACTAGAGGGCATAACAACCTTAAATTTCTGAACTCTAACTGGAGCATCATTAACAAATACTGTTAGGATGTCATCTTTACCAGCTGAAGTATAATCTAAAGCGTCAACTTTAATCTCAGTACCTTCTGCATACTCATCGATCTTAGAGTTAAGTGTTGCAGTTACATAACCATCTTTTCTGGTAAATGTTTCTTCTGACTCTAATGTTTCGATCTCACCGTTAATTCTGTTGATCTCTTCGTCTAATAAAAAGTCTGCAGCTTTAATTGCCGGTAGAGTTTTATTAGCTTCAGCAAGTCTACCTTTTTGATCTTTTAAGAAAGAGATCATTTCGTATCTTGCGTCAATTTTATTTTGGCGATCAATTGCTTTTGCTTGGTAAGCTTCTAGAATATCTTCAACCATGTGTGAAATATCACATCCTGTTTGCTCAGCTACAAATTCGATTGCAGCATCAGCCAACATTTTTTGGAATGAAGCGATTTTAGTACCTTCGTTCAAGCGGTAAACAAATACGTTGTTTTCAGTACGCATTGTCAAGATCTTAACATTGTTCTCTGTAGCTTCAGTTAAGAACTCTAAACGCATAAATTTATCAAAGTTCTTACCTGCGAATTCAAATACGTTTAACAAGAATTTGTCTTCATACTTGATAGCTCCCATTGCGAAAGCGTGTTCAGTTAAACCGAAGTCTGATACGTTAGCATCTACGATTTCTCTAGCTCCCATGTAGAACTTTTTGTCTTCAGCAACATACTTAAAGTGAATTGCCAAAGGTTTTTTCTTAAGCTCTTCAATTTTAGATTGTAGATCAGCGATTGAAGTGTTTGCCTCAGTAACTGCTTGTTCCTTACTAGCTAGAGCAAATTCTTTTTTAGTCTCTTTAAGAAAACTTAACTTCTCTTCTAGCTTAAGTAGCTTCTCAACGTTTTTCGTAGCACTTTCGTCTACTTTAGTGATTTGAGTCTTTGAATTCCAGTCATAATAGAACTCGATTCCACTCTCATTAATTGTAAAGATCTCGTTTGCTTTTACTAAAGCATTGAACTCAGGTGTACTAGCATTAAACTCTTGGATCACGTTTCCTGTCATCTTGAAGTTCTGACCTGCTGCACGAAACACGAAACCATGTCCATGTTCCATTACTGGAGAGATCGTATATTTTTTAACTTCTGCCATCTTTATATTAGATTTTTTGTTTTTTTATATATCTTCATTTTTATTCGTTAAATGGTAAGTCTCTACCAGTCACTCTATAGTTATCACCAAGCAGAGGTTTTTGGTTCTCTGATTCTTCTCTAACTATATCTGATGAGCCCAACGTAAACATACGATTTGACTCAGGGCGTCTTCTAGAAATTCTTTCAGTGTATTGTTCATCAACATAAGGTTCTACTAGATCGCTTGCATCCGGTTCGTAATTTGTATCGATTAAAACCCATGTGCCTTGACCGTTACATTCCCATACCGTTAAGTTCGTGTCAAAGTATTTAGTGCCTTGTGCAACACAATCTAGAATACCGTTTGGATCTTCACAGTTACCCCAAATGTTTCCGTTAGAGTATCTGCGTATTGTAATCTTCTTATAAATATCCTCTTCAAAGTCAAATGCTGGGATAAATGAACTAACCTCTAATGAGAAAGTAATCTGATGGTTACCTTTATCATCAAAACCATATTCAATTGGTCTCTCTTGTGTGTAGTCATCTGGCATCATGTATTCTGATGCAATTCTATAAGTACCGTCCTCAATATGTCCGGCATCTACTTGATAGAAATTTGCCTTGTACATTTTCTTAATGATGGCCTCAGTAACTTTAAACATATCCAATTGACTTGAAAGTAGAATTGTTACATCAAAGCCCATTGTGATAGGAATCATTTGAAATTCTGCAACGTAGCCCTCTAGAACTCCCTCTTCGTTAATTCTTGTATAGTGACCAAGATTTCTCTTGTTTACCAGTTTAGAAGGATCTACTGCAAGTGATGATAGATTCGCAATACCTCTAGGCACTCGATCGTAGTTGCCATTGGCAATAGTTGGATCTGGGTCACAGTTCTCACCATTCAAAGTGCTGAATAAAAAGTTATCTCTGAGGAAGTTTTCATCCCCAGAGATAGCATAGTAGAAAGGTACATCGACGACTCTACGTTGGTCATTGCTCACTTGTTGTAAAAAGCTCAGCTTCTTATTTAGATCTGCAAGTAGACCAACGATTACGTGTCTAATAACACTGTCATCTTTGTTATATTTTAAATTGTATGTAGCCACTTATTATAGGTATCTTGATGCCATTCTTTTCCAGTTTGAAAGTCCAGCTAGTTTGAAACCTGCTGCTTTTACAAACGTTCTCATTGAAATATCTTTTGCCTCTTTCATGAATTCAAAGATCTCTTCTTTGTCTTTTAGTGCCAATTCTCTTGGCTCTAAGTGTGGAAGCAAGATTTTCATTCTCTCCATCAATGTAGCATCATCTGGATCCACATCGATTAGGATTGATCTAGATCTGATTGCTCCATCTGGATCGGCAACATCTTTCTTCAAGTTTGAGATAAAGATTACACGACCAGCGAATTCAAAGTAAGCTGGTACTAGGCCTTGCTCAAGCATGTTAAATTCTGCAGTTGGGTCATTCTCAACATCTTTCGGGTCGAATACAATTGAAGACTTTTTCAACCAGCTGATCTTTCTGATCTTCTTCGTATCCAAAGCTGCTTTTAGCATGTTTCTACCATTCTCATCACGGAATACAGAGTCACAGTCATCAAAAATAAGAGTCTTGTTTCTGTATTGGTACATCTTCTTGTACATCATGATTGGCGAAACTGCACCAGAAACGATGATATAGTCATCTTCATCGATTAAGCCTTCGTCTTTCATTGCTCTTTCAACGTTGTAAGTCTTACCAGTACCTGCGCGACCTGAGATGAATAGTGAGTTGAAAGCTCCGGCTGCAACTCTTCTTGAGATTTGGTAAATATCTTCCATTGTCTCATCAAAGAATTTTACCTTATCATTTAAAGTCATTTCATTCTCCTTTTCAGCAGAACCTGGGTTCTCTGCAGCTGCCATGTTTCTCTTAAGTTTAACGATAGCACGGTAAGGAATACCTAATTGCTCAGCGATTTGAGTTGCAGGAGTTCCGCTGTCCATCATAGACTGGATCTCTTTAATCTCTTTCGAGCTAAAATTATGTTTGCTTGACTCCTCGATCATTTCTAAAGACTCAGTAACTGCTGTTGCAGCATCTACATAAGTTCTGTCATTTACCATTAGGACGAACTCATTCAATAGAGCTACGATTGGAAAGTTTTCTGAGCTAATGCTAAAGTCAACTTTACCAGCTCCGTGATCTAGGCTATATTCTAAAGCACCGATTAGGCCAGGTACACCTGCTTGAGGTCCTGTTACTCTGAATGCAGCATCACTCTTGTTTGAGTAGTACATTACACCTTCAGTTGAAATACCGTCGATTGTGTAGAATACTGTAAATGGAAACTTTTTAAAGTCCAAACCAGTCTTCTTGTTTACGAAAGATGCAACAATATCTGCTGCCTTGTCTAATTTAGGATTGAAATCTGAAGCACTGCGTGCCTCGTTTACGAAATCGTTGAAGTCTAATAATTTCATTGTTACTTATTATTTTGTTTTGTTTTATATATCCTAATAAGTAAGCAAACATATTACTCGATGTTTTCGATTGTGAATTTAGAGAAGCCATTCTCTCTGTAGATCTGAATCTTCTTATCAAAGATCTCATGAGGTAGAACTGTATGGTTAATTACAAATGTATTAATCTTGTTCTCTTTGATTACTTGGTTAAGAATTTTCAACATGTTATAGATACCATCATGGTCAACTGAACTTAACAACTCATCTAAGAAAAGTAGGTTTAACTGCGGGAATCTTAATTTTAAGATCTTGATAATCGCAATGACAATAATAAAGTCTGCCTTCTTGCGTTCACCAGTTGAAAGTGTCAATGGATTAATGTCTTCACCTAGGTGATTAATAATACAGTTGAACTTCTCGTCAAATCTAATATGGAATGGCAAGTGCATGGTTTGACCCATTGCAGCAATGTTTGCGTTTAAGCCTGGTAAGATTGTTTTTACAGCCAAATTTTTCACACCATCATCACCTAGGATCTGCTCAACAATATCCATGAATTGATAGTCTGAACTGATAGTGTCCTTCTTATTAGACTTGTCGGTGCCTGTTTGCTCAAACTCTTCGATCAAGTTCTTTAAGTATTCAAACTGTCCATCGTTAATATCTGACTTCAATTTTACAAGCTCATTCTTAAGAGTCTGCATATTGTACTTGATGTCATTGGTTTTAGTACCGATGTCAGTCTTCTGTTTCTTAAGTGCTTCTGCTGCTTCTGTAATTGCAGTTAGATCAACTTTAAGTTCTTTGATCTTGTCGGTATCCTCTTTGATTTGCTTTAAGAACTGATCCTTCTGTTCCATGTGCCACTCAGTTGTTAGATGAGTTTCACAAGTTGGACATTGACCAGCTTCATAAAGTGCCAACTTCTTTTTCAGATCTTCTAACTCGTGCATCAAACTAGTCGCTTGAGTTCTAGTATCTTCATATGCAGTTCTCTTGATGCCCAATTCTTTCTCGATCTCTTCGGCATTAAGCTTCAACTCCTTTGCTGTTTCGTTTAGCCCTAGGAGTTGTTCTTTAAGTTCTACAATCTTGTCTTTATTCTTTTGTGAGGACTCTTCAATCAATTGATTTAATCTATTTCTTGTAGAGTTAATTGACTCCATGATCTGATTCAATTCAGTCTCATAGTTGTCAATATCCATCTTTAAACTTCTACGCTCTTCTTTAATTGAGCGTTGCATGTCATTTAAGATTGAGAAGCCAAACATCCTATCGATGATCAGCTTCTTGTCAGTAGGTGACATGGTTAAGAAGGATTTGAAATCGTTAATTGAAAGGATGATAATGTTCTTAAACACATGGTAAGGTATACCATACACCTCTTCTTCTAGATAATCTTGCACAGACTTCTTACCCGCTTTATCATACTCAACTCCGTTGATTAGGACGTTGAATTTATTTGGTGCTAAACCTCGTTCAATGTCAATATGGATCGTACCACACTGTAGGCCAATTCTGACCCAAAGCTCCTTGTTAATCCTATTAGGTAGATCTGAAAGTTTCACACCTTCTACTTTACCATATAGAGCATATATGATTGCGTTGGCAATCGTTGTCTTACCGTCACCGTTCTTACCAAGTGTTAAGAAAAGCTCAGATTTATCCTGATGGAATTCCAATCTCTGCTTTTGGTTACCATAAGACGCAAAGTTTTTGAATTCTATAAAATCTATCCTCATTGCTCAATATCGTAATTGTACGCACATTGCGTATATAGTTGTTTTAGCTTCTGCTTTAACTTTTGTTTCAACTCATCATCTGCTGTTATATTGTCAACGTAAACGTTACAAAGAGTCATGATGTTGTAGTTCTTGTACATCTCTTCGATCTCATCAATATCATGAAAGTCCTTATCGATATAGTTCTCTTCTTGATAAATGTTTGGATCCAACTTTCTACTGATGTGTTGGATCTTACCGATCAGTTGCGATAGAGCGCTTGATGTTGCAATTTGACTTGGTACATAAAGATCTACGAAGTTATTCCTGATCTGCTCTTTAAACTTGCCCAGTGGCATATCAAAGAGCTGTGTCAAGTTGTACTTCAAAAACTTAGGAGATATATGATTCTCAAAGAAAGTCTCTTCCATGGTCTCTAAGTCAACCAGATCGAAACCTTTTGGATTGTTTGCATCCGATCTTGTCAATTGAAAAGGTACACCAACCATCAAGAGTTTACCGCGTTCCTGTCTGTAGTGAATGTGTCCACTGTAGACTCTGGTGTATTTTGAATAGATGTTACTGTCGGTACCATGTTCATTCTTAACTTTTGAGTTTAGGTAGATGCCCTTAACTTCTGAGTGGCAGAATACGATCTCTGTTGTTGGATGGTTTGCAAGAGTTTCTGCTTCGTGTTCAGAATCTTTGCGCCATGGCATCATTAAGATCTTACGGTTAGACCAATTTAGGACTTTAGGATCCTTATAGATCTGTACGTTTGGAATCCATTTCAATGAGTCAATTGATGTAATCTCATTTGACTTCTTAGCCCAAATATCGTGGTTACCACAGATAATATGAACTGGAAGAATCTCGCCTAAACGCTCAAATAAATTTACTGCGTAATTTAAGACCTTAATATTAATTGACTGCCTATTATCAAAAGTGTCACCAACCTGCACTAGCACGTCACCTTCACGGACATGCTTTTTCAAGGTTGGGATAAAGAACTCTTCAAAGAACTCTTGTTGAATTTCAAGCCATTCTTGTGAGTTAGCTCTAACACCAAAGTGTAGGTCTCCTAGGACCCAAACTCTCTTGGCTCCTAAGTCAATTAATTTTTGATCGATCATTAGAAAAGTTTTTTAATGTTCTTCTTTTGCAGAATACCTGTTTTAATATCTAATTCTTGGATTAGATCCTCTTTGTAAACGTTTGCTAAAGAGCTGTAGAATTTATCAGCTCGAATATCGAAGTAGATGCATAATTCTGAGAATATGTCAATTCTACTGTATTTACGCACCATCTCATCTACAATATAACCGTAGATTTCATTGATGTCTGCCTTCTTAAGTTTGTTGCATCTGCCTAGATCATCTACATCATTAAATGTTTTAAATCTAGAGACTTGAATTAGTTCATGAATCTCTCTTGAAATCATTTCAAAGTGAATACGATCCTCTTCGTCCATGCCTCCTCTAAAATCAGTCTCAACTTCAAATGTCATATTTGGTGAGATCTCGAATTCAGGAGCATCGAAACTGTTGTTAAAAATTTTGTCGTGTGCCATTTTATTAAATGCTATGTATGTTTGAATTAGAAATCTGATCGGTTTCAATTAGGCGCATGTAACTATAATCGATGTTAAGTTTACATTTTACACCTTTACCTTCACCATCTCTGATCTTTAGGATTTTTAGCCAATACTCTAGATTGGCCTTCATGAAATCATCTTGGATAATACCTAGCATAATATCGGCTGTATGTGAAAGACCTGCAGATTCCGCAACATCACCCATATTAATATCTGATGAGTTGTATGCGTTTCTTGTGATCTGAGTTGCAGTAACAACCAGCCAGTTATTACGGATGCCCATTGCACGAAGATCTTCTGCAATCTGCTTGATCTTCATATATGTATTCTCCGTATTTGGGTTACGATAGTTTGCTAAGATGTTGATGTAGTCAATTACGACAGCACCGATTTTAATCTGTTTCTCCTCTTCAATCTGGCTAACATAAGCCTCAATATCTAAGACTGTTGCCTGTGAAGTTGGAAACTGTTTGATAAACAATTGGCCTGGAGGTGTTAAACCATCACCAACCATTTCTAGTCTACGTTTAATGTACTCTTTGTTATTTGCCTTGTCGGCATAATCATTGATGTTAATCGTCAATAAGTTTGAACCGATACGTTTTACAAACTTATGTGCTGCCATCTCCGCTGTAACCACAACTGTGTTTGTGCCCATTTTTACAAAGGATGCAGCGTCATTCGCTAAGAAGATTGACTTACCGATGTTTTGTTCACCAGCATAGACAATTAAGTTACCACCTTTGTCATAACCACCACCTAACAATCTGTCAATAAAGTTATAGCCTGAGCTAACCTTCTCGGTATCTTTCTGGTCGTGTGAATCTACGTTAAAGAAGTCTAGACCAAGATCAGAGTTAAATGTTAAGTTGTTACGCTCGTTGATTAGGCCTTTTACTTTCTGAATGATACTGTCAGCATTATCTGGAGTAACTTTAGTGGTCTTAATAAACTCAATAGTGTCGATTAGAGACGTATCAAAAGTTCGCCATTTGATCCAAGATTCAGCTGTAGTTGTAAGCCACTCATCATCATATTGGTCTAGATCTACGTTAAAGATCATATCCAACATTGAGTCTGAAATCTTATCTTTGGCCTTATTATGGTGTTGGATAAGAAGTTTTAACTGGTCTTTGGATGGAGTCTCATTGAATTTAGAGTAGAACTTATTTGCTAAATAGCTAAGCACATCAATATCTTCGGATGTGTAATATCCACTCTTAATTGTCTGTAAGTACTTAGGTTTAACTAAAGATAGCTTAAAAAATATCTTTTCAAATTCTTGTCCGAATTGCATATTATTTTGTTTATTGTTCTATTAGAGAAGGGCTATTTGTTTAGTCCTGAAATGGATTCACCAGGATCTTATAAGACTGTTTACCATCTTCAGTGTTGGTTTGCTCAATTAAACCTAGTTCAATCAGTTCATCTAAGCCTTTGATTAAATGTTGCTCTTCGGTCTCTGGAAATCTATAAGTTTTTAGGGCATGCAGAGTAAATGAACCTTTGTATCTGTCTGGGCTCTTCACACACATTTTTACCTCATTATACAATATATCAAAACTGCCAGGAAACCCTGGCAGTTCTTTTTCAATTCCTAAGATATATTTGATCGGTAATTTGTCTTCATTAATCTTCATCAGTAGTACTCATTAATTCGTCAATGTTGATCTCATCAGCAACTGCGTTGTAGTTGAATATACCGTAGATCTTCTTGTTGATTTTTTCAAGTACTTCTTGTGAGAATACTTTCTCAGTAAAGAATTCATTGTTTGGTACAACTTCATCTAAGTGCTTACAGATCCAACCTCTTGCAGAAGCTTTAGGTACTTTAACACCTTTTTCAATTGAGCCTTTAGCGATACCAATATCATCCCAGTCAATATATTGCTCTAGTCCGACAAAGCGATTCATGCCTTTAGAGAAGTCTAGATGGAATTTAATACCATGTGGTTTAGCAAAACGATTCTTGTTTGGTTTTGCAGTTACAATGATACCTGTGCGTTCTCCACCTTCTTTAAGTTGTGCTTTTGTTAAGAAGAGTACGATTGATGCTGCATATTCAGGTCCAGTTCCACCACCAGCAACTTGACGACTAATAAAGTCTTGTGTTTGGTAAGTGTGGTTCGTAAACAAGAAAGGAATCTTTAAGTCAGCCATCGGTGTCATGATAATTCTAAAGATTGATTTAAGTACTTTAGATCTAGTCATATCTGACTTCTCGCTACCAGAAACTGCATCTTCAATTTCTTTTGCAGTTGCTAAGTTACCAGCTGAATCCAGGATAATCATCACTTTAGGGATTGATGCTCCAGCTCTTTTTGCCTCTTGCATTCTCTTTGTGATTGAAGTCACTGAAGTTCTAAACTCTTGTACTGTATTTACAGGTTGGTAGTTTACTCGAGTTGTATCAATACCAAACTTCTCCATCAAGGTCTTATCTACAGCAGCTTCAGAATCATAATAGATTACGTTGTAACCCATATCAATTGCCTGTTTTACTGAGTTTAAGATCAAGAAGGTCTTACCAGTTCCTGATGGTCCTGCAATTGAGCAAGATCTGTTATTTGGCCAACCGCCAAAAAGACTACCGGAGACACAAGCGTTCAAGTGGTAGTTACCAGTGTCAATCCACTCTGTAACCTCACTAAAATCTGATTGATCCATCACGGAACCCAGTGGGTTGATCGCTGCTAGTTCTGCGTTAATATCGTCAAAACTAAATTCTGTTATTTTCTTTGCCATAATTATTTTACTGTTCTTTTTCAAAAAGTTTATCCTCTTCAACTCGCATTGATTCGATCTCTTCAAGAATTGCTTTGGCTCTTACGCCAAGTTCTTGGATTTGATGCTCAATATCTGAAAGCTGGTTATATAAAGCTTGGTATCTTTGTACAAATACCTCTTGCTCTTTAGTTAGATTTAGATCCATCTTCTTTAAAATTAATTTTTGTTTGATTTGGATTGTCTTCGTCTGCGCGTCTCCAACTCCAAACTAGATCTCTAACATGTTGGCCTAGTTCAAAATTATTAGGATTGGCATGTTCAAGGTCAATTAGTGCCTGTTTTAGATCTTCAAAGCTTTTCATAGTCATCTAATTTTTTATAGTGTTCCAGATAACGTTGGTAAGATGCGTACATAAACCAAGTTAGTCCAAAACCTAACAGAGCTGCTAATGTTTGATCCGGGTAGTTCTTAATCAACAACAAGACTCCGCTGATGCCTAAAAATAGAACTATTGCTGTGAAAAATGTAGCGATAAGTGCTCTTGATTGTGGTCTTCTAAAGAAAAATTTAAACATGTTTTATAATTTTTTTAAGGTTAAAATAATGCGCTAGCATAGATTAGATTGGTGTCTAATGTTTGCAATCCAATTGCTGAAAGTACTCGGTTTAATGGATCGATCATTGACTTTTCAAATTGAGTGTCATAATCTACTGGTGGAGCAATCTCATAAGGGTGATCACCTGGCATATAAGCATAGACCTCAGAGATTGGACTCTTACAATGATAGATCTTAAGCTTCTCACCGTTGGCAATAACTTTGTACTTTGTTTTGTATTTGCTATTGTTGTTCAAGAGGTAGTTGTAGTAACCTGCTGCTTTCACGTTAGCCGGACACTTAAGTCCGATTTGGAATTCGATTTGGTCATCAACGATATACTTGTCGATGTTATTTGTACGCTTGTTAAATGAGATGTCATCAATGTTAGCCATCTGGAATTCTTTCTTAGAATTCTTCATGAATGTTACAAGCTCTTGTAGTTCATTTGCAGTTGGTTTAGTACCTCTGCGGAAAATGATCTTTAGGGCTTCAACAAGTTTCTCACGTACAAATTTAGGTGTAGAAGACTGAATGGTGTCATAACCAATCGTCTTTACTTTCTTTAGAGGCGGGTGTCTATCGGTGGTTTCAAGTTTGTCATCCCAAGCAATGTTTTGGATGTACTTCTTTTTACTCATCCAGATTCCATTATATGCAACAGTCTCAAGTTCAAACACCAAGAAGTTATCAGTGTTGCGTTTTTCAGCATACTTCTCCATTGCTTTCACAATGTACTCCTTAAGTCTAAAGTGGTAGAGTGCTAAGATGAATTCGTCAATTGACAATTTCTTAGCTTCATCTAGCCATTCAATAGATTCATAAATGTCTTGGAACTGAACGTAACAAGAATCCGTATCGATGTAGATTACAGCAGGCTTTTCAACCTTGCCACGGACTTTAATACCAAACTGTTGGTGGACTGGTTTATCAATATGCCAGAAGTCATTTACATACTTGTTAAGAATTGATTCCGAATAGAGGATTGCATTCTTACCCTGTTTTGTAATTGACTCAGCAATATCGATGTTAAAGAAGTGAAACCACTTATTACCGAAGGCTCCGTAGATAGAGTTTAGCGTCAACTTAACTGCCTGTTCATAGGCCGTATATTTAGCAGAAAGCTGCTCATAGTGACCTATAAGCAGCTCCGCCTCATCTTTAGTAAGTTGATCGAATGATTTATTTTCTAATTCGGTAATATTCATCTATTAGGCTGTTTGGCAAGTAGATACGGTTAACAAAGTCTCTGAATCATTTGATTGGAATACAACTTTTGAAGGTGAAACATAAACTGTTTGCTCTTCACGATCCAATAAGCTCAAATACTTTTTGTAAACTGTAACGTCGCCCTGGCCTTTAGCGTCTGGGTTGACAACAACTTTAAATGACTTACCGTTTACGTTAACTCCAGTTGTATCAGAATTAATGCTGAAAGTCTCGTCTTTGTCCAAGCCGAAAAGGTTCTTAACCTTAGTCAACATGTGGGTATCAATGCTGAATGCAAATGTACTGTTGTCACGGCTGAAGATTGCTTTGATCTGCTCTTGTGTAAGATCTTTAAATCCAAGTGATGGTTCTGAACAAGAAAGAGTAATTTCTAACTCGTCATTATAAATGCGGAATGTAGATGCTACTAGATCCTCTTCGTTCTCGATGAACTCGATCTCACCTTTGATTGCATCATGGTCGAAGTGCTTGATAGCTTCGATAACTTTTGAACCTTCAAAGAATGCAACACGCATCACTTTGTCAGTATCAGGCCATTCGCTAACCTGTAGGATAGTGTCTGCAGAAACACTGTGTGATTTTACTGCATCTCGTTGTGGCAAATATACCGCAGAAGAAACTCGTCCACCTTCAATTTTCATTGAGATAAAAGAGTCAATTAGTTTTACACGATTGATAAAATCCGTCAATGCGTGCTGGTCAATTCGATCAATTTTAAGCTTCATATTTTTTTATTTATATTTAGTTGTTCTATGGTTTATGAGTATGAATGTTTCAGTTTAGATTGCCAAGTCCATAATGTATTGCTCTAGTTTCTCTACTAGTTGCATACCGATTTTGGTTTGTGCTTCAACTGTGGCTCCACCAACGTGAGGTGTTGACAAGACCCATGGATTATTTAGCAATGCTGAGTTTGGATAAGGCTCGTCCAAGAAAGTATCCAAGCAGGCTCCGCCGATCATCTCTTGGCTTAAAGCATCCAACAGGTCATCTTCATTGATACAACCTCCACGAGAAGTGTTAATCACCACTCCGCTTCTCTTCATCTTCATGAAGTCTTCTTTGTTCAAGATCTCTGTTTTACCAGAGATGTGGATTGTAATGAAGTCAGATTCAGTCAAGAGGCGATCTTTACTAACTCCAACATGTTCCATCTCTTCTGGCAAGTAAGGGTCGTGGATTAGGACCTTCATACCATTTGCCTGTGCAAGTTTAGAAACTTCTCGGCCGATACTACCAAAACCAATAACGCCAAGTGTTTTACCAGCCACTTCAGTGTTCATATTTTCAAGCTCTTTTTTCAAAGACTTAAAGTTATCGGTAGAAAGTTGCATATGTGCATAATGCAGGTTGCGACTCCATGTGTAAATCATGCCGATTACCAATTCTGCTACTGAACGTGAACTTGCAGTTGGCGTATTGAAGACGACGATACCATTCTGCTTTGCAGCTTCTAGATCGATGTTATCCACACCAACTCCAGCGCGGCCTACAAATTTAAGACCTGGTGTTGCCTTCATCAATTCAGCTGTAACTTTAGTTGCTGAACGTACAAAAAGACATTCGATGTTGTTTTGATTCATCCAGTTTGCTAAGTTGTCTGGAATAATTGTGTCGATATAGACTGTGTGCCCATTAGCTTTTAGGGCATCGATGGCCTCTTGATTAAGACCGTCATTTGCTAAAATGTTCATTAGATTAAATGCTTTAAAGATTTATTATTATAACCTGAAAAGCCCAAAAGTTTCATAAAAAAAGAGGGCCAGGAGTAGCGAATTCCTGGCCCATTTCCGAAACTAAGTTCGGTCCTAAGTGTGGTTTTTAAGCCACGTCTTATCCGTCGCAGCTCAAACAGTCTGGGTTTGTTGCTGCCAATGCGATGTCACCTCTCAATACAGATTCGGTTCGCATATAGTAGAGTGTTTTGATGCCTTGCTTATAGGCTTCAAGATGAACCTGGTTAATAAACTTTGGTTCTGCTTCTTTTGGAAATGCTAGATTCAAAGAGACTGCTTGGTCAACATATTGTTGGCGAATACCGGCCTGTTTTACTAGATCCAATTGGTTAATTTCTTTAAACGTTTTAAAGACTTCTTTTAATAGTA
>Ga0222712_10004932_pt1 | contig 13721 bp, 6 predicted proteins | sample C33_657DmetaG_FD_165043 | JGI IMG/M metagenome (GOLD analysis project Ga0222712, IMG submission 165043) | Estuarine water microbial communities from San Francisco Bay, California, United States - C33_657D | ecosystem: Environmental > Aquatic > Marine > Unclassified | place: USA: California...
TCTTATCAGGGCGTTCCTGATAAGACACATTGACGGCTTCCGATTGGGAAGAAAGGTTACAACCAGAGTTCATCAGCTTCACATAATATGTTCCTGCATCAGAAGCGCTCATGGAAGTGATGGCATATGCATTTTTATTGTTATTGGATATGGGTTGTCCTTTAAAGTACCATTGGTAACTCAAGGATGTCGCACCTCCGTTGTCGATGGTAACAGAAAGTTCATACCGGTCTCCTTCACAAACAACTTTTCCAATGGGCTGGGAAGTAATGCGTGGGCTGGCTGCAATTACAACGTTTCTGGTGTTGAAGCTTGAACAACCAAATTCATTGACAGCAGTCAACTTAACAACCTGGGTTCCTGATACAGTATATGTATGGGAAGCAGTGCTCACAGAAGTGATGTCTTTGACACCATCCCCAAAATCCCATGTAAAACGAATTCCTGCTGTGGTATTGGTTGAATTGTTGTTGAATGTAAAGATATTTCCTGCCAGGCACTGGGTGGTCTGGCTACTTACAGCAAAATCCACATTGGGGGTTGGGTTGATGGTTACGGGGATTGAAACCGCATTGGCAAGTGTTCCACAGTTGTTGGTGATGTCAACAGTATAGGTTCCTGCATCTGCTACTGTAGCAAACTTTTGAAAATCGGAAGAACTCGGATTTCCAGATTGATTGGTCTGAACAACTACTCCACCCAGCTTCCATGCATAGGTCTCATACCCTGTGGAATTGGTGGATACATTTAGTTTTATAGCATCCCGTTCACAAAATGTGGTTAGTGGAGGCCTGGTAAAACTTTTTACACTGGGCAAAGCCACTTCATTGAATACCACAATTCCCCTTCCATCGTTCAGCTGAACAGAACCGCATGCATTTGTCATGGTTGCAAAATAGTTTGCATTTTTCCCAACACTGCCTATGGCAATAGTTGTTGTATTGGATGGGCCAATGATGCTTCCTACATCCGTCGTCCACACAATATTGGGCTGTACACCATTCTCTGCATAAACATTCAGCGCTATCGATTTTGTCTGTGAAGTGGCCGAACAAATGGAAAACTCAGTTTGGGGAGTAAGTATATTGTATTTTGGCACAGAAACAATAGTAACAACTGCAATGTCACTGAACACGGATCCACAATCATTGCTGGCCCTTAAACGGTAATTGCCTGTATTGCTGGTTGAAATGTTGGAAAGGGTCAAATTGGCATTGGTTGAGGAAAGTGCATTCCCATTAAAATACCAATTGTAAATGATGGGTGACGAAGTACCACTTTTGTTTTGGGCAAGCGCACTCAAATTGAGTACTTTTTTCTCACAAAGTGTAATATCAGCTGGTTGGGTGACAAATTCAGGTTTATCTTGAACGCCAACAATGATGCTACTGCTGAGTGAAGTTCCACATGCATTTGAAACGCTAAGCTTGTATACGCCAGCATCGGATGAAACACTGGATACAATGGAAAGTCCACTCGTTGATTGTACGCCCTTGCTAAGATCGTCCTTGTACCATGTATAGGTTGGTAAAGCGCCATTGGAATTTGAGGTAACATTGAATGAAATGGGTGTTCCTATACAAACTGAGGGGTTACCGCTTGATGCATTGATTGGAATGGTCGTGGAGATGGACACAGTTGGCTTGTCAGCTACTGCAAGCACAAAACTTCCTCCATTGATTTTACCACAGGCATTGGAAACAGCAACCGTATAGGTCTTTGCATCCGTTAAGGCAACAGCGGCAATCCTGTATGTAGATGAGGTTGCCCCAGCAATGGTCCCTGATGTGGAACTCCATGCATACACGAGCGGACCGCCACCATTGGTATTGGCAACAACAGACATGGATGCAGGTTGCCCCACACATGCCATGTCTATGGGCGACGGAACAGCAGTTGGCGCTTTACCCACCCTCAAGATGGCATTGTTGCTGGTGACTGAATAGCCACAGTTGTTGGACACTTTTACATTGTAGCGACCAGCATCTGATGCCAACAAAGAAGATCTTGAAAAAATAGCATTGGTTTCTCCTATAATGGCAACATCATCCTTGTACCACTGGTACGACTGTGCGTCGGTTGCAGCCACTTGTAAATTAAAAATCGTTCCCAGACAGGAATCCGTTGATGCGGATGGCTGCGTTCTTATTACCGGTAATTCCAGCACATTTACATTGAATGGCGTGCCACTTACTGGCGCACATCCATTGTTAACAGAGAGAAAATATACTCCTGACTGAGCGGCCTGGATATTGCTGATCTTCAACTGTGCTGAACGTTGAGCATCCAAAGCTGCACCCTTGAAGTACCACTGATACGTGATGGAAGTCCCGCTCACATTGGTCAGTCCGGGAGATACATTGAGTGCAGTATTCAAGCAGGGATTTTGGTCGGCAACAGAAGAAACAACAGGAGCTTGAACCAGTTGGATGTTTTTATCAAGTCCAACGGTTGATGAGAGTACAAATCCGCACCCATTTTCAACCCTTAACCCATAATTACCGGCATTGGCAGACTGAAAATTGGGTACTGACAAAGTAGGCACATTGCTGTTGGGAATTGCAGTTCCATTCAATGTCCATGAATACACCAGATTGTTGTCTCCATTTCCACTCACACTGCTCTCCAAAACAGCTGTGTTTCCTGCACAAACAGATGCAGGTGCAATGATGCTGTTGATGACAGGCTTGTTGTTCACAACAACAGTTGCAGAAGAACTGGTACTTGTACCGCACGCATTGGACGCAACAAAGCTATACAAGCCAGCATTTGAGGCGATGACCGTGGCAAGGGTGAAGGTCTTGGTAGAATTTCCAACATCAACACCACCCTTCTGCCATTTGTAAGCAGTGGCACCTACAACATCAGCTAAAAGCGAAAGGGAAGCTCCAGCGCAGACTGTATTGGATACTGGCTGCAAGGTAATGATGGGTTTCTGTGAAACATCAATCTGAAGATTTCCACTAACGGTTTTACCACAAGTATTGATCACCTCAACGGTATAAATTCCTGCGTCAGTGGTTTGCATATTGGTGAGGGAAAGGGACGTGTTTGTTGCGCCAGGAATAAGCACACCCGCCTTTTTCCAGTGGTAACTCATCGCTCCACCCCCATTTGAGCTGGCAACAACCTGAGCAGTAAAATTTTCTCCAACACAAATAGAGGCAGGACTGTTGAAAGTACTTGTAATTACAGGAGTTGTAGCATTAGAAAGCGTACAATCTAGGCCAACACTAGTACTGGTAGAGGTTCCGCATGAATTTGTAACGGCAACTGAGTAAGTCCCTGCATCATTTAAGCCAAAACTTAAAATGTTATAAGTGGCGGCAATTGCTCCAGTAATTGAAGAACCGCTTTTACTCCATTGATATGACATCCCTGGATCATTGTTGCCATTGGCAACAACACTCAAGGTAGTAGAAGTTCCTTGGCAAATGGTTGCACCAGGAGTTACAGATACAAGCGTTGGCTTGGCTTTTACTGTTAAAACTGCATCACTGCTTGTTACGGTACCACAGGTATTTGTGGCTGTGTACTTGTATGTTCCGCCATCTGAGAGCTGTACACTTGAAATGGTTACACGAGAGCTGCTGTTCCCTGTTCCAATGCTATTCTTTGTCCATGCATATGTATCAGCACCCGACACATCTGCAGTTGCTAAAAAAGAGCCTCCAACACAAACCTGATTGCTGCTGGGCTGGGTATTGATGACCGGAGTCTTGTTAACAATAAGTTGTTGAACCGAGCTATAAACAGTGCCACATGAATTTGTCAAGGCCAGTTTGAATTGACCAGCATCCCCCTCAACAACACGATTTATTACATAGTCGGAAGTAGTGGCTCCAGTGATGTTGGTTCCACCTTTAGACCATTGGTATGACAACGGATCACCATTGTTTGTTGTTGCTGTCACGGATGTGCGAAAATCAGCACCCACGCAAATAGCCGTTGAGCTGGTGACATTACTGACTATGCTTGGTGTATAAGCGGAAGTCAGCTGAACAGCATTTGACACGGTAGCAGTTCCACAGGCGTTGCTTACTTTCACTGTGTAAGAAGCAGCATCTGCATTCGAGTATCCATTGATGGTATACTGACTGGATGTTGCACCTGTGATTTGTGTACCATTCTTGTACCAGACATATGTAAGTGTTGACAAATCTGGAGAAGTGGCATTTACTTGTATTGTAATACTGGCTCCGATGCAAACTGCACTGCTGTTGGTGATCGAATTGATCACCGGACAGGATTGGGACATCAAGAAGTTGGAAGCCAAAAGCAGCAACATTGTAAAAGCAAACCGAGCTTGTGTAATTGACTTCATGAAACGTCGATTGTGTTTTTTCATAGGTAACTGTTTATTTGAAACAACTCATGTGCCGCTTGGCCAATGTATTTCTTTCAGAAGGTCTGGAAAAAATCAGCTGAAGGCCGATTTCAAAAGCATTTGATTGTTGCACATAGGAAATGTTGGGTGCTATAGGAACATTGTAGGTAAACGAAAACTTGAAAAGATTCATGTTCAAGTTCACAAAAGGGGAAACACTGTTGTTCAGGACATAAATACCTCCAACATCAAAGCCTATTGATCTTGAATAATCTGGCATCAGTTGGACTGCACCCACAATCGATGTAGCCCGCTGTTTGAACGTTGAGGAATGAAGCCCCCCAAGAAATACCTGACTGTGTTCAGACAAATACCTGGAGTAACCCAAATGATAGTTATACGTGGATCCATCCCTGTTGGCAAGCTTTGCACGGTCAGCACTGATCTGATTGACATTGTACATTGAAAAACCCGCCGTAAAAGCTTCATTCTCTCCTACGGCACTGTAAAGCAAACCTGCATTCAGGTCAAAAAAATTGGCATTGATGATCTGAATGGGTTCATTGTTCGGAAGGCTTGAGGTATAGCCAATGATATCAAATTGATTTGGAAAAAGCAGTTGGGTATAATCCACCCTTTTGGAGTTGTAGCGGCCCTGAAAACCAATGGCCAGGGTTTGTGTAGATTCATAGTCTAAACTCTTGGAGTAAGACAAGGAGGCTGACAATGCATTGTGTGAGTATGCAGTGAGGGTTTTATGCGAATATGCATTCAATCCAAATCCAAAAACATCATTTTCAGGGATGAAATCCATGTATGGACGCATCTGGAAGGAGGCGTTGGTAAAAGTAGAGGTCACCAGCTTGGAATAAGACTGAGACCGATAAATTGCATTTAACTTTATATCATCATCAAAATAGCCTGCAAATGAGGGATTTATGTTGAGTTGATTTTGAGAAAATTGGGTAAATGTCGGCAACTGGGCCTTTAGAACATTCCCTCTAAAAAGGAAAAATGATACTACTAGTGCAGTAAAGATACATTTTTGGTATTGGGGTTGTCTAGGCATAGCATTTTCATTTTGTATAGGTACTTAAACAAATTTAGTAAAATTTGAATCCATTTTTTGCGTTAATGTAAAAAGAACCCAGAAAACCATTGGGATTCGAACGCTTTTTTCCGTTGTAGACATAGAAATACCTCGGATGATTCTCTCTTAGCCAATCAGGTCTGCATTTTAACTTTCCCTACCTTTGTTTCATCATGTTAAAAATTGGCATTTTCGGTGTCGGACACCTCGGAAAATTTCACATCAGCAATTGGAAAGAGATTGAGGGAACTGAGATCATAGGGTTTTATGACCCCAATGATATGGCAGCCAATGAAGTGATGGAAAAATTCGGCTTAAAACGGTTTACGGACATGGAAATGCTGCTGGACGAAATCGATGCTGCAGATGTGATAACTCCTACCCAATTTCATTTCCCTGTCTGCGAACTGGCCTTGCGCAAAAGCAAACATGTATTTGTGGAAAAACCTTTGGCCAATAACATGGGCGAAGCCAGAAAATTATTGAAGTTGGTGAGCGAAGCAAAGGTGAAGTTTCAGGTAGGGCATGTAGAGCGCTTCAACCCGGCCTTTGTGGCCCTGAAAGGCAAACCACTTCAGCCAATGTTCATCGAAGTCCACAGGCTGGCACAATTCAATCCCAGGGGTACGGAAGTGAGTGTGATACTGGACCTCATGATCCATGACATCGACATCATCCTTCACCTGGTGAAAAGTGATATAAAAAATATTTCAGCAAGCGGTGTTGCCGTAATGACCGATACTCCAGATATTGCAAATGCAAGGATAGAGTTCAACAATGGTTGTGTAGCCAACCTGACATCATCCAGGATTTCCATGAAAAAAATGAGGAAAATGAGGCTTTTCCAGAAGGATGCCTATATCGGAATAGATTTCCTCGATAAAAAAACGGAGATCATCCGGTTGAAAGGAGAAGATGAAAGTGATGCAAACTTCAGTTTTGATATCGAAACACCCAACGGCCCCCGCACCATTGCTGTTGAAAATCTAGAACCCATCAACGTCAATGCCATCAAGGCGGAACTCTCTGCATTCAGGGATGCGATTGTAACCAACAGCAATACCATTGTTTCAGAGTACGATGGGTTTCAGGCCATGGAAGTTGCACACCAAATCCTTGAAAAGATTGCCAACGCCAAAACGAAAGAAGAAATCAAATGATCAGTGACTGGAAGAAGCGGATAATTTCCAATCCGCAAAAGCAAGGTCATCTGGGAATGTTATCTTGATGTTCCTCTCCTCTCCTGCCACCAAATGGACCAAATATCCTGAAGCCTCCAAAACACTGGCCTCATCCGTAAAACTGGATTGATCATCAACATCAAATGCTGGCAAAATGATGGCGCCCATAAAAACCTGGGGGGTTTGAACCATGAACAATCCCTCACGGGGTACCACAACAGATGCATTCGTTTCAGCATCCAGCCTTCTTATGCTATCCCGGACGGGAATCACCGGAATGGCAGAGCCTTCCTGGATGGCAGCATTTCCGCAACGCCTCACCAAGTCAGGGGTAAGCAAACACCGCACAGCATCGTGCACAAAAACAAGGGAATCTGAATCAACCCTGCTGAGTCCGTTTTTTACGGAATGAAAACGGGTCATGCCCCCTTCAATGATTTCAATTGCTTCAGGATAGTCGTGCTTTTCCAAAAGAGACTTTGCCATCGAACAATATTCCCTGGACATGACCAAAACAATGCGCATATCGGCATATGCTTGCAGGAAGGCATCGATGGAATGGAGAAATATTGGCTTGCCGCCAACCGGCAGAAATTGTTTGGGTAATGCAGTGCCCATGCGCGTGCCGGAACCCCCTGCAACAATTATGGCTGTTTTTTTCATCTATGCTTTGCTTGATCTTGCTGCAAAGAAGTACAATGGAACTCCCAAGAGTGTAATGATCAAGCCTGGCCAGGTATATTCTGGCTTGAACATGACCAACAAAATGCAAAAGCTTGTTCCCATGATGACATAAACCAATGGAAGAAAGGGATAGCCAAAAGCCTTGTAAGGACGTTCCATTTCGGGCTTTTTCCTTCTTAAAATGAAAATCCCGATGATGGTAAGCACATAAAATATGACAACCACAAAAGAAACCATGTCAAGCAATTCTCCGTAGCGACCACTGAGGCAAAGCAATGCAGCTACTATGGCCTGGCTCCAAAGGGCCCATTGGGGAACAGCATTCTTGTTGAGTGTTGCGGCTTGTTTGAAAAAGAGTCCATCCTGGGCCATGGTATAATACACCCTTGCCCCGGCCATGACCAAACCATTGATGCACCCAAAGGTTGAGATCATGATCAGTACGGCGATGATCGCCCTTCCAGCTGAACCAAATATGACACTGGCCGCTGCCACAGCAAGACGGTCCTCTTCCGGCTTTGCAATCTGCGCCATCGGTAGCACATTCAAATACATGAGGTTTGCTGCAATGTAGATGATGGTAACAATAAGCGTACCCAGAAAAAGGCTGAGCCCGATGTTGCGCTTGGGATTTTTTATCTCCCCCGCGATAAAGGTTACATTGTTCCAGGAGTCGCTGCTGAAGATTGATCCCACCATGGATGCTGCAATGGCACCCAACAATGTGATGCCGCCAATGGCTTCCCAGGTGATGGAACCATTCTCAGCAATCACAGCTTTCTGCGAGATCATTCCAGTTGTCCAGTTTTCACTCCAATGACTGTGGTCAACAAACAGAAATCCGCAAAGAATGAGACCGAACAAAGCCAACAATTTGGAAACGGTGAATGTTGTCTGGATCAGTTTTCCCTCCTTCACTCCCTTGGTGTTGATTTGGGTAAGCAATACAACGACTGCTATGGAAACCAATTGGGCTGGGTAAATGTTGACTGATCCTAGATGAAAAAGAATGTTTTTCTCTTGCATGTTGAGTGCCGGGAAAAAATAACCGGCAAATTTTGCAAATGCCACACCCACAGCAGCAATGGTTCCGGTTTGGATGACAGCAAAAAAACTCCAACCATACAAAAAACCAACCAATGGATTGTATGCCTCTTTGAGGTAAACATATTGCCCACCAGCCTTGGGATACATCGCACTCAATTCACCATAACTCATGGCCGCGATGATGGTCATGAATCCTGTAATCAACCATACGGCAATACCCCATCCTGCACTTCCTACATTGCGGGTAATATCTGCACCCACAATAAAAATTCCGGATCCTATCATTGAGCCTGCAACAACCATTGTTGCATCCAACAGTCCAAGACTTGGCTTGAATTCAGTTTGACTTGACATAATCAATATTTAAAAAAATCCCGGCTGCTTTAGCCGGGATTTAAGATAAGAAAATTCGGTTGTTATATTATTTTTTATCCCCGCTTTTCTTGTAAGCCGCGTTAAGTCCAGCCACAACATCATCCGTAATGTCTTGTGAAGGATCCTTGTAAAACAAGATATTGAGTGCAGTAGAATAAGAGAAAATATAACTATAGGCATGTTTCTTGTTGTACTCTTCCAAAAAATCATTGATGCGTTTTTTCAGGTCTTCCATCGTCTTTGCACCCTCTGCTGCAATGCTGTTTTCCAGCAATTGTTTCTGTTGGTCAAGGTTTTGCATTTTAGACTGGTATGCCCTTTGAAAGTTTTCATACTCGGCTTGGGTAATGGACTGCCCCCGTTGTGCAAATGCATTTTTTTCAGCTTCTATTTTCTGAAAAGCATTGTTCAGGTCCCTGTCAGCAGATTCCTTTTTCTTTTCAAACTCCTGCATCTTCTCCTTGTAAAAAACATATTTTTCCTGGATGCTGTCGAGGTCAACGTAAGCCAGCTTAAGGGGCCTTGAGGTATCTGATTTTACAGCCGATGATGTTGACGTTGTATTGCCAACATTTTTCAATTGAAGGAGCAACAATAGTGCAATACCTGCACCCAGGATAATATTGATCAATTTTTGGTTCATGGTTTTATTTTAAAGGTACAATATGCAAAGGGAGCAGTTGCCTGCTCCCTTTGAGTGTTTTATTCGTCCTCATCAAAGCTCATCACTTCTCGGGTCGTTTGAAGCAATTCGTACTCTTCCTTGCTTCCTACAAGAATGTTCTCGTAGTCCCTCAAGCCGGTACCGGCCGGAATATGGTGCCCTGTGATAACGTTTTCCTTGAGACCGAGCATATCATCAACTTTGCCTTGGATGGCTGCAGATGAAAGCACTTTGGTGGTTTCCTGGAATGATGCGGCAGAAATCCAGCTTTGGGTTCCAAGTGAAGCTTTGGTGATTCCAAGAAGCACTGGCCTTGAAGTGGCTGCTTCTGCATCACGGAACTCGACAATTTTCTTATCGGCCCTGCGGAGGATAGAGTTTTCTTCCCTGATTTCACGCAAGCTGGCGATCTGTCCTGCTTTCAACACCTCTGAATTTCCCGGATCAACTACAACCTTCTTGTCGTAAATCCAATCATTCTCAACATTGAAATCAAAGCGGTCTTCAAGATCACCTTCCAGGAACCTTGTATCGCCCGGATCAACAATTTCAACCTTTCTCATCATCTGGCGAACGATGACCTCAACGTGCTTGTCGTTGATTTTAACACCCTGGAGGCGATAAACCTCCTGAATTTCATTCACTACATACTCTTGTACGGCAAATGGTCCTTTGATGGAGAGAATGTCGCCGGGTGCTACCTGCCCATCGGACATTGGCGTACCTGCTTTTACAAAGTCCCCATCCTGAACGAGGATCTGGCGTGTAAGCGTAACCAGGTATTTTTTAACAATACCATCTTTTGCTTCCACTGTGATTTCGCGGTTACCACGTTTAATGGCTCCGAAACTAACCACACCATCAATTTCAGAAACCACTGCAGGATTTCCTGGATTTCTTGCTTCGAAGAGTTCAGTTACACGTGGAAGACCACCCGTGATGTCCCTCAACTTACCAAGCACCCTTGGAATCTTCACCAATACCTGGCCCGCAGTTACCTGATCACCTTCCTCAATCACAATATGTGATCCGACAGGAAGGTTGTATGTTTTTTCATCCTTGCCCAAAATCTTGAGTGAAGGAATTCTTGTCTTGTCTTTTGATTCAATGACCACCTTTTCCCTGTGACCTGTTTGCTCATCGGCTTCCTCACGATAAGTAACCCCATCAATGACATTGTCAAAAGCAATCTGACCGGCAATTTCAGCAACAATGACGTTGTTGAAAGGATCCCATGTACATATGATGTCACCCTTTGCAACTTTCTTTCCATCAGCAATGGAAAGGACAGATCCGTAAGGAACATTGTTGGTGATGAGTACACGGTCGTTCTTCACATCCATGATCCGCATTTCAGCTGTACGGCCAATGACGATCTGAACATCCTTTCCTTCCATGTTTTTGGACTTGACGGTACGCAGTCCATCAAACTGAACCTCACCATCAAATTTGGCAACGAGATGGGACTCAACTGAGGCTGAGCCCGCAACACCACCCACGTGGAATGTACGCAGGGTAAGCTGTGTACCTGGTTCACCGATGGACTGTGCCGCAATAATACCCACGGCATCACCCCTTTGGGCAATGTTACCGGTGGCAAGGTTGAGACCATAACATTTTACGCAACAGCCACGCTTGCTTTCGCAAGTAAGAACAGAACGTATTTCAATGGTTTCTATGCTTGAGTCTTCAATTTTTTTGGCTGTATCCTCGTCAATTTTTTCACCTGCAGCAACGATAAGTTCGTCAGTCTGGAGGTCATAAACATTGTGCAGGGAGGTCCTTCCGAGGATCCTGTCGTACAATGGTTCAACAATGTCCTCATTGTCTTTCAAGGCGCTGGTTGCAATTCCCCTGAGGGTACCACAATCCTCTTCAGTAATGATTACATCCTGTGCAACGTCTACCAGGCGGCGTGTCAGGTAACCTGCATCCGCAGTTTTAAGTGCAGTATCTGCAAGACCCTTACGGGCTCCATGTGTTGAGATGAAGTATTCCAATACGCTCAAACCATCCTTGAAGTTGGAGAGGATCGGATTTTCAATGATTTCCGAACCAGATGAACCACTCTTACGCGGCTTGGCCATCAATCCACGAATACCAGCAAGCTGCTTTACCTGCTGTTTGCTACCCCTTGCACCTGAGTCAAGCATCATGTAAACAGAGTTGAAGCCCTGCTTGTCAGTTGCCATTGCGCGGATAAGGGTTTCAGTAACTCTTGTATCCACCCTTGACCAGATGTCAATGATTTGGTTGTAACGCTCGTTGTTGGTAATCAATCCCATGTTGTAATTGTCCCATACTTCCTGAACTTCTGCGGATGCCTGATCAATCATGGCTTCTTTAGGAACATCCAACACAAGGTCTTGTATGTTAAAAGACAATCCGCCCCTGAAGGCCATGCGGAAACCAAGTTCCTTGATGGCGTCGAGGAATTTAGCAGTGGTAGGAACATTGGTGATCTTGATGATGTTACCAATGATCTCCCTGAGGCTCTTTTTGGTAAGCAATGCATTTACAAAACCAACCTCATGGGGAACAGATTGATTGAACAATACACGTCCTACTGTAGTTTCAAGCAATTTGAACTCCAGGTGACCCGCTTCATTCCTGACATTGGTTTTTACCTTGATATAAGCATGGAGATCCACCTTGCCTTCGTTGTAAGCAATGATAACCTCTTCCGCACTGTAGAAACGCATACCCTCTCCCTTTACCACATCGACGTCGGTGTTGCGCTTTCCTTTGGTGATATAATACAAACCAAGTACCATGTCTTGTGAAGGCAGTGTAATTGGTGTACCATTTTGTGGATTCAGGATATTGTGTGAGGCCAGCATCAACAGCTGTGCTTCCAAGACCGCAGCATGGCTGAGGGGTACGTGAACCGCCATCTGGTCACCATCAAAGTCGGCATTGAAAGAAGAACAAACCAACGGATGAAGCTGTATGGCTTTCCCTTCAACCAACTTGGGCTGGAAGGCCTGAATGGACAAGCGGTGAAGTGTTGGGGCACGGTTCAGCATGATCGGATGCCCTTTCAATATGTTTTCAAGGATATCCCAAACAATTGCTTCCTTGCGGTCAACCAGTTTTCTGGCAGATTTGACTGTTTTTACGATACCCCTTTCAATCAGTTTTCTGATGATAAATGGCTTGAACAATTCGGCAGCCATGTCTTTGGGCAAACCACATTCGTGGAGTTTCAATTCAGGCCCTACAACAATAACCGAACGACCTGAATAGTCGACACGCTTACCCAGGAGGTTCTGACGGAAACGACCTTGCTTGCCTTTCAACACATCGCTGAGTGATTTCAGTGCACGTCCGCCTTCAGCCTTGACAGCATTGGATTTACGGCTGTTGTCGAACAATGAATCGATGGCTTCCTGCAACATCCTTTTTTCATTCCTCAGGATTACTTCAGGAGCCTTGATTTCAAGCAAACGCTTGAGACGGTTGTTCCTGATGATCACCCTGCGGTAGAGGTCATTGAGGTCTGAAGAAGCGAAACGGCCACCATCCAATGGCACAAGCGGCCTGAGTTCAGGTGGTATGACAGGAATATATTGCATGACCATCCATTCCGGACGGTTAACGATTCTTGAATTGGCGTCACGGAAAGACTCAACAACACTCAAACGCTTAAGGGCATCCGCCTTACGCTGTTGTGAAGTTTCTGTTGCTGCAGCATTCCTGAGGGTATAGCTGAGTGAATCAAGGTCAATCCTCATCAGAAGGTCATGTACTGCCTCAGCGCCCATTTTGGCAATGAACTTGTTGGGGTCTTCATCAGGCAGGTACTGGTTTTCTTTTGGCAGGGTATCCAACAGGTCGAGGTACTCCTCTTCTGTCAACAGGTCACCCTGTTTTTTACCCTTGTCTTCCATGATACCGGGTTGTATGACTACAAAACGCTCATAATAAATGATGCTTTCCAACTTCTTGGAACTGATGCCCAGCAGATAACCGATTTTGTTGGGCAAGCTTTTGAAGTACCAGATATGAACCACAGGTACAACAAGTTTGATGTGGCCCATGCGCTCGCGACGAACTTTCTTCTCGGTCACTTCCACACCACAACGGTCACAAACAATTCCCTTGTAACGGATCCTCTTGTACTTTCCACAAGCACATTCGTAGTCTTTTACTGGACCAAAAATCTTTTCACAGAACAAACCATCCCTTTCAGGCTTGTAGGTTCTGTAGTTGATGGTCTCTGGTTTCAACACCTCACCAAACGACCTGTCCAGGATAGAATCCGGGGACGCAATGCTGATGGTGATCTTTGAAAAAGAAGATTTTGGGCGATTGTCTCTTTTGATAGCCATAATAAGATATCTGTTTTACAAT
>Ga0222712_10004933_pt1 | contig 13719 bp, 11 predicted proteins | sample C33_657DmetaG_FD_165043 | JGI IMG/M metagenome (GOLD analysis project Ga0222712, IMG submission 165043) | Estuarine water microbial communities from San Francisco Bay, California, United States - C33_657D | ecosystem: Environmental > Aquatic > Marine > Unclassified | place: USA: California...
CACTACTGCAGGTCCAACTGGATCTCTAACAGGCACAAATCTTACTGCAATCTCCTTTGCAGCAATACCATCTGCAGGAGCTGCAGCTTCTGGTATTGTTACAACAGGTGCACAGACGTTTGCAGGTGTTAAGACATTCAATAGCACGATCAGCGGTTCGATTGATGGTAATGCTGGAACAGCCACAGCTCTGGCGGCGGGTCAAAACTTCTCTATTACTGGTGATATTACAGCAGCAGCGATTTCGTTTAACGGATCCGGAGCAGTTGCCCTAAACGCAACCATTGATAACGGAGTTGTTGACTCGGCGGCGCTTGGTAGCTTATCTGTATCAACTGCTAAAATTCAAACCGATGCAGTTACAGCTGCAAAACTTGCATCATTGGTTACATTGATCATATATAACTCTGCAGGAACAGCTTTGAAGACTCTTTATGGCGCAGGTGCTTAATAATGGCAGTGAGAACCCCTCTAAAGCTTGATGGGTCTAATAACCTAATTGAGATGAGTGCTACAGATATTGAAAACATTAAGCTGGAGATGATCCGCCAGTATGGGCTAAATCCATCTGCTGTTATGACGGTTGTAGCTTCTGGTGGTCTCAACGTAGCTTCCTTTGGTGACACTCGTTATCAAGCTGGCGCTGCAATTAGTGGACCGGATGCATTTCCTGTAGAAACAACTACTGCTGAACCCTCTCTTGTAACTGTTACATATGATCGAATGAACCATGTTGATACGGTTCTTTCAGCACCTGCCGATACTAATAATAAAGCGTTTCCTGTTTATCAGAGCGGCGGTAACATTTATGCTATGACATTGACAGACATGCGAGATACGTTTGTTGATGATGTTGTAGATCGATTAACAGCTGTGGGGACTGGAACGCAGCAGGCTGGGACATATCGCATTCACACCGCCACATCTCTTGCAGGACACACGCTGGTTAGTGCAACTCCTGTGTTTGTTGATACTAGGGCCGATTTAACTTTGTATACAGCAGCAGGTATTCCAGAAGCTGTAGATCAACCTATTACCATTACTAGCTATTATTTGATGAGAATAGATGGCGCTGCCGTTGGTACAATTCCAACACCGTTGCAAATTACAGCAGCTAATGACTTGCAACAGTATACAACAGCTAACTTCCAAACTCTATTACAAAATGTTATAAGATATTATGTTGGAAACGTTGCAGGATATCAGATGGACTGGTCATTTAGTACAAGTGCAGCAATTGCAAGAGGTTCGGCTGTGGTAAATACGGCCTTAACTGGCGTTACTGGTAACTTTCAGACACGCAATGATGCTGCAGCTAATTTATATTACGCGCAAGAATTTCCTAACGGCACTGTCAGCACAATTGAAACAAGATATCTTGGTGTAACAAGAATTTAATAATCGAGGATAAAAATGGCTGTTTTTACAGGAAAACATATAAGACATGCGGTCTTTACTAGTGAAGCTCATGATATTATTGAAGTTTGCTATAACCATAAAGACGAAGGTGAAGAACCTGAGTACATTTATACGTTTGTACCAGCAGTTCTAGAACACCCTGATTTAAAAGAGTTGTTTAATGAAGGATATGATTTTGAGCGCGTTCAAAAAGAAACAGTTATCAATAATCAACAACAGACTATAGCTTGGCGAAAAATAATTAAAGCGGAAGCTGGTGTTGAGATTGAAAAAGTTAAGAAGCAGTATGAAGATAAGTTTAATGAGCTGTCCGCTTCTGGTGTCACAGACTTTAGTGCTGTTCCAGTAATGATTCTTCAAAACAATGCTAACGAAGAATATTTGTTTAAAGCTAAGATTGCATTATTTGAATTGCCTGCAATCAAAGAGATAAAAGACACTAAAGGTAAAGCTAAAATCCGTGGATCTAAAACGCTATTGGATTTATTTACAGCCGTTAATGAATTGATCACTCCAAAGGAGTAATATGAATATTATTTTTGTTATGGTGGGTACGAAATATAACCCAGAGCATGTTAATAGACTTTACAGATCTTTATACGAATATGGTCCAGAGCACAATTATTATTGCTATACTGATGCGTCAGATATTTCATTTGATTTAAACATTACCATTATTCCGACATTTAAAAAACCACATCTTGTAGGAGTGTGGAATAAACTTGCTATGTTTAGTAGTGAGTTTCCTGTCAAAGGAAAAAACCTTTACTTTGATCTCGACACGTTAATTGTTGGCAACCCATTCAATGTCGGTATTGATTGGGATAAATTTACAATGGTTGATTGTCATTGGAAGCCTCAATCAATAATTCGATCTAGTAACTACGATGTCACATTCAACTCATCTATTCTAGCTTGGGACACTGACTCAGAGATTGTTCCTCAATTCTGGGATCATTTTATCCTATCTGGCCAGAAGGATTACTTTCTCAGAAAGTATGTGGGTATCGATCGCTATCTAAAGCACGAGTACTTTGACAAAGATGACTTTGCATACTTTCCTCACGATTACATTCGGTCGTATAAGTATGAGCAGCACAAGTCTGCCCCTGTTATAACCTTTGAGGAACTAGATTTTGGATCCATTGATATTGACGCGATCGCTCAAACTTATTGAGCAGGTATATGATGAATCAATGTATGGGGATGATGATCTATATCGAATAAAGGATATAGTGCACTCTGTAGATTCAAAGCAATGGACTAGCAAACAGTGGCTAGTTGACACACTAAGCACATTGAATATTGATCCTGATCCTGGCGTCTTTGTTGCTGGAGGATGGTATGGTCTTATGGGATTCTTGTTGAGACAACACTATACTAAAACCCGAATCGACTCTGCTGATATGGATAAAAAAGCAAAGATATTTGGTAAAGAATTGTTTAGTGGTCACAATATAGACTTTATTACTACAGATGTAACAAGAAGCAACTATGTCTATAACAAATACGGTTTAGTTGTGTCTACTAGCTGTGAGCATATAGATCGTGAAGACCTTTGCGAATTTATTAGTAAAAAGAATCCAAACGCTGCAATAGCTTTGCAGTCTAACGACTATTTTGAATTACCCTCTCATATAAATTGTTCACACACTCTAGAAGAATTTGTATCATATGTTAAACCACATCTACATCAAGGGCAAATATTGTTTCAAGGATCTCTAAATTTGGGCGATTTTAATCGATTTATGGTGATTGGAAAATGAAAGTTATATTCTCTTTATATGTTGATCTTCCTGAAGACACAAATGTTGATCTTGGTACAATAGCAAAAGATAAGATAGCAAAAAAGCAATTCAACAATAGCCGGGAACAACTTGTTGAGCGCCAACGACAATATGCTAAACAAATAGGAGCAGAATATATTCATTTGTTTAATGATGAAGAATCTTTGTCATTTATTAGACACACTAAAGACAAATATTCATACTTGTCACATTTTGACGTTGTAAACTTTTTTAAGCATCACATGATGTTTGAATTGGCTAAGCAATATGATCACGTTTGTTATTTTGATTTGGATATTGTTCCAAACACTTCTGATAGTATATTTGAAGCTTTTCCTTTAGAAACATTTAACGTTCCTGTATCTAATGCAGATGCCCTATGGGGTAAAATAAGTCTTTCAACATATTATCATGATATTCGCAATCCAGCAACAAAGTATTGGAATGCCCATGCTATGCTATCACATGAAGATTTACCAGCAGATCAAAATGTATACAATACAGGTATAATGCTAGCAACAGCAGACATGATCCATAAGTTGAATTATTTTGAAACGTTTGAAGAAGATATGCAGTTAATGACTTTTCTAAAAAACGATCCTGACTCCATATACCCCAAAGCCGTTCAACGTGTTTTTAATTACGATAACGAGACTTTATTTAGTTACAAAGTGATAAAAAACAATCTTCCAATAACAATTATTGACGACGACTGGCATTATGTTTTAAAGGATGGAATGAATATAGATTCAGCTAAAATGTATCACGTTATAGATAAAAAATTTGCAAGGTTTTTTAAATGAAAATATTCTGTGTTCGCATTGGCAACAAATATGGTCCTGAGTATGAAACATATCTAAACGCCAAGCTGGGTAAGTATGACATACATTGGATCAGAGAGCCCTTTGATCCCAGAGTGCAGCTCCAGTGGAATAAGATGTTACCAATGTCATTAGACTTGGATGAGCCTGTTTGCGTTATGGATATCGATGCAATACTTGTTAATGATTACGAGCAAGTGTTTGAATATCCAGTAGAACGTGGTCAGTTTGTCGCTCATCCAAACTGGTGGAGCCCAAACTGGGGCACGACATATAACATTAACGGTGGGTTCTTTAAATACTATCCTAAAGACTGTAATTACATTTTTGAAAAGTTTATGCAAGATCCTTTGCATTGGCAAAGTTATTATATTAAGAATGGTATAACATCTGGTCCTGTAAACGGTGAGCAATACTTTGTTGAGGATTCTGTTAATGAAAGACTGGATCTGAAGATACTTCCAACAGAATGGTTTACACGTTGGGTGACCGGTAACATGCTTGATATAAACCTAATTGTAGAAGGAACTCAACAAGAAAAGTATATGAAGTGGCAATGGGAGATGACACAACAATATCAACAGTTAACTGGCAATCCATACATCTATATGGATGGTGAATTCCATCCTGATATAAAGTTTGTACACTTCTCACACTTTATGAATAAACCTCACGAATGGGAAGACTATAAAATACATGCACTATCTTGAAACGATATATTTGGATTGTGATTCAACCGATATAGCAAAACCTGAAACGTCAGATTGTGTGCGGTTCTGTTCATCAACAATATATTCACATGCTACAATTATTTCTCAGTTGGCTGGGGTATTCAACAAAGCGCAGCTACTATGGCAAGAAGGTTCTATAACTGGACCGTATTATGTGTCAATTGTGTTTCCAGTTGATCTTGAACATCGCCGTAAACCAGAAGATTCTGAATCATCCTACGAAAGAATCAAGTGGTACATTAACAACATGCGTGTACCAAACTGTGGTATGGTTGTCAGCTTCTATCAGAATCTAAAATCAAAGCCATGGATTACAACACCGTGGCACTTGAATGAATTCTGGCCAATGAAACGTCAGTGGAGTCCACAGAACACCCACATTACCATACAGACAACAGAAAAGCTAGTTGGAACACCTGCAAAGCAAATGATTCATACAGTATCTCCAGCGTATATCGAGCGGGTTGAGAAGCTAGCTGAAGAGTATGGGTATGAAGTTCGTTATATTGACTACACTGTTCCTTTTGATAAGATGTATGATGATATTGTAACATCTAATCACCATTTTAGTTTTTGTGGGGCCACTTACTTCTTTGCAGCAACTATTGGGATCCCTACAACAGGTTGGGCATATTACTTCTCAGGTAAGATCAAAACTGGAGGATCGTACTACACATACGACACTGCAGAACGGATATACACTGAAATGCAATCAACACAGTGGGCTAACTTATCAACCAACAAAGCTCGGATTATGCAATTTGATCATGAGCTTGGAGTTGTTATGAATAAACCAATATCATATTGCAACAACATTGATGATCCAGATGAGATCGATGATGTGTTTCAGAAAATGTTATAAATAGAAGAAACATTCTTAATAAGTGAGTTAAAATGGCACAGCAAGAAGATTTCTCTATTGATAAAGGTTCCGATGTAACAATCGAGCTGTATTTGATAAACAAGAATGGATCTGCTAAGAACCTTGGTGGTCATACAGTAGCAGCCAAGATGAAGAAAACATACACAACTTCTGATTCAGATGCAACAGTTTTTACAACCGCAATTGTTAATCCAGCTACGCGTGGTGTGACAACACTTTCGTTAACAAACACTCAAACGAACGCTCTCACAGCTGGTCGCTACGTATATGATGTTGAAGTCTCATATACAGATAGTGATGGTGATACTATTATTGAACGAGTGCTTGAAGGCAAAATCAACGTTACGCCCAACGTGACCTAAGAGGTCATAAATGTCCAACGAAATCCTCGTAAAATCCATTATTGTACAAAGCCCATCTACGCAGGTTAAATCTGTTGTTTTAAAGGGTGGCACACAAACAGCCACAGCAGCCGCTGCCGATAATACGTTATCAGTGCAGGTTGATGGTATAACCCAATCAGTAAAAGTATCGTCTGAAAACACAACCTTTGTTAAGGAGGTTGTTGTTGGTGTCCCAGCCCGTAAAGTTGCGGGTGGACAACTAATTGGTCCTCAGGGATATACGGGGTCAGCTGGTATAACTGGTAGCATAGGTTTTACAGGATCTGCATCTACTGTAATAGGATACACCGGTTCAATTGGATACACTGGATCAAGAGGGTTCTCTGGTTCAAAAGGTGATACCGGTGATGAGGGTGCAAGAGGGTTTGATGGTTATACAGGCTCTGTTGGATTTGTTGGATCTAGAGGGTTTACTGGATCTGCATCAACCGTTCCTGGATATGTTGGATCATTGGGTTATACTGGCTCTCAAGGGGATATTGGACCGCAAGGCTATACAGGGTCCAGAGGGGTCCAAGGCTATGACGGTTCGCTAGGATATACAGGATCTCGGGGAGACATTGGATATACTGGGTCGTTAGGTTATACAGGTTCCAGAGGATTCTCTGGTTCAAGAGGTGACACCGGCTTTACAGGATCCGCGTCAACTGTTCCTGGATATACTGGTTCCGAAGGCGTTGGATTTACTGGATCAAGAGGTTTTGCAGGCTCACAAGGCTTTGCAGGATCGCAAGGATACGATGGATCTCAAGGATTTACTGGTTCAACCGGGTTTGCAGGATCACAGGGGTTTGCAGGATCTCAAGGGTATGATGGTTCTCAAGGATATACAGGATCCTTAGGCTTTACTGGTTCATTTGGCGCTAGGGGTTATACTGGCTCCCAAGGTGTTGGCTTTACAGGAAGTCAGGGTATTCAGGGAACAACAGGTTATACTGGTTCAGAAGGTCCTCGAGGGTTCCTAGGATATACTGGATCACAGGGCAATCTAGGATTAACTGGATATGCTGGATCAAGAGGTGATCAAGGATACACAGGATCGATAGGCTTTACTGGATCAATAGGTTATACAGGTTCATCTGGCTTCACAGGATCTCAGGGTAACATAGGGTATACCGGCTCTGTTGGTTTTGTAGGATCTCAGGGAGATATCGGTTATACGGGATCTCAGGGTAACATAGGTTATACGGGCTCTCAAGGTAACACAGGCTTCACAGGATCAAGAGGGTTTACTGGGGTTGAAGGGTTTACTGGATCTCAAGGCGATGTGGGGTATACTGGGTCAGCATCGACTGTTGCGGGATACACTGGATCAATTGGATATACCGGATCGATAGGTTATACTGGATCGCAAGGTATTATTGGTTATACTGGTTCAGCTGGTCCATCAGATATTATATTAGCTGTTGAAGACAGTGCCTCAGCGTTTCTATATCCCGTTATGGTTAATGCGGCTGGTTCTAATCAGACTGCTAAAATATCGTCGGGGGCATTGTATGTTGATGGTAATACTGGTATTGTATATGCGGGCGGTTTAAACGTCAATAACAATGTTCAAATCGATGGTAACTTAACTGTATCGGGAACCACAACATCAATATCTGCTACCAATCTAGCTCTTTCAGATAATATGATTTATTTGAATCAAGCTATTCAATCAATGATTGATAGTGTTGGTGGTAACGGTACAACCATAACATACACAACAGTAGAACCTCATAATTATCTAGCAGGTATGTCTGTTACGGTAACAGGAATAACTCCTGCTGCTCTAAATGCCTATAATGCTACAATTACTGGTGTTTCTGGCAATACTTTTACCGTTGCTGACAGCTCAATGGATCTTTACGATTCTGGTGGTATTGCTCGTGCAAGATCTAACCTCAACCCAGATTTAGGTTTTGCGGCGGGTTATAATGATGGCACTTATCACCATACCGGTTTATTCCGCGATGCTACCGATGGTGTATACAAATTCTTCTACAATTATTCTCCTGAGCCAGACTCTAGCGCTTTTATAGATACTGGCCATCCAACATTTAGACTTGCTCCAATTTCAGTAGATCATGTTACTACAGTATCTGGTTATTGGGCGAACACTACTCGCATAATAGATTCTAGTGGTAATTGGATCGGGCCAACATCTGGATTAATTGGTTACACCGGATCTAAAGGTGACATAGGTTATGCAGGGTCTGTAGGCTTTGCCGGTTCCAAAGGTGACACCGGCTTTACAGGTTCTGCCTCCACTGTTATTGGATATACAGGTTCAAAGGGTGATACCGGCTTTACAGGTTCTGCATCAACCGTTGTTGGATATACAGGTTCTAAAGGTGATATTGGCTTTACAGGTTCTGCATCAACCGTTGTTGGATATACAGGTTCTAAAGGTGATACCGGGTTCACAGGTTCTGCATCAACTGTTGTAGGCTATACAGGTTCTAAAGGCGACATAGGATTTACAGGTTCTGCATCCACAGTTATAGGTTATACAGGTTCTAAAGGCGACATAGGATTTACAGGTTCTGCATCAACCGTAATTGGATATACAGGTTCTCAGGGTCCAATTGGCTATACGGGATCAGCATCAACAGTCATTGGTTATACAGGTTCGCAAGGACCTATTGGTTATACGGGTTCTGCGTCAACAGTTATTGGTTATACGGGTAGTGGTGGCTTCACCGGATCTGCATCAACTGTTATTGGTTATACAGGATCTCAAGGTTTTACTGGATCTCAGGGCAATGTTGGCTTTACGGGATCTCAGGGCAATGTTGGTTTTACCGGTTCGCAAGGGTTTACCGGATCTAAAGGTGACATTGGATATACTGGTTCACAAGGCTTTACAGGTTCCCAAGGTCCAATTGGATACACAGGTTCCCAAGGACCTATAGGATATACTGGCTCTCAAGGATATACGGGTTCAAAGGGCGATATTGGCTTTACAGGATCTCAAGGTAACATTGGCTTTACAGGATCTCAAGGCTTTACAGGATCTCAAGGCAACATTGGTTTTACCGGATCGACAGGCTTTGCTGGGTCTGTAGGCTTCACAGGTTCAATAGGTTTCACAGGCTCTGCAGGCCCTTCAACAACCATTAGTGCTGTTGAAGATACAACAACAACTGCTCTGTTCCCCGTCATGGTTTCTGGAACTGGTAGCCAAACAGCTAAGATTGCTTCTCTTGATATGAGGCTTAATGCCGCAAATGGTCAATTCCATTTGATGAATAATGGAACCGCGGCACTTCCAACTTTGATAGTTGGTGCTGATTCTGATACAGGTATTTACGCTCCATCAGCTGGTGTTATTGGTTTTGCCACTAACGGCAGCCTAGCTATGACAATTGATGCTTCAAACAACGTTGAGATTAATAACGTTGTTGGTATTGGTGAAGCTGCTCCAAGCGCTAGTATTACTCTTAACATGCAGAAGACTTTTGGATCTAACGCAAGTAGATACGGTATAAACAACCTATCATACTTGTTAGATTCTGATATGACTGCTAATAGAGTAAACTATGGTGCGTTTAACCAAATTGAAAACAGAGACGATGGTCTACTATCAACAACATATACGGTTTCTACGGTATCGTGGTTAGCTTCAGTTGCAACAATAACACTATCAGCATCAGCGACTTGGCTAACAGCTACAACAACTTCAAACATTACTGGCACAACAACCATTGTGCTTACAATTCCAAATGCTAACACAAGATACCATGTCGGATCAACTTGTGTGATATCAGGCTCTGGAGGAACGCTTGACGGTACAAGAACAATTGCTGCTGTCACAGCAACTACTATTTCTATTACTGGTACGCTTACATATGTAAACCTAGCAAGTACAACAGTTACTCCAGCTACTCATAGAGCTGCTGTGTATGGAATAACACCTCTTGGTTATGGTGGATTCTTTACTGTTACAAGAACCAGCGATACAACATTTACATATGCGCTATCCGTTAACCCTGGAACATATGTGTCTGGTGGTACTGTTCAGTTTGACCACGGTTATACTCAGACGGTCTTCGGCGCATATAATGCAGCCCGTAATGGTGTTGATGTGGGGGCAGCGTCTATTGACACTATGTATGGTGCATTTAACGAAGCGTTAAACTATGCAGATGATTCTGGCCGAAATCTTGTAGGAACAATGTATGGGGGCTTCAATAGAGCGCGCAACGTTAGAGCTGGCACAATAACAAGTGGAATTGGTTCATATAATAACTATATGCAGTCCACCATTGGTGGTGTTACAACCACTGCTCAGGCAAACTACAGTAAGCTCGATGTTGATGAAGGAACTGTAACAACAGGGTATGTAAACTACAGCTGGGTTGAAGTTGATGGTGGTACGCTAACAACAGTTTATGGTGACTACAACCGTCTTGATCGCGATGCTGGTACTGCTGGAACTGGTTACCTCTACTACGGTGTATATGAAGGAACATGGGGCACAAAATACGGTATTGTGCTTTCTGGTGAAACAGACAATTCACTTAGTGGCAACTTGGCTGTTGGTACAACTCTAACAAAAGCAACAAGACCTGTTCCAAGTATTACTCTTTCACAGTCAGCTCCAACAACATCTCTGCAGAATGGTGACTTCTGGTGGGACCGTGATAACGGTAACCTGTATCTCTACTATCAAGACTCAGATACAAACCAGTGGGTCGAAGCATCGCCTGGAACATTAGGCAATGGAGTTATAACATCAGACATGTTCAACACAAAGGCAACGTTGATCATATATAACTCTGCAGGAACTGCATTGAAAACAATCTATAGCCCAGGTGTATAATGGCATTAAACTTTCCAGCTTCTCCAGTTAACGGACAAACATATACAGACGCAGGTGCTACTTGGACCTACGATGCTGCCAAGACTCGTTGGTATGTAACAAACTTCCAGAACGCTCCTATTGGTTTTACAGGATCAAGAGGCGCTACAGGATTTACTGGTTCCCAAGGTGTAATTGGTTTTACTGGTTCGGAGGGCCCAATCGGTTTCACTGGTTCTAGAGGTGATACGGGATTTACGGGTTCGGTTGGCCAGATTAGTAGTATTGCTACACAAACTCTAACATCAGGAACAACATATACTCCAACAGCTGGCATGAAATATTGCTTGGTGTTTGCAACCGGCGGGGGCGGCGGTGGTGGTGGTGCTGACGGTGCCGACACTGCATCAGGTTCTGGAGGTGGCGGTGGTGGTGCTGGTGGAACAGCTATTAGATACTACACCGCTGCTCAAATTGGAGCAACTGCTACATATGCTATTGGCGCAGCAGGAACCGCTGGCGCGGCGGCGGGTGGTACTGGTGGTGGCGCTGGCGGCACAACAACTTTCACTCCTAGTGGTGGCGGAACAGCTCTATCTGCTACAGGCGGTAACAACGGGGCAGGAGGTCTTGCACCTGCGGTTGGTAACTTTGCGGCGGGCGGAACAGGAGCTCTCCCTACAGGCGGCCTGTTTAACATTGAAGGTGGTGATGGTAGTGGCGGCGCTGGCGACGACGTAGGCGAATTTGCTATTGGCGGCAGCGGGGGGAATAGTTTTTGGGGCGGCGGCGGGGGTGGCGCTGCTGCTGGGCAGATAACTCAAGTTGCAGGCTTTGCAGGGCATAATGGCGGCGGGGGTGGTGGCGCCGCTAACATCGATAGCACAACAGGTGCCGCGGGTGGTGCTGGTGGTGCTGGTGTAATATTCATTCTGGAGTTTATCTAATGCGTAAATGTATTATAGATCAACAAACCAATCAATGTGTAAATGTTATTGTGTTAGAAGATCATGAACAATTTAGATCCGCTAATGTTAACTACATTCTATCTCCGAGACATGATGGTGAAATCGGTTGGTATCTTGTTGATAACGAGTGGGTTTTTGATCCACCTTCATCTTTAGACGTTAGTTCTGAAGCCATTAAAATGAGAAATAAATACTTACGATACACCGACAAATACGTCTTACCAGATTTTCCATTGTCTGATGAGCTAAGATCAGCTATAATTAGTTACAGACAGCAGTTGCGAGACCTCCCTGAACAGGTAGGATTTCCTGATAATATTGTCTGGCCGGAGCAACCGTTTGATATTTTAAAGTAAAGGTTTGATGTGAAAATTGCTATTATTGACCTTCTAGGTCTAACTTATGATGGAAGTACATTAACTAAAAGAGGACTAGGTGGATCAGAATCTGCTGTAATCCTAATGTCGAAAGAGCTCAGTAAGCTCGGCTTTGATGTAACAGTTTATAACAACTGTATCGATTCACAAGCTACTCCTGGAATGCATGATCGTGTAAACTACATTGATCACACACAATCAAACCCAGATGATATTCACGATATTGTAATTTCATCTCGATCTGTTTATCCTTTCTTTGCAAATAACAAATACGCTAAGATATGTGCAGCAGCAAAGCATAAAGTGCTTTGGATGCATGATACGTTTTGTCAGGGCGATGAATTCCTTGAAACTATGCTTATGCAAGGTTTTATTGATGAGGTGTTCACGCTATCCGACTTCCATTCGAATTATGTAACCAATTGTGACCACGGCGCTAAGAGAAACTTTGAGGTCTTGAAACACAAATTCTTCATGACTCGCAATGGAGCTGTCAAGCACATAGACGAAGTAGATGTTGGTGCAAAAGATCCAAACCACTTTGTTTACAATGCCAGCGTAACAAAAGGATTGCTTCCTCTACTAGGAACAATCTGGCCAGCAGTTAAAGCTGCTATCCCACAAGCACACCTAACAGTCATTGGCGGCTATTACAGATTCCGCGAAGGCGCTGAGCCTGATGAACAGGAAAAGACTCTGCACAAACTAATGGAGCAAGGTGCTCCTGGCGTAACGTTTACAGGCGTGATTCCTCAATTTGAGATTGCCAACATTCTTGCTAATGCTAGCTTCATGCTATACCCAACTGCATTTCCAGAAACGTTTGGCATATCATCATTAGAGTCGCTGCTTTATAAAACACCTATCATTACATGTCGGTTTGGAGCTCTTGAAGAGACTGCACTTGATCTTGCATGCTACAAGATTCCATACTCAGCAACACCAAACAGTCTATTTCCAAACATTGATGCTGCAAGTCAAGCTAATGCTTTTATTGATCAGACAATATATGCATACAACAACAGATATCTGCTGCAGCAGAAGCAGAACTATTGTGATGTTGTAGATGATGTCTACGGTTGGGACACTGTGGCTCTTCAATGGAAGCAGCACCTGTATAGCAAAATGGGTAAGTTTTTATCAGCTGAAGACTATCGCAAAGTCACTCAAATCAATAACAAAGTGGCTAGAGTGTTTGGCCGTCGATTCAACAATGAAGTGGATCGTAAGACCTATACCAGCTCTGGTGTACAGCAGCAGATCATTGTCATATCACCATTCTGGAATGCTGAAAAGTATATTGCTAACAACATTTTATCAGTGGCGCAGCAGGATTACAATAATTACTACCACATCCTGATTGATGATGCATCAACAGACGATTCATATCAAGTTGCCCGGGATACTTACGATAGCCTGTCTTATGCATCTCGATGCCGTTGTAAGCTAATATCCAACAAGGATAATATGGGTGCAATCTGGAATCAGCTTAGAAACATTTGGGAGTGGAACGATCAGGCAATTATTATGTTGTTAGATGGGGACG
>Ga0222712_10004934_pt1 | contig 13717 bp, 15 predicted proteins | sample C33_657DmetaG_FD_165043 | JGI IMG/M metagenome (GOLD analysis project Ga0222712, IMG submission 165043) | Estuarine water microbial communities from San Francisco Bay, California, United States - C33_657D | ecosystem: Environmental > Aquatic > Marine > Unclassified | place: USA: California...
TCAACGCCAACCCTGAACTCATCTACCAAATGATGGTTCAGAATGGGCTGACAGGCAAAAAGATTAAAGAATTTTATGTCAAGCAGTGCTTTGAACAAAAAGCAATATCAGAATCATTCGCACACAAAGAAGAAAACTACAACCAAGAATTTACAAAATGAGAGAATTTATATTTGACATAGAAAAAGTAAAAGAGCAACTTTACGAACTACGCAACGATGGTATGAAAAAGGGGGAGTGGGTTGGATTCCACTCTCTCTTCGACAAATACTCAGTAAAGCGAGGAAGCACCACCTATGTATACGCAGGTGCTCACCAAGGCAAGTCCCAGTTTGGATTTGAGATTATGATGAACCTCGCTGAGTTCTCCGGATGGAAGTGGGCAGTGTACTCCCCAGAAACAGGAAGCCCGGTTGATGTATTCGCCGAACTCGCTTGGGTGTATCTCCGTAAACCATTCCTGCTTAACGATATGGTGACGGCATCAGATGAAGAGGCACAGAAGGCCATAGACTTCATCAGCAAGCACTTCTACATCATCGACTCAGGATTGCAGGATATAACCATAGAAGGCTTCTACACGGCTGTTGCTGACATAGAATCGCGATACGACATAAAGATTGACGGCTGCATCGTAGACCCATTCACCGAGATAAAGACAGACGTTTCTTCCGGAGTAAGGGAGGACATCGCCATCGGACAGATTCTCACAAGGGTAAGGAAGCACTCAGCAGAGCGCGACTACCACACTATTGTAACGGTACACACTAAGCACCAGCAGGTTAAGTACAAAGATGGGATCCCGTTTGTGGATGTTCCGACTATGAACGACATCGCAGGTGGTATGCAGTGGTCTCGGAAGGGTATGATGGTCGTTAGTATCTGGCGATGCCCCTACGGGCTATGCGACAGCAACGGAGTGCCCTACGAGCCTAATCAGGTAAAGATTTCCATTGTCAAGGCCAAGCCGAAGGCTGTGGGTAAGCTTGGATGGGTATATATGTACTACGACAGAATGACTAATAGATATTACGAAGTAAACCAATTCGATGGAAGCAGAATCTACGCCCAACCTCTCGCTAGTTAGAGAGTACAAACGGAACTGGGGGAACACTATCTGCCTATTCTTTAACCTGAACATAGAGCAGATAACTTCTGCTGAATTGGATGAGAACCTAAACCTTGTGCTCAACAACCAAGAGTATAAGTTTGACGTATCTGACTACACAGGGCACTCCGAAAGGTATGTGTTTTTTAATCCTATAAATGGTCGTCTTTTACTTGAATCTAACGGAAAGAAGAAAGTATATAAATTTGAAGTATCTTTGTTTGATGAAAATGAAAAGTTCTGAAGATAAGATAACAGAAATGTCGAACTCTGTTCGTGATTTGTTGCTGTCCAAAAATAGAGCCTATGGTGACTCGGCCCTTAGCCCTGTTGCCATCTTTGGAAACTCAGATGCTGTAATATCGTTGACCGCAAGGATTGATGATAAGCTTATGAGAATAAAAAATAGGGGAATTAACTCCGACACAGAAGATACGATATCCGACCTAATCGGGTATCTTATCCTTCTGAAGATTGCAATAAATGATGCTAATCAGAAATGAGCGAGAGCTTTTCAATTATCTAAAGGAGGGAAACCTACCTGACCTGGAGACTTGTCGTGACGAGTTTAGCTTTTACGATTGCTATTCCGTTGGAACTAACTCCGACATCGAGCTAAAGTGTCGCAAGACACACTACGATGACCTTCTCATAGAGAAAAGTAAATATGACAACCTGCTATCAAGGGCGTTAGAGTTTCGTACGATACCATTGTACATTAATTCTACGCCCTTTGGTGTTTTTGTATTCAACCTAACGGACCTACCAGTTCCCGCTTGGGAAGAACGCAGAATGCCAAAGACTACAGAGTTTGCCAACAGAGAGAAAGTGACCAAAGTGGTCGGCTACCTCAACATCCGAAACTCTCAAGTGTTAGAGCTTTGGAAGAAATAACCTTAAACCTGCCCAAGCCACCAAGCCTAAACAAAATATATGCTGGTGTCCACTGGGCTATTAGACTAAAATATAAAAATGATTACAAAGCAGCAATTATACAAGAGCTTGAAGGATTTGATAAGTTTACTTGTGAAAGTTATTGTCTGGATATTAGCTACAATAGTCGTCTTGATATTGACAACGGGATTCTTGTTTCAAAGTTTCTATCTGATTGTCTTGTCCAAGAGGGGTATGTTAAAGATGACACTCCTACCTATTTTAAAAGAGTTAAGATTGAATTTGACGGGAGCCTACCAAAAAACGTTTATCAGGTTAAAATTAAAATAAAAGGATATCAAGTTTATGGAATCTAAGTATTACACAGACGTAAAAATAAGAGAGGCGATTGACCAAAAGCTTATGGAGATGGCATCTCTGTTTGCTAACACAGGTCAGGACTCTACACTCAGGGACATTAAGGATGCGTACAGGAAGGAATGGAAGCTGATGGATGAAATCCAAGAACTCGACCACGAGTTTGGAAAAATGATTAGACCTTATTCCGATAAAGAATGGACGACTATTACGAAATCTTAAGCAAGGATGAGGCTGACTTTCTTATTGAGCTCTATGAGCAGATAAGAGTCCGCGTCATCAACAGGGAGAACGTCACACTCGTTGGCATAGCAAGAAATATGAAGGTGCGACCTTCAGAGCTTGCAGACTATATGCCACAGATATTATCAATGCTTACTTCCTTGGAAAATGAGATACAACAAGGAAGAGATAGAGATTGAGGCCCTGCGGTCCGTAGAGAACGGCAGGATAACAGAGAAGCTCGGCAAGTTTATCCTTGACAGGGCCGGGGAGATAGCGAACTCCTCGTTCAAGTCACCAGAGAACCAAGAGCTGGCGCAGGTGCTAATCGATGAGGGCGTTATGCGCTGCTGCGAGAAGTTTCTGCACTACTACAGGCCAAACGAAAGCGCTGCTAACCTTGTGATATCTATGATATTTTCTGCTATGTATAACAAAATGACCTCCTTAAAGTGGAGCGATGTTTATGGGCAAAAGATATCTGGAAAAGTAAGAATTGTAGAGGATGGCAGCATAGTTATGAAGTATCTTCGCTACACCAAAGATGATAATTTAAGTAAAGATCTATGACAATTTATGAAACCTGGGTGGTGGTAGTAGCCACAGGATTGATGTTTTCCTACCTGTATATATTTGACCCCTATGTGAGTTTTGTAGAGCAGCGACTAAACTTTAAGCCATTCAATTGCGTACTGTGCTCAACATTCTGGTTCTCAGTTCTATTCTATTTTGTAATTGGAATTGATATTGTTTACGCACTTTTCTCGCCACTTGTAGCAGAATTTGTGTATCGTAAATTGGTAAATTAATACTATGGAAAAGATTATTTGGGCGGCGAGTTGCACTTGCCACGGAGCTTCTTGTTCCTGTAATTATTTGTATAACGATAAAGAAAAACAAAATGCCGATACCGAAACCACTTGAAACGGAAAACAAAAAACAATATGCTGAACGCTGTATGGGCGATGAGGTAATGGTTCAAGACTATCCCACCACAGCACAGCGATATGCAGTCTGTATGATAGAATGGAAGGAGAGCATTAAGGGTAAATAGAAAAGGGGGCGCAAGCCCCCTTCTCATTCACACAAAAAACTAAAACTACTTAGTCAACTTAACTAACCAAATAACCACTAGTCCTGTAAAGATAATCAAAAAAAGCACAGATAGCGACTTTATGCTTTCTGCAAATCGATTTTCTTTTACTACCTGAGTCTTGGTAACAACCTTTACCGTTGTAAGCCTGATGGTGTCTGATGGACAGACAACCTTTACCTTGACAAACCTATCGATATATTCAATCTTTAGACTGACTTTTTCTTGATATATTGTCGTGTCTTTGTACAGCAGGAGCGTGTCCTTTAGGATTCGCTCTTTGGTTACAATTACCGTGTCCCGAACAGTTACACTCTCTAGGATAGGTTGAGCAGTACGGCATCCACTAACTGCCGCAAGAATCGCAGCCGTCAGGATTATCGATGCTACAGATAGGTTGTGGTTTCTCTTCAAGTTCATTTAGCCAGTTATCAAAGTTATTGTCGCTCATAAAGGTACATATTTAGTTTTACCGTTTGACTTTATTGCTTTAAGTTTTTGGTTGCGGTTGCTTCCTTCTCTGTAGCTAACGTGAACCCACTGAGGGTTGCCATTTGCATCAGGAAACTCAGAGATTATCTGGTCGAACTCTACGTTGGCAATAATCCATTCTAAGAGCTTTTTTTGGCCTCCTGACATCATAAGGTCAGCCGCTTCTCCTTTTGTATGTTGGCTGCTTGATGCCCCACCCACCTTAGAATTAACGGCAGGTGCTCTGAAGGCGCTGGTAACCTTAATCGGACCAAGGGCATCCCTAGCTGGCTGTAGTACGTTAATTGCCAACTGCCGGAGGTTTTCTATCTGCTCTTTGTTTGGAGTGTTATCTAAACCAGTAGAGGTTTTACTAAGCTCTTCAAGGCTGAAGTTTTCTGATAGTTTCATAGTATGTATAATTTACAATTTGTCACGTTTATATTATCAAAAACTGGACATTTTACACATTATGCTCATTTGACTTTACACTTTGCACAATTTATGCTCATTTGACTTAGCAATTTGGGTTTGGATTTTATGTAAAAACGGATGCTGATTGGTTTGGATTATTCACTTTTTGCATAGTGCTTGAGTTTTGTGCAAAATTCATTCAGTTTAGTTTCTGTCCTGTATTCATACTTGAGGTATAAGTCTCGGAGCTTATATAAACCATTAACAAGTAATGTGCCTTTTATTGCACAATTTGTAGTCATAATGTACATTAAAACGTACATTAACAGGTAAAGTGCCACTCAATGCACATTAAAGGGTTTGCCAATTTGCGTAGTATAACTCGGACAATCTCCGTATTAGTTCGTAACAAATAACATAGTAAATATGTTACGAGCGACCCTGCGACTTGTAGGGCTTCTTGTAGTTTTTACTCGCCTTATTAGCAGATGCACTCTTAGAGTGCTTTCCGCGTTTTTTGCTTTTGCTTATGTGCCTAGTTGCCGTCTGGCTTTTTAGTTTCGCTGACATCGTCTTTTAAAAATAACATAGAAAATCCACCAACCATAAACAAAGACAGCTCTGTAAGCGTAGCTTTCTCAAGGAAAACTAGCACAAAACAAAGGGCTATTACGATTAGACCAAGTATTGTGGTCTTTGGACTCTCGAAGATTCGCTTAATCACTTACCAATCTTTATATCCCGATGCCACCGCCATAGGGTGTATGCTAAGGATAAAACTAGGACAACCAACCCAAGAATGGATTGTAGCTGGGTGAGCAATACTCCACTTGCCGTAAGGCTCCAAGTGGTGGCAATAGCTTCTGTGGAATCGGGCTTCACAATGCGTTAGTGTTTAAGTAATTTACAAAAAAAGAAAGCCCCGAAGGGCTTTCAAAAGAGTAGAAGGAAGGTGGGAGAAACTACTCAGTAATCTGTTCAGACACAGTAAATTCGCCTGTCTCCAGGTTTAGCGTTCCGTGTCCGTGTTCTTCGGCAAGCTCAGTCATAAGTTCCTGAACTGCTTCGCCGGATTTACGAAGTTCTTCAACGAGTTGAGATTGACGAGCTTTCAGGTCCTGTTCCGAGACATACAGAGCACCAATTTCCATTTGGATTTGTTGCTGTTTGCCACGAAGTTCACGAGCACTGCCGAGTTTTTCTTCTGAAATTTGAATCATAATAAATTACATTAATGTAGTGCTAATATACGAATATATTAACAATCTACCGCATCTTCGTATCCAGGTTGTGCCTTTAGATAATCGTAAGCTTGAACGATGATATCTGAAGCCTCCGCGCTAACGACAGCCTCGAAGTTAAGGTGCGTACGATAGATAGGCTCAGAGTGGTTCTCACGAGTCTCCTCAGTAGCGTAAGTGGCTACCTCGATGTGGCAGAAGTTATTCTTTACCCAAGTCTCCACAGGAGGCGTAGCCATTGCGGGTGCACTAGGGATTGGGTTGCCGTCGGCGTCGAGAGCAGGCTCAGCGGGTGCAGCGGGTGCAGCGGGTGCCGCGTAGATGTATGTTTTCTGGTCGGTGGACTCGTACGTAAGACGAGTGATTTTGTGATATGCCTCGGAGAAAGTCATTCCGAATTTATCTACAGTTGCGATTACAGCCATTTTGATTATCAATTAGTTATACAAATATACAAAAATATGCGTAAGTATCTCAGTATAGATTTTAGTTTATCTTCTTATGTATCCGTAAAACTCACTCATAGCATCCGGGGCAGCCTTGCCAGCAAGAGCCGATAGGGAGCGCAAAGAGTTGTTACCCTGAGGTTGCGCTAACTCTGTTCTGATGTTAGTTATGCTAATAGGTCCTGTTGTTTGTAAAGGCATTATTAAAGTTTATTTTCAAGTTTTTCTACACGAGCGGCGAGTTCTTTGTTGGCTTCAATCAAAAGACCAATCAATTTCTCATAGCGTACAGCTAAAAATCCAGTTTCATTCGTTCTTACAGCTGAAGGCATAACATCTTGTACTTCTTGAGCAATGATACCAGTGTCGTGTCCTTCGTGTCCGTGTGCCCCCTTATATTCAGGCTTCCAGTCAAACTCCACTCCAGTTAGTAACTTCACTTTATCAAGTGCGTTGGCTATGGGTGTGATGTTCTCCTTGAGGCGTTCATCTGATGAAGAGAACGCAACTATGTCATTGGATGCATCGATACGGCCTGGGGTTGTTGATGGCGTTACGTTAACACCAATTGACCCCCCTAACACATATACCTTCTTGTTGAGGTTTATCTGGTCAACTGCACCTGCGGCTATTACGAGCTGGTTAGATGAGTTGACAAACATCGCACTTACAGAAGTGCTGCTCGTATTGTGAATACGGTAGCCCTTGAGATTGTCAGAGTGACTATTGACCACAACAGTTGGCATATAAACCAATCCGTCTGTGTTGACGTGTAGCGCAAGTGTGCCACTACCCACATATATACGAGTACCCCTAGAGGAGTAGTAGTTCATATATATGTCATTACCATTGTATGAATCAATGTGTAAGTTTCCAGTTAGCGAAACCCTTCCGTTAGCGTGACTTATTTCATTAGTGCTAAGCGTACTTGGTAGATATGCTGTTCCGTCGGTATTGATTCTAAAACGCTCTGTTCCCCATCCGTCAGTTGTTCCAGAATTATCTGGGCGATAACCCATATTCTGTGATATTCTGAAATTATTATCAGTACCAGTGCAGAATCCAATGTTCCAGCGGTCATTGCTTTGAGCGCTACTAAATTGAATTGAAGGTCTATCGGCTCCACCACTACCACCAATATGGAACCGTGCTATCTGACCCCAAGAGTGGTTTCCAAAAGTATGCTCAAAGCTAAATGATGGGTAGTCGGCAGCGCCACTTCTTTTTGCGACATACTTACCGACATTTCCAAATTCAGCTACAGCCCTTGATGAATCTATGCTATCGTAATTATATACATAGTCATTTGTAACACCAATCTCACTCATTCTAGAGAAACCAGCAAAGTCACCGTAGTAACTGGTATCCGCAGAGTCGTAGAAGATTGGCGCGCGAAATGAACCTCTTGCTTCAACATATCCACCGTATATTCTCTGCTCCCAAGTACCACTAACCCTTGTTTCAAGCCTGTCAGAAAACCCAAGTAAAGATGTTATAGGCGTACCGCCCGTTCCACTAGCTGAGAATGCAATTACTGAAACTCCATTTGGAGCATTAAAAAGTCTAATGTTCTCGTTATAGTCGTTGTAATCAGCTCCATTATTTATCCAAACCGAACCATTTCTAAAATAATTTGCATTAAGAGTTCCATTTGTATAAACATTGTCACTAGCATCCCATCTTAAATTCCAACCATTTTGTGCAATTTGAGAACCTCTACCAAGTCGCCAATCATTAGAACCATAGTTCCACATCAAACCCCAATAGGTGGAAGCATTATTCATTGCAAATCCACCATTATTATTATATCCTTGTGCTACAAATGAAGTTCCTGCTGCTGCATTCAATGTGCTTACCGTTGCTCCTGAAGAAAGTGTTCCAGCACTTGTAGCATAACTTACGGATTGAGAACTAATGTTTCCAGCATCTATTTGTTTGTATGCTATTCTACTAGCGCCAACATTTGTTCTCGGGTTTGGGTCAAAAGATATAGACCAATCTGAAGCCCATCCAGAGTTTTGGCTATGACCAGCCTGAAAATCCCTTACAAAGACATTTGGATATGCAAAGCCCCAGTTTGGTTCTCCAATCCATATAACATTTCTATCACTACCATTGTTTCCAAAATATACTGGAATGTTGTTGTTCTGACCAGAATCATTAATTAATGAAGCAAAAACATTATACCAACCTCCATCTAAGTAATTGTACCCACCAATCCTCAATGTGAAAGATTGACCAGTAGAGTATTCATATACATCTACAGTCATACTCATCATTGTGTTGTTGTTATATACTGCTCTTGGTAAGTTTATTCTAATTGCACCACTTGGATATCCATTATTTACACTAAATGCGCTAACGGGAGACGTAATTCGGACACTAGATGAATCGATGACATAATTGCTATAAGATGCACTATTAACATTTTGGCTACCGATGTTGCCAGAATGGATAAGAGTTCTAATCGTACCATTGTCGTAGAATCTTCCGTTACCATAAATGTAATATGTCCCACCAACTGTGGAGCCAATGTATGTTCCGTAACTAGTGTTATATCCAATAGCGTCAGTCATTGACGCATTGCTAATCATCGTTGAGTTGGATGATGAGAATATCAGCGTGTTGGCTATACGAACATTTGCATCTCCATCCCCTATTGAAAAGGCGAAATTAGAGTCGAATCCACCAGTATAAAATTTGTGTCCACCGTATGCCTGATGTGCGTGATACCTTATCCCAGTGTAAAACGTAATATCCAAAGGCTGAGTCCAAGCACCCGCTCTCTTGCCAATTAAATACTGGTAGTCGCTAAAAGCGTGAAAGTTTATACCACGGAAATCTGTGGTAGAAATAGAACCGTTTACAGTATAACCAAGGTCTATTACGTTTCCAGTGTTTAGCTGACCATTTACAGTGGTACTTAAAAGATTTGCCATATTACTTGTTTTCTAACTTATTTACTCGTTCCGTTAATTCTTGTACTGCCTTCAGCAAAATTACGCTTAGGCGAGAGTAGTTGACACCATCTGGCCTACCCTCATTATCATATTTTACTACCTCCGGGAATAGCTCCGCTACATCCTCTGCGATGAGACCAATTTCTTCAACTTCATTCTCAATCTTCTTGTATCGTACTGGTTTAAGAAGCTCTACTCTGTCTGAAATAGACTCAATGCCTACTACATCTTTCTTGTATCGGATAGATGATTGTTCGGTGATTGTGCCATTAACTGTTAAACCATTAATATCAAATCTAGCTCTTTCAGTTGTGACCGTAGAATATATTCTTAAAGAACTTCTAGCATAGATAGTTAGAAAATCAGAATCAGTACCTTCTGTATTTACAAGGCCCTCTCCAATCATACACGGGTTAGTGCTGGTTGAATCTCCAAATGTAATTTTAGAACCTTGGGTTGAGAAAGTTAAATTTCCTGAGAGTGTTCCCCCCGATAGAGGTAAATAAGAACCAGTAGTGTACCCCTGACTTGTGACAAACTCTTCAGTCGCTACTGCTAAGTTATCAATAGAAAGAGCAGTAAAGTTTGTTTGGTCCGTAGTTTCGGAGTTACCAGATGATACTGCGTATCCTGCATTTGTTGAGTATGCGCCACGAACACCTTGCCAAGCGGTTGGCACTCCATCTTCAGCTGTTCTTACAAAAAGATTCCCGGCATTGTTGCCTTGGCTATAACGTGGAATAGCAATCTCCATCCAGTAATCTCCACCGCCCGACCCCAAGCCATATTGACTGCCAAGGCTAAACCTTCCGCGATACCACTGCGAAGATGTTGCGTGTGGGGCATTGCCATTGCCCTGAACATAGCTCCAACCCCAATATGCAACGTCAGTGTTAAAGTTTGTATATGTTCCGTGAGGCTCCCACTGCCCAAAGTTTCCTGCAATAGAAATACCAAGTTCTTGCTTTGGAAGTCTATCTGTGGAAAGTGTTCCAGATGTAATGTCGGAGGCTGCGTGTGTGTGTGAAGATGCAGCCTTACCATCAAGAGCAGTCTGCAATCCTGTTACCTCAGCGATAGTATGCGTGTGGGCAGGGAGTGATGTTAACGCATAAGAGCCGATGTTCTCGCTAGTAAGAATAGGCTTCCAAGTGCTCCAAGTGTTTCCAGCTTTTGTTCTAACCCACATACTATCATCGTATGTGTCGTAGCCAATTTGTTTTTGATACTCAGAGTTGTTGTTGTACAGCTTAATATGCTGTATGTACATCCAGTTGTCTACACCTTGCGGTCTAGTTACAAACCCACTAGAAGTGTAGAATCCAGTCTTATCTAATCCATCAGCATCAGTAGTTACCGAATCGTTAGTTCCCTTAGCGTTGCCCCAAACAATGTTTGATGCGTGTACCCCATCTACGCTATCTGCGTCAAGTCCAGAACCATCGCCATCGTTACCTTCGTGCCAAATAGAATAATTAGTATCGGTAGAATTTCCTTTTACATAAGTATTCCAGGAAAGGTATAAATTCCCTTGACCATAAATACCAAGAGTGTTAACCCAAAGGTCATCCCAAGCGGTTAAAGCATTGTTGTGACCAAATACTCCAGCCCTACCAGTGTAATTTCCAAGAAATGAAGACTTATCAGCAGTTGAGTTGAATGAGCCTATTCTACCTCTCCAAGCTGTGCTTGTGCCGTTCTCTTGAACTTTTAATCCTACATCACTTGAGTTTATGGTTATGAGGTTAGATGTAGTGGCACCTCTTCCGGTAACACTAGAAAGGGTGTCAACCTCAGTATACCCAGTGATATACCCCTGACTTGTGACAAATGCTTCCGTTGCCAACCCATCAAGAGTAATACTATTACCATTTGATATCGAAAGTTCGTTTGCTCCCGAATCGTAAGATAATTGTTGTGAGTCGCTGGCAGCCGTTAAATACCTGCCATCAAGATTAACCGTTACCGTTCCTAAATCCTGTTGTGTGAGCGTAAGTATGCCAGTCGCTGTGGCAAATGATGCTGCTGTAATGCTATTGTTGTATCCTGCATTCCAGTTGTCAATTGTGGCAGTACCAAAGTCGTTGGTGCTCCAGAACTTATGCCAACCACTGAATGCTCCGTTGCTTACAGAGCGGAAGTATATATCGTTCCCGTTGGCAGCAGCAAGCTGATGACCGTAAGACGCTTCTCCTTCAGCGGGATGCGAGTATATGTTTATTAACCAGTTTGCATTATCAGCAACAACAGGTTGGTTTGTAGAGCTGCTACCATACCTGTAAACGACAAAACCATTTGCTATAGATAGTCCTGGCTCTTTCCAAGCTGCGTTTAGATTTGATATAACTCCACTTGCAATCATTGCAACAGTACCGCTTGTGGTTTGATAGCCACTTGGGTTTGTGGCTAAGTAAAACCTAGCATCTGACTCTGTCTCCGTAAAGTACCTATCATCGTGGTTGTGCGCTGGCAATGTAGTCAGGTAGCCAACAATTGAGTGGTCTCCCCATCCGTACGCAGTATCCCAGTTTGTTATGTTTTCTGACGTAATACCATAAGCGGGACTTAATTTAAATACAGGGTCCGTCTCAGAAGTTAGGTATACGCTGTTGTCGTAGCTAATGGTTGTGCCTGATGCCTTTACAAAGCCAGTGCCATTAAGTTGGTTCTGTTTTGTTCCAATGCTAGTTGCTACAGTCGTAGAAAAGTTAGCATCATCACCGAGGGCAGCAGCAAGCTCATTAAGAGTATCAAGGGTAGCTGGTGCAGAGTCTACAAGGTTTGCTATCTGGGATTGAACGTAAGCCTCTGTTACAAGGTTTCCATCCGTTATAGCCTCATTAAACTCAGCAAGACTCCCTGTTAAAACATTTCCGTTGACAGTTATTACGAACGTTGTTCCTCCAGATGTGTTTACGGGTCCGGGAAAATAACCAATACCGGGGTTTGCTATAGATATAGTTAATTCCCCATCAATAATTATTGTTCCTCCTTTATCTATACCATACTGATATATTGGTATCTCTCCTTGCCCTGCAAATGATGAGATGTCATCTATTGCAACTATTGTAGCTATACCCGTTCCTAGTGGAATGGTTTTATTAAGTAAGGTATCTACACTGTTTGCTGTGATATAGTTTGGACTCCAGTTCTTCCAAAGACCATCAGCTTCTCTTCGTATTAGGTCTCCGGTAGCAACTCCATTAATAAGCACATCGTGAATCTCATTAAGCTCAAATCCATTCTGTATGTGAACAAAAATCTCTCCGTTGTTTGCGCTAACGCGAGTAACCACACCAATATAAACAAGGTGCGCTGGTGCAACAGGCTTGTTTGCTATTCCAAAGATTAAAGCTCCATTTACACCAAGCCAAACAGGATTACCTACTGTAGCCGTAGATGTATTTAATCCAGCAATAAGCCCTTCTGTTACAACAAATATATGGTCGTTTATTGCGGCAGTTGACAGAGCAAGACCCATAGTCTTAGAAGACGTAGCTTCCGTAGCATTTGAGGCAAGACCAACAATCATATTAGTGCCATTAGCACTAGTGACGTATACGGCTTGACCCTTTGTAATAGCGACACCAGCTTTTACTATGTGCTGTACTTTAGAGGCGTAGTCGGGTAGTGGGGCATTTACCCATTCTTCGCCGTCAAACATCAATACATCTCCACCCTCAGCGCTAGTAAGAGTTACATCTCCAATGTCGTCAAGATTACCCATCGCAGTAAGGTAAACACTTGTGTCTACAGTCCCATTGGCCTTTAAGAACCCAGAGGCTGTGCCTGTTGGAGTCTTAAATCCTTGGAAGGTAATCTTTCCGTCAGTATCAATATATCCTTGCGTATTCCCTTGCCAGTCAAAAGACAATATAGGTTCAGCGGGGTCGCCCTGCTGAGGTTGAATGCTTCCATTTACATCTGCATCAATAGTCAGAACACCGCTATTTGATTGCAAGATTGGCGTAGATACAGACGTAGAAGTTAGCCCACCAACGCTTATGTTGTTTGTGGTTGTGCTTCCTAAGTCCGTAACAGCATCAAGGGTTTGAGTCTCAGTGTATGAGGTTAGGTATGTGCTTGTATCAATTGTTCCGTTAGCCTTTAAGAATCCAGAGGCAGTGCCTCCAACAACCTTATAGCCTGTAGTTGCAATTGCATAACCATCTGCATTTATAACGAATTTGTTATCTCCCATCCAAGAGACATACAACAAGTTTGGGTTTGGCTCACCTTGGTCAACCTGCTCTTCGCTATTAATCGTAAGTACACCCTCTCTTTCAATTAACGGAGCAGTAACAACCGCTGCGGTAACAGTTCCAGATGTAGAAAGACCACCTACCGTAATAGAGTTAGTGGTTGTACTGCCAACGTCTGTAACAGCATCTAAGTTTGGTGTGGAAGCGCTATTTTCATCATCAGCCTGCCAATTCCCAACTCCTCCAACTGGCTGAATCCACCTAAGAATTTGACCGTTGTTTGCTGAATTTGTTAATGTTTTTGTACCA
>Ga0222712_10004935_pt1 | contig 13717 bp, 7 predicted proteins | sample C33_657DmetaG_FD_165043 | JGI IMG/M metagenome (GOLD analysis project Ga0222712, IMG submission 165043) | Estuarine water microbial communities from San Francisco Bay, California, United States - C33_657D | ecosystem: Environmental > Aquatic > Marine > Unclassified | place: USA: California...
GGAGATGAACTTTCCCCAATACCTGTACCAGTAAAGTTATCAACAACAAATCCATTCTTCATACGATCCAATCCATATGAATCTGTAATTTTTAAAGATTGCGTATCTTGTTCTAATAAAGAAAGAGATGTATAGTACTCTAAGTTGTCGATTCGTTTTTCAAGTTTTCCAATATCACGCATAGTATAGCGTTTATTTTCAACTTTGTTGACAACAACTTCAGTAGATGATGTATTAAAAGTATATGCGCCAATACCAAGATTGTACAATGTCATTCCAATAGATGGATTTTCTGGAGAGCCAGGAGTTACTGCTGGAACTCCACTGACTGCGAAAAACTTTCCGCTTGGATCGATAGCAATCTTATCATTTCTAGAAAGATAGTAACTAAAATCTAATTCTAGGTCTTCGCCTCTTTTTGGGCAACCAGATAAAGAAGATCCTGTTCCACTAAATGTTCTTCTTCCAAATTCCCAATTAGTAGTAACTGATTTGTTAGCAACCTTTGGTCTAAAATCAATAGAATCTCTTAGGTTAGCTGGAATTGCTTTGTAGTCAACATTAGAATAAGAGTTAACATCAATATAGTCACCAGACTGATGCTCAAAGTATTCATACTCTACTCTGAACGGATTGGTTGGTGGGCTATATGATGGTTTTAATATTAAACGAGCGAGATCATAATGTGTAGATCTTTGACCATTATCAATCTCAAATCTTTCTGTAATATCTTGTGTATATTGTGCATTGGTTGGAGTTGAACCAAATGAAACAGTAGGAGCCATTTTAATACTAATAATTCTATGCAAATCAGCATGTTCTAATATAATAGAAGATGCTTGTGCAGCTGCTGCTGTTGTGAATGTATTAGTAGACAATGCTCCAGTAACAGTAGTTAATACTTTAGTCTTTTCGTATCCACCACCATTTCTAATAACTGCTGCAATAACAGTTATAGATCTACCTGATTGTCCAGCTGGAACAGTAATAGTAGCGTTAGAACCAGAAATAGAAATATTAGTTGGGGTAAATACTGTTCCACCAGCAGTTGCATCATTATCTACGCAGATAAAATTATCTGTTTCTAGACCAGAAGCAAATGTGCCAGCAGTTGATATGACCAGTGATGTTCCAGAAGCAGTTGCTGTAAATTTCTGATATACAGTAAATGATGTATCGTTAGTTCCACCAGCATTACGAATAGAACGAACTGCGCTGTAAGGTAAAGGATACACTAAACCTGCATATTGAGTCTCATATAGTTTAGTTTTAACTAAAGTATATGCAGCGTTTGTGGCAGTTAGAGATGAATCTAGCGTTAATGATGATTGTGACGCAATAGAATTAACACGATATAAAGCACCACCAACAGAGATATAATCACCTGCTCTTAGATCTGACTGGAATGAAGTTCCATTCCCTGTAACTGCAGTTCCTGCTGCAGTTACAGAACCAATCGGTTGATTTATTACAGTATCTACAGGATCAACATCAGCACTAAAACTTAAATTAGGATCACTAGAAATATTGTAGTAGAATGATTTAACATCTCTAGCAAAATCATATCCTGGATTTAGTTGAACATCAAACAATCCTAACTTATATTTTGATGTACTACCAAATGGAAGAATGTCGTGCCATTCCATAAAACGAGCACGAGCATAGCCAACAATAACTGCGCTGGCTGGAACTGCGCCTCTAGAACCAGAACCAGTAGGTCTATTGTATAAAGTTATGGTATCTAGGGTATCAATTGGAGGAGCATTATTAACATTGGTAACCAAAACATAATTACCAATTGGTGCTGGTACGACTGCGTTAACAGCGTTTGCAAAAGTTCTTGCTTTATCTACATTAACATATGTAGTAGAATCTTTCTTAATTTCATATCCACGAACATATGCTTTACCAGCTTCTAGTCCGACAGCAAGTTTAGTTTCGTCTCCGCCATTTTCTGGTTTGTAAATACCACGATTGTATACTGGTGACTCAGTATATTCCCATGTAACACCATTCGATCCGTCAGTCGCAGTACCGCTAGTGTGAACAGGTGGTACATTTACTGATGTTGCAGAATTTTTAGCAAAATATGTGTTTGCTCCATTGGTAACTACATCACCAATTAAATATGCAACTCCAGTAGCCCATGCTCCACGATTGTTATTTCTGTGTTCTCTGACATCTATTTCAAAAGCACGAACAGTGTAATCACCAGACTCATCATAAGTTCTATCAGCAAGTTCTTTTGCTAGTCTAGAGTATTCAGTTTCATCAACAATAGTTTTAACAATACCATCAGTAACTCTAATTAACTCTACAAAGTCTTGGTCAGAGGTATCAGTTATACTTCTCTTGGTTAATATTAAATTAATATAGTAACGATGTGCGCCTGGAGCAGCAAAGTTAAAACTATTTTGAGCATTGTCTAATAAACTCTCATCTTGCTCTGGAGTTTTTACACTCTCTTCAACAAGTAAACCAATTCTATATGTTGGTACATTGCTATATTTGTCAAGAACAATAGTCTGTTTTTCAACAAGAACGAAATGTTCGTTGACATAATAAACACCCCTTTCAACTGTTGCAAGAGAACCCTTTCCAATAGCGCCAGTTGTTTGTGCTTGGAAAGAATATGTACCACTAGCAGTTGTTAGTACTTCTGAATTTGAGAATGTTTTAGTTGTATTATTTGTGCCAGAGTTTAAATAACGAACATAAATGGTAGTTGGATCTGATGCTTCTGCGCTCTGAACTTTTACAATTAATGCCTTAACACCACTAGAGCCAATAATAGTTTGACCCTCAATATTATTAATAAATGTCTCAACTGCTACACCATTGTAAGAAGCAGTTAGTTTAACATAATCCGCACCTCTACTTAACTGATCAATAGTTTCAACTGATGCTTGTCCAGGGATAACCATAGCACCCTGTTTAAAAATAGCATCACCATGTCTAGAAATCTGTTTTTGGAGAATCGTTTGAAGTTGTGTTAACTCTCTAGCCTGAACAGCAAAACTTGGACGAAAAAGAATTCTATAAAAATTCTTTTCTTCGTCATAATCATCATTATACGGTTCGGTGTTAAAATCGATCATTATACTCTTCTCTTTGTTATTTACTTATTTATTAGAATCTAATAACTGTTCTAATAGTAACTGTTTGGTCTGCAGTAGGTGTGAATGCTTGTTTATTATCAATGAACAATAAATCTCCAGAATATTTATCTGCTGTTGGATCAGTGACTCCAGCAACACCAAAAGTATTTGAAGAATCATTTAAAAATGTAGCACCAATAGTAGGAACTGCATTTTCTAAAGACTGCACTAACATGCCAGTACTGGTCACAGAAACAATTCTAAATTTTCTGCCAGTTAAAGAACCCAAATATATTAACATGTCTGGCAAAAACTGTGTTGTATTTACAGTTCCAGTTAATACATAACATGCTGATGCTAAGGAACTTTTAAGGTTTCCGTAATCCCCGAATCGACGAGGATTTTTAATAATTCCAATTTGACGGAAATCGTTGTTCACAGTGAAACCTTGGTTTGCGTCTTTAGAGATATTAGTGTAGAACATTAAAGTTCTTGCAAACATACCGTTAATTGGGTCTTTACCATGTCCACCAAAAGGGGCACGAACAGCTCTGGCAGTAGCACCCTTACCAGTTCCAGATATGGTAACATTCGCCCAACGATATCCCAAACCATAGTTGGTTACTGTTATTTTACTGACTGCACCATTGGTGACTGTTGCAATAGCTGCAGCACCTGTTCCATCACCATCAATAGTTACGGTTGGTGCAGATCCATATCCATATCCACCAGATATGATTGGATACGCCATAATACGACCATCTGGAGTCAATAGTTCTGTATTTGCTTGTAAAGTATCAATATCACCTGGAGATAAATCTGCAGTTAATAATGCAGTATCTGGTGTAGTACCACCATTATTACCGTCACCAGTAACTGTTAAGTTGGCATAGGTATATCCAACACCACCATCATCAATTTGCACGCCAACTATTTGTCCAGCGTCTATAATAGGTATTAATTTTGCTTCAGATTTAACACCAACGAAATATCCTGATGCGCCAGCGCCACCAGAAACTGGAGAAATTGATACATTAGGAAGTGAAGAATATCCTGCGCCATACTTTAATGCTACTGTTCCAGTAGCAGCAAGACCTGCAAAGGTTAATACTGCAGTTCCACCAGTAGCAGCAACTGCGCCACTAGAATGTACTGGAGCAACAGTACCAGCAGTACCAGCAGTAGTTACTGTGTATAAATTCACCCCATGACGAATCTGTTGATTAACTGTATATGTAGCACCACTAGTCCAAGCTGTTCCAAATGTTACTGTTGGAACAGAAGTGTATGCAGCACCTGCGTCTGATACCGTAACTTTTGCTACTGCAGTTCCACGCATAGTAACAGCACCAACAAATCCTGAACCACCACCACCACTAACAGTAACTGATGGTGCTGATGTATATCCTGATCCACCATTAGTAATATTTATTTCATAAATACTACCATTTAATGCAATGCTTGTAATGACACCTCCAGATATTACTGGAGTTCCTGTAGCACGAGTTCCTTTATATAATAATGTGGCAGTTCCATTAGCAACATGTCCAGATCTATGTGTTGGCGATGGCGCTGCTAATGTCCCAGATTTAGTACATTCATAAAGATTATTATTATGTTCAATCATCTGCCCAAGTAAAATACCATTACCTGCTGCCCATGTGTTTGCCCCAGCAAATGGTGGGTCAATAAGAACTGTTGCTCCAGATGTATATCCAGTTCCACCAGAATTTAATGTTATACTTGTGAGTAATAAAGGATCTGATTCTCTATATCCATCACCTGATACTGTTATAGATGCAAAAGTATAATTTTGTCCACCAGATTCAATGATAACATTTAAAATTTCACCACCAGAATAAAACTGCCCACGAAGAGAATTAATAACTGGCATATAAGCATCAGTTAAAAATTTGTTGCGAAGAGCGATTGGAATACTATACAAATATTTCCACATGTATCCGTCTGGCATAATAACAGGATCTACAACAGTACCAATTGGTTTAGATGTTGATAACGCATTGTTATTATTATCAAGACATTTGTAAACATGATACTCATCAGTTAAGACATAACTTTGTGAGTCTTCTACTGATGTTGCACCATAAAAACCTGTTTTAATAACTGCTGTTGCCGTGGCACCTTCTCCACCACCACCACTAATAGTTACAGTAGGAACAGAAGTGTATCCTGTACCCTTTGATGTTAATGTAATACCAACTATAACACCATCTAATAAAGTAGGTGCTGCTGCAGCACCAGTTCCACCGCCACCGCTAATAGTAATTGTAGGTGGATCTGAGTATCCAAAGCCACCAGATACCAAATTAATACCCTGCACTTCATCACTATATCTATCGTCAAACATATCATAAACTGTATTAGTAGTCCAGTCTCTTCTAGGAACGACGAATGCTACATCTGTAGATTTAATTTCTTTCATAGTGATAATTTCATTACGAGTATCTAACTCATATGCAAAACTATCAGTAGGATACGGTGGACTAGTATCAACAGTCCACGATACCGTCTTACCTAGAAAGTAATAATATCGTGCAGTGCGAGTCTGAATTTCATTATACAATCCTTCAGCTACAGAATTGTGTAACGCAGACTTCAATAAAGATGAAGTTGCCATTTATAGCCTTAAAATTAGCTTACTGTGATAATCCAAGTGATAGCAATAGAGTCACCAGCAGCTTTGTTTACTACTGGGAAAGTAGTACGACAAAGCATTGTACCAGCTGAAACTGCATTAAAAATACCAGCTTCAGTGATAGCACCAGTACCAGTACCAGCTGGGAAAGTAGCAGTAGCAGTAACTGCAGCAGTACCACCACTAGTAAATGATGCTAATGCAACACGACCAGCTTCAGTAGTTAAAACAGCCTGAGCAACTGCTGGAGTTGCTGTAGATGTTCCAATAGCCATCCAACCCATTACAGTTGGTACAGAAGTTCCTTGCATACGACCAGCAATATATTGTTTACCTGATGTAACAACTAAATTATGTGTATTTCGTTCATCTTTAAGATTACCTTGTGCATCATACAACTTAATGTTGACTTGTCCTGTAACTTTAAAAATGTTTTCGAGTGTTTCGTTTGAGTTCATAAAATCTCCTTTATTGATTGCTAATTATTTAGCCTGAAAAATTGATCTGGTTTCCGACATATAAACCACCATCATTTTGGAACCATCCTGCTTCTGCATAAGGGTTTACATCTAAGAAACCACCACTGTCTGTTGCTGTTGCAGTATCATTGTCAAGGGTAACTCCATCGTTTAGAACATGAGTTAAACTTCCATTAGTAGAATCCCATGTTCTAAATGTTACAGCAAATGCGGGTCTTGTTCTATTTAGGTCAGATGCGCTAGCAGCATCAGTGTCAGATATAGATTGAGTATCTACATCTGTAGTTACACCATCACTTAAATATCGAACCTGACTGACAGAATCTAGTACCTTATGTACACCTGAATCTGAACCAGTTAATAATGTACCAGTTGTTGCAACTAATGCTGGGTTAGTTCTTGTAGATGTTTGGTTGTCTCCGCCATCTGCCATAACCACAGAGTTATTATCTAACGCACCAGCAAAAGTCATTGTAGTAGTATTCAACAACTTCATAAACCCTGCATCGGATCCACTTAATAGGGTTCCAGTCGTTGCAACTAGCGCAGGATTAGTTCTAGCAGATGTTTGGTCGTCTCCACCATCCAGCATCATAACAGCCTCTGTGTCAGCGGTTACACCATCATTGATAAGGTGGTTATAATTTAACGACTTCATAAACCCTGCATCGGATCCACTTAATAGGGTTCCAGTCGTTGCAACTAGCGCAGGATTAGTTCTAGCAGATGTTTGGTCGTCTCCACCATCTAACATTGTTACAAAAAATGTATCAACTGTAGTGCCATCGTTTAAAAGATTTCTTCCAGTAATATCACTGATTGGTTTCTCTACATCAAAGTCTGGATTAATCCTAGTTAAATCTGAAGCATTTCCAGTTTCAACCATAACAACTGATTGTCCACCAGCGTCAGCGAATCCGTTAAGATTAAGAGTGGTATCTTGAATCGTCTTCAGCATACCTGCAGTAGAACCAGATGTTAATGTTCCAGATAGTGCAGTTAGAGATGGATTGGTTCTAGTAGAATCTAAAGCAATACCAGGCTCAGTCATACTCACTGAATCTGATTCAGTTATAGCAAGAATCTTAACTAAAGACTCCAATTCCATACTAATATCAAATTCATTACGAATATCATACTCTCCAAACAACGCCATGCCTGCTGGGTGGATTAGATTTTTAACAACAGTTTTATAACTTTCTAATGCTTCATCAATTTTAATAACATAAGAATATGCTTGGTAGTAACGACTATCTTGGATGTAGATAGCATCGTTCAAGAAGCTGTCGTTAGTTACATAGTATCCTGGATACTTTGCTAATGGTCCAAGAGTTACTTTAATGATTGCTGGATCTGTATCAGTTATAGTAGCATCTGCAGAACTAATACCAAACTCACGAAGTACTAAACCAGTATAAGTTCCATCCATAGATCCAGGTCTTCTCACTACTACTGACGATAAACCAGAAGCAGTAGTTCCTGTGTAGTTAGTTGGCGATGCAACAGATATTATCTGGTGCGTAGCAGTAGTTCCTGTATATACAGTATTTAATGTTAAAGTAGTGGATGTTCTTGATGCTACTGTGTAAGTATTTCCATCTGGCATACGAATAACATCATTAGCAACAATTTCTCCAGCATTCCAAGGAATATCTGCTGAGGATACCCAAGTTAGTACTGCAGATCCATTGGTAATTACTCCAGCGTCATATGGAGGAGTGCTAGATGTTGTTCCTGCTGTGGTAACAATATAAAGATTATTACCATAATATAGTTTTTGGTTTTGTGTTACTGGAGTATTAGCAACCCATGAGGTTCCCCATAGTGCAGTAGTAACTCTTGTTACAGTAGTAGAACCATTTACCACATTAACTAATTGAGAAACTATACTAGGTGTTTCAACCAATGTCAAACTTGTGTTACTTGCTGCTCTACCAAAGGTATAAGTTCCATTTGGCAAAGTTATAACATCACCAAATTGTAGTTGAGTTGTAAATAAACTGCTCGTTCCTGTTACTGTAGAACTACCATTAGTCACAGCAAGTGTTCCAGTTAAAACAGATCCAATATCTCCAAGAAAATAATCAGCGCTGCTGAATGTTCCAACTTCAGCAAATCCATCTAACTTTTCGCTAATGCTTATAGTAGTATGTTTATCAAGTCCACCACCAGATGATCTTGCTCTATATGTGGATATACCAGAAGCAGTTGTTCCAAGATAAACAGAAGTCAAAGTTAAAGATGTTAGACTAGGTACAGTGGCTACCGTGTACACACCATTTGGAAGAAATATTAAATCTCCAGGTACAACTTCTGCTGTAAATGAAGTACCAGTACCTGTTACTGCTGTTGAGTTGTTAGTAACAGCAAGAGTGCCAGATAAAGTGACTCTTGTAACATTAGTATCAAGTCTTTGTATAACTGTACCAGCAGTTCCAGCTACATCTTGCCCCGAAGCTGCTGAAATTGTAGTTGTGAAATCTGTAGAATAACCAGTTCCAAATTTAATGAATTGTGCTTTAGCGATACCACCATTTGAATCAACAGTAGAAACTTTTAGAATAGATCCAGTGCCATCAAAGTTTCTGATGTTGTAAATATCACCAACTCTAAATCCAGTTCCTGCAGTTAAAACTTCAAGTCCAACTGTAGTTGGTAGAATTTCAGCAGTGAAATAAATTCCATTCTCATCATCACGATATCTTAATCTATCACCAACAGAAATATTACCAAAGAATCTTCTATCAATTAAATATTCATATACATCTTCTGATACTCGAATAGCTCTATCTACTTCAACCTCAACATCTTGTCTTCTATCTACAAGAACACGAATAGTTTTTGATGGTGTAATGACATCAACTAATTTTCCCACTGGGTCTTGTGGGTTTCCTGTTAGGATACGAGCGAATAAAGAGTTATCTTGATTATATCTTCCATCTGATGCTCTTAAAACTTGCTTAGAAGGATAATCAATTGCTACATCTTTATTGAAAAGAATTCTAAACAATAATTTAAAAGAGGCTTCAGATCCCTTCGCATTATATTGTTCTTTTATATGTTGTAATAAAAATTTACTATCTACTGTTGTTAGTGGTATATTACTCGCCAATTCAGATTTAAAATAACGAATATACTCATCTAGAGTAGTATCTAAATCTCTTAAAGTTTTTAGATCTACTTCGTTTTGTTCGACATATTGATAGTATGCCTCTAGAAAGGCAATAAATGTCTGATAATCTTCTCTAATAAACTCAGGTAACTGAGATCTTACTAAAGAAGATAACTTTGGTTTAGACAGCAATGTTGACATTATGATCTACTAGTTGTAAATTTGTAATTGTATCCACCACGAAGGTCGCCAGTTGCAGTTGGATCAGGTATCGCAGTTACATATAAATGGTCTTCAGCAACTTGGGCAATCTGAGTTAATGCTGATACCACATCATTTGATTGTGGTTTAATAGAAACTTCTAAATCAACATCAGCCAAAGCAGTAATATGCAGGTTGCGGATATCAACAATACCATTATTATAATCTACAGTTCCAATCTGTGGATCTACATATATCTTAATACCATTTGGACCATATCTAAACAATCTTACATATCCTAAACCATCATCATTCAGATAATGAATCTCATCACTACCAGCGATAAAGAATCCTGTTGTAGTAAATGAACCACCATTGCCCTGACCATCAGAATATATTGGATTGATAATATTTAAAATATATTGAGCACTGGTATTATACCTTGGTGTTAACTGTCTTCTAATTAATACTGTACTTATGTTATTAACAATCGATGGTTCAGCAGCATCAATAATTCTTGATAATTTAGAGAATCTAAAAACACCATCAAACACTTGAAGATCTTCTGAATCGTATGCTATAATTGCAGCCTGTACAATACTGGCGATTTCAGAAGCAGTTCTAGTAGTATTTTGTGGATTGTAGTATACAGTAACATTTAATGCAATATTAAGATATTCTGGATCAACAATCTCAGGAATAACTGAAACCACATTTCGTGTTTGTAAAATACTAGAAGTAATCGCAGCCTTTTGAACTGTGGTTAATTTAGTTGCATCTTTTGGTCTAATACAGATAAATGTTTTACCATATACAGGTGGGTTATTATCCTCACCACCCCAAACAGCAACAGATTTTGCTTCTGGTACATTAGCATATATTAATGCTTTGTAATCATCTGGAGTCACTGCACGATTCTGAGCAGCATAAAATTTTGGAGCATTAAATCTAATGCTATCTAATGACTCTTTATCATCACCATTTGATGCATGAGAAGTTGTAGTAATAGTAACAGTTGCGCCAGTGATAAGAGTATTTCCATTGTATGTGAATACTCTTGCGCCATTCGCAATTTCTTTAGAAGAAACAAAATAATCTAAATGTACCACATTACCAATATGTAGTTCTCTGCCTATGATATTATCACCGAAGGTAACTTCATACAAACCATCATCAATTTCTTTAGTCCAATAAACTTTTGATTCAGATGACGCATTAACAATACTATCAGATTTTGAGAATGCTTCAAAAACAGAAGACTGTGCGCTCTCTTGTATTTTAACTTGTAAAGTATTTAAATCAACATCTGAATTTGGTATAACATATCGAGAGTTAGCAGAAACTGTAAATCTATTAGTAATAGGTGTACCTTCAGTTAAAGTAACACCAGTGAATGTGTAAGTATTACCAACTCTTACTGTAGTTAAAGAACCAGTATTATAAAATGTTAGTCCATTTCCATCTACTACAGTTGTGAATTGACTATATGCTGGGATAGTTAAATTGGCAGGAGAAGAATTACCTCCAGAAACCACAATATTTACAGTAGCAGTTGCACAAGTAGATGATCTTGGAGTATATCCAAGCATCTTAGATAATGATACTACACTATTTCTTTTTCTTGCAGAGTCCAAAAACATTTCATTAACTGTCATGTTATTGTACAAAGCATTATAATGCGTATTATACGCTAGAACATCTAACAGAACTGACATCGCAGAACCTTCAAAATCATAATCTTGAAATTCTGTCTGTCCCTTTAAAAACTCTTTTAAGTTGTTTTTAATAGCATCGAAGTCTAGTTCGGCTACAGTTATTTTTCTATTGGTTGCCATTTATCGTGTTCTCTCTAATACAAGTTCGAGAGTTAATGGTCTCTCGGTATTGATAACTTTAAATTCTACTGTTACATAAACTGCATTATTATCCCCAGAGAAGGAGACTGATACATCAATTAGGTCTACTCTTGGTTCAAAATTATTAACTAGATCAACGATAGCTCTTTTTAGAGTCATGGCTAACATTGGACCAGCTGGTTCAAATAGTAAACGCTTAATCGGACTTCCTATTTCGCTATGAAATGGTCTCTCGTAATTACTAGTTAAAACAAGATTTCTTAATGCAGTTTTTATAGCATTTTCATCATATTTGCGTGATACATCCTTCGTCACTGGATGCGCAGTGAAATTTAGATCTAGATCTGAAAAGATTCTTGTTATTTTTGCCATATTCTTATTTAGGTTATTCTATAAAAGAGTTGGATGATCCTTGTGCTATTACATCACCACATTGAATACTGTCTCCAATTCTAGCTGCCTTTTTACCCTCAATATATGTTTTACTCGCTCCAGTGCTGGGAATACGAATATCAGAATTATGTGTAGTTACTCCACAAGCATGTGCAGCAAATTTACAATTAGAATCTACAACTCCAGCCAGTTTACCATTAAAATATGTTTTAGCTACAGGGGTTGTTATCATGGCTGTCGGTGCAAAACACCCATGACCAGTACTTTTATCTCCGATTGTCGCTGCAGCTGGCATTATCTTCCTATCCTAGTTTGGGCAATAGCGTTTAATAAAGCAGCCTTACCTGTATCCCAATTAAAAGTAGAAACCACAGTATAAGTTTGCTGAACATCTGGTCCAATATTATTGCTGTCTTTAGCAGTCACAATATAACTGTATGTCACAGTCTGTACAGTTGGCGCAATGAAAGAACATATTTCATATGAATTTGTGATATCATTAAAATTGGTGACAGTGTTATATGTTTTATCCTTAGTCAGATATGTAATAACACTTCCACCATGAGGCTCTGCATCATACTGCCCAGAAATATTATTAACACCAATATTCATTAGAGCATTAGTTTTATCTGCAACTATTCCAGTCACTGAATAGTTTGTCAGTGGATCTGGATCAACATAAGAAAATGTTTGTGAATAGCTGGTATAAACAGGCAATTCATCAATAACTTTCAAAGTAGTATTAGAAGGAGTCCAAGGCATTATGTTTTCTTAACAGGTGGTGGAATATTATTAACTAATACAAATCCACCCTTTGGATATGTACCTTGGTATGTTTTATCATTAACCATTGTAAACACTTGTCTTCTGAGTCCCTTAGCTGCATATCCCATATGAATCCAACATTGATTTGGGTCTCTATATTCTAATATCAGTTGATCATATGGAATAAGTTTTTCAATCTTTTGTATAATTTCATATGTTTTATTATTACGATCTGGAGTGATTAGTGCGATATCAAGAGCAAACCCCTTGCAGTGCGATGAAGTTGGAGACTCTTGAGGTAGAACACCCTTTAATCTATATCCAGATGTAACGATCCACTGTTTCTTATAACCACCCATACCGCCTGGAAGTATGTCAACTAGTGGCTCTAACATATTTTGAGCAGTGGTTGCTAAATTACAAATAACTTCTTGAACAGTATAAACTCTAAGATTTCCAGCAGCTGTTCCTGAAGCAACATCACTCAACATCTGATCTTGTAGTTTATGTCTTCCACCAACACCACCATCGATCAACATACCAAGAGTAAAGTTCTTAGACATTCTGTAATCATTAGTGAAGTTCTTTGTTTGGTAGATAACTTCACAACTAACTGGAACAGTAGTGTTAGTTCCGCCAGCAGGTGGTGGAGCAGATTCTGCTGCTACTGGTGGAGGGGCGTCTGGCACACCATCTTTTTTAGACTTCTGTGCTACAGCTGCTCTTCCTTCTGGGGTGTCTATATCTTGAGGTGTTTCTGCAGATGCGTTATCTTCAAACTTTCTATCTGGTGGAATTAAAAATGGTACAGTGGGATTAACAGGCGATCCAGCAGCAGGTGGGGTTAGTTCTACATCACTAGCTCCAGACGCACCATTACCAAACTGACCTTCCGAGTAATCTGCACGCAGAGTTCCACCAGCAAGTATATTCATATCTGCAGATGATTGAATATTTACAGCTTCAGCTTTCTGACTAATGTTTGCAGCTTGTACATTAAAATTACCTGCTGCTTTAATTAAGAAGTCTCCTCCTGCAGCCATGTAAACATCGTTTGCTACACCGACATCCAAATTGTTTCCAACTTTAATATTAGCATTTGCTTCTACTTGAATATTTGCATCTGATCTAGCGTAGATGTTGGTGTTACCATCAAC
>Ga0222712_10004936_pt1 | contig 13716 bp, 37 predicted proteins | sample C33_657DmetaG_FD_165043 | JGI IMG/M metagenome (GOLD analysis project Ga0222712, IMG submission 165043) | Estuarine water microbial communities from San Francisco Bay, California, United States - C33_657D | ecosystem: Environmental > Aquatic > Marine > Unclassified | place: USA: California...
TGAAAACCAAGAAACAGTTTATCAACGTCAAACCCAAGAGTTCCAAAGCGAAGAATCGTTTTGTGAACCAAATGAGTTCTCTTCATGCTATGGAAGTGGAACAAGAGACTGATGATATGTTCTTTCTAGCATCCATCAATCGTCAATACTTCACATGGATTCCTAAGTCAGGAAATGAGCACTGGGAGATTATGTAAATACTAAGGAGAGTTCTTGTTTAAAATGCCTCAAAACAAACATCAAGAAGCAGTTGACTTAATGATAGAAATGATTTTTAGACATTATCCATTTCTTAAGAATCAAGCAACGAAACAAGAATGCAATACTCAGTTGGATAGAGTACAGGAACAACTCTTAGATTTCTTACATAAAATCAGATGATATCATACTACCTTTGGTTAATCATATTTGCAATCTTTGTGTACCTTGTGGTCACAGATTTATCCATCGCACAATTGATTGTTATTTGCAGTCAGTGGTGGAGATTGCAGTATGAGAAACTCAAATGGTGGGTATTATATAATCCTGATAATCCAATTATCAGATGGAACATGCATAGAAAGTCTATGAAAATGGCAGAAGAACTTATGAAGGAGTATGAAAATGACCGAAACAATATGGATTGATGATGCTTTTCGTGTAGAAGAAAAGAAATATGGACTTTGGGATTCTTATGATAGAGATGGTAAATGTATTATTACTGCACTGACTGAAGAAGAATGTGTTAGGGCTACAAGATTTTATCTTAAGGGTTGTCAAGAAGGATGGAGTGATGCTACAATCAGTTATGAAGGTACTGTAGGTGGTAAACTATGACAACTCGTACATTTGTAGATAAGAATGGAAACTCGTGGGAATGGGAAGAAACTCCTGAAACTATCGAAGCATTGAAGCAACTTCATGAAACTGTTAAGTCAGTAAATGAAGGAAGATATAAAAATGAGTGATACTGACCCAACCTCACCTTGGTTTGAGTTTATTTCATATATTCGATGCTGTGAGAGTTTAGGAGTAACTCCTTCTATGAATAGATTTTTAGCATTCCAAAAATATTATGGATGATTTACTCAGTCGAATTGAAGAACTTGAACGTGAGAACGTAGAGACAACAAATGTTCTCCATGAGATCTTAAATAGAATAGAACTATTGGAGAACGATTATGTCTTACGATCTGACAAGTTTCGAAAAGGCAATGGCTCTGTTTGCGAATAGAGTAGGCATTATCGTAAATCTTGAGGTTGGTGATAAGATGTCACCAGAACAGGCATACAAAGAAATCAAACACGAGTACAAGCAACTGAAAAAACTTCACAAAAAGAACGATGACTGACTTTAATTACAAAAAGTATTCACTTGAAAATCTTGAGAACTGGTTGCACGATGCGATGTCTTGTGGTGATGCAACACCTCAGGAGATTTATGATGTGATTCTCGATGTAGTAAAGGATAATTACTACACCTATAAGCATCAAGCATCGCAAGCATATGAACTTCTTGCTCTTCTGAATGGTAATGGTCAGTCATATGAAGATGTTCTTAAAGAAAAGGGGTATTATGAACAATCAAACATGACTGAAGAAGAACTTTCGCAGTATAAAGTTTCCTTCAGTTGCGATAAAGATGATCCCTCACCCGAGTGTCAGAATGCTTGGAATGACTTTTGGGATAAACAAGATCAAGTAAATCGTTGGGTTCTTCCTGTTCAAGTTGATGGATTGTCTGGTGATTGTTTTGTAGAATTCCCTGATGATTTGCTTGAACGTGCTGGACTTAAAGAAGGTGACATGGTACACTGGATTGATCGTAAAGATGGTAGTTTTGAAATGAGGAAAGTAAATGGCACTAAGTAAATCAGTAGAAGAAAGTCTGAAAGAGGCAGAACAAAGTCTCCGTAATGCTCTTGCATTTGCAGCACGTCAAGAACGCCCAGTGGTTTGTACTACAATCTCTAAGGTGATTCAAGAGATTGAAACACTCCAGAGTTTTGATACTTTGATGGATAAACTTGAGAGTCGTATTCAAGGGGACTCTGGTGATTTTGGTTCATTCTTTAGATCGTAAAGAAACATTACTCAATCCCAAAGAAAAGATTAAGAAACCTTATAACTCCCTTAAATACTGTTAGGATTAGAAGATAAATGAACGGGAGCAACTAATGACCCTCGCAAAGACTGGTGGATCGAACCTTACAACAGAAGAATGGAATGAACTGAATGCTCTTCGGATTGCAATTAACACCAATCCTGCATCAGTTCATCCAGAGAAGCAAGAACGATTCACTGAGCTCTTTGTGCGGTCACTGGAAGGAAAGGGGGACTCCCGAAGTGTTCCTGTAGTATAAGCACTCTTGCCGTGAAACCTTCCTACATTATCCTCGGAGTGGTTGCGATTCTTGGATGGAACGCATTTCTGATTCATCGTGATCATCAGATGTTTCAGAAATATTATAATGATCAGGCACAAGTTGAAATGAATTCCAAATGACTTACAAAGCACGACTCAAAGTTTCTTTTGATACCGAATGGACCTCTAATGGATATGGTGCTTTTGATGATGAAACTCTTCCAGAAGAGCATTATACCTTTGAAATTCCTTGTGAAGACATAAACAGCATTCAGTTGTTCCGTTTCTTTGGAACGATTGCTCGCACGATGGGACACAGTGAGCAAGGCATTATGAAAGGTGCAACATCTCTTGCCTTCAATGATATGCGTAGTTTTGAGGATATGAAAAAGGTTGCTGATGAGTTTGATTTGTTTCTTGCAGAGGAATATAGAAACAAAGTTATTCCTTTAGAGAACGAGAACTATGAACTGGAAAAACAAGTTCGTGACCTAAAAGCAAAACTCGCACGATGTGAGAATCCTGATTCTGAACAGTATCTGGATGAAGAAATTGAAGCTATGACTGCTGAGAATGAATCAAACAACTAAACTTATTCTTGCTCTTCAACAGGTTAACAATCTTACAAAACTCATAGAAGGCAATGAGTACCAACGGTTTCTTTATGGGAAACTGATTTCTATTCAAGTTGAACTACAAAGGCAGTTGACTAATCTCTGCCGAACTGATATTATTAAGGAGTAATTAAAGGTAAAAATGGCACAAAAGTTTCTTTACATCGTTGATCACTTTGTTAACTTCCCCCAATCAGAATATGGTGGAGTCTGGAATGTTATCGCAGAACATGATGATGAGTGTTTTGATTTGATCACTGAAGTTGATAATGAAGACTATAAAGAGTGCTATGTAAATCTTCGTAACAATATCGTCAAGGCACCCCGTTTTGCCCTGGCAGATGCTGTAGACTCTGAAGTGATTGATCGGTTCATTACCTGATGTCTGTCAAGTTTCCCCATAAGGCACCAGTTGGATATCATTATGAACAAACTCCATTCAAAAGAAATGTCACCGCAATTTGGATTTGTCCTGACTGCCGTTATGACTATAATAATGGTAAGCCTGTCCGGTGTATCTGGGGATTTTTTAACTCCAAAACCAAACAGTGGCACTCACCAGTCAATTCATCGACAGTGGGTGATGTAGTAGATCCAATGAGAACTACTCCTTATTCTGCAATGCTCCTTAAACTCAACCCTCTTGAGGCATGTTTCGTATGAACACCGAACAAATGATGTGCGAACTTGAAGCATACTGGAACAACCGTATGTGTGAACTGGTAACAGAAGATCGACTCGATGATTCTGATGCACTCTATCTTGAGTTCGTGGTTGATGGTGAGGAACCCGAAGAATACATGTTTCTGGAGTATCTGAATGGTGTTTGTTGAGGGAACCACAGTAACATATAAACATGTTACTGGTGTGATTGCTTTTGTGTGTGAACAGTCTATCTCAATTCTTGTAAATAGAGGTATTTCCCGAGCACATGAAGTTCGTGTCGTTGTGCATCCTTCTGACTTTCATCTTATCCAACCTCTTGAAGAAAAATGAACCTGATTAAGTTTACTTATAAAAAAGATTGGGGTCATGATTGGTATGTTCAGGTTTTAAATGTAAAAGGTTGGAGTTTACTTCAAGCATCTGTGAGTTGGAATGATTGGCCCTCTTGGCCTTATATTCAAATCAAATCAGGTTCTGGTTCTACTTTGAGTATTCTCTTCTGGGCATATAAGTTTGGTTTTGATATTGGTATTATTGAACGTACTTGGAGGTGGAATGACTGAAATGAAAATCCCACTCAAAGCAGTTACAGTTACTTACACAAGAACTCTCACACTTACTCCCACATCTGAAATGTTTGAGGATTGGGATTGTCCCCCAGACCAAGAAGAGTTTGAGAGTTTGGCACTTAGAGAATTGTTTGATACAATTCATGATGAGATGGGAGGACCAGCAAATCCTATGCCTTATACTGATGTTCAACAGTTTGAAGATGTTGTGATTGAATGGGTAGGAGAAGATGACTGAACACAATCTACCAGACAAAGATGATGCTCCGTGGTTGGATACAACTTATGATGGGTTTATGACGCACGAAGAAATACTTGCCCTTGCTGAACGCAGAGAACTTGCAAATAAAACTTTTGAGGAACTTACCAAAGACGAAAAGATTAAACTTGCTTTGGAAGAACTTGCTGCGATTGTAATGGGTGGACAAGATGGTGAAGAGTATTATAATTCAATTAAGTTTATCAAAGATGTATTGGAGAGTTTCAAGTGACTTATAAACTCAACGAAGAAGCAAAAGCATTTTCATATACTCGTGAGGAACTCTTTGAGTGTATCACTAAGATTGTGGCACATCCTCACACTGCCATCACAAAACACGACCAATCCCGTGCTCTTGCGATTATGGTAGTGTTTGATGATTACTTCACAAACTACACAGAAAGTGATAATAATGGTGGGTATTATGTTGCTGAACGAGATGCCACAGATTTTACTGATTTTGTAAGGTTCAAACTTGGTATTGATGATTATGATGCTGTTGATGTTGATGAGGTGTTGAAGTGAGCCGTTTTACCGAAAACCCAGACGAAATTGTTCTCCAAGACATTCAAATGTTTCACCTGGAAAGTATGAATGAACGCACCCTATGGATTGGTGTGTATACTGATGATGATAAAATTTATCACTTGAATATTTCTGCGGATGGTGATAAACTGAGGTATTATTGGAGTGATGAAACGCCGTGAGATTTGAAAATCCAACAAAATGGGAACTCTTCCTTGATGGTTTCCATAATTTCTGGGATTGTCTGGATTGTTATAATGATGGTGATACTTGGGGATATGATGAGTTTTGGGAAGGTCTAAATCTTGGGTGGTATCTTGAATATATCTTTCCTTATGATGACTCATATAATCTTACTATTTCACCAGAAAGAAAGTTGAGGTTAGACCAGAAACCACCAGTCATTTATGTTTCTCAAGAGGCATATGATGCTCTTTTAGAAGCAATCAATAAACCACCAGAGTATAATGAAAAGATTGCCAGAGTATTAAGTCGTAAAGCACCTTGGGATGAAGAAAAATGACACAAGACGATAAACAATTTCTGAAAGAGTTTCTGCGTGCTGGTGGATTTGTTGGTGTCGTTGTAGGATTGTTCCTCCTATTCATTTCTTTACTCTCTCAATCACAGAATCCACCAGTTGAACAACAGTCCACCAAAGTGGTTGGCACCTATAAAGATTGTGATATAGTACAGTGGCACTACGGACCACTTGCTGAATACAAGTATTTTCTTTATTGTCCAAATGAACGAGAAATCTAAAATCTTCTATAACATTTGGTGTTGTGCATATCAACGCAGAGGAATATATAAAGGAACTGATAGGGAACACAGAGAACACGAAACTGTGCGTATGTGTCTTGACATGAAAGACGTGATGTTCTATCGTTTTGATACTGAAAAGCCCAGATATGTATAGTAGAGTAGTACCAGGAACAGCAAAAAGAAAAACCAAAATGAACTGGTTTGATTACTGGATCATGCACTGTTGGATGACAGGTTGGCAGAGTATGAGATCATCATTTCGTAACTGGTCTGATCTGATGACTGGTAACTGGAAAGATTATGGTCTGATGTTCTATGATGATCCATATGAAGAATGTAATGATTGCTTCTGGTCTTACCTTGGTGATGATGACACTCTACCAAAAGAGTTTCTAGAACATCTACAACAACTCGTTGAGGATATTGAAACTGGTAAAGAGAAAGTGATTCCTATGGATGAACTTCTTATCAAACGAATGAAAAATCTTGTAGAAGATGTGGAGGTAGACTGATGGGGATGTTTGACTATGTTCGTTCTTCATATAATCTTGGAGAACACTTCACTAACACCAGATGTCAGACAAAAGATATAGAAGAAGGATATGGTGGAACGATGAGTGACTACTGGTTATCACCATCAGGACAACTTTATCTTATTGATTACTCTCATACTGCCGACTTTGTAGAACTCAAAGAAGGTGATGAGGGTTATAATGCTGATGTGGCACTTTTTAACTTTCAGTGGATTCCTAATGGTACTCATGGTAAAGTTAGACCTTGGTATATTACAAAGTATATCTCAATTTACCCAGAAGGATGGGAAGGAGATTGGCACGATTGGCCTAGATTGAAACTACACTTCAAGTATGGTAAACTGATGGACTACGAGGACATTACAGGACAACGATGAAACTCTTTAGTAAGTCATTATCTGTACCAAGTGAATATAAGTGTCAGTATTGCGATATAACAAAACCGTTGAACAGTGATCACTTTCAGGTTGTCAAAAAGTTCAAGTTCGGTTATTCTACTGTTTGCAACGAATGTAACAAACCAAAACCAAAGGAGTGAGTTATGAACACTACTGATTTCCCCTACACTTCATTTCCAATTCGATTAGAGTTCAAGGAAGGTAAGACTTCTAGAGTTTGTTACTTCCAAGACAAGACACATTTGAATAAATATCTCATTCGACACAACATCAACAAGAAAACTGCAGATATTCGATATAATGAAGAAACCTAAAAACTGGTGGTATGTGTGGAGCAAGGCTCTTGGTGAGAAAGCATCTTCATGCAATAAAACATCCGATAAGGTTGCAGTTGTTCGTAGCATTATCTTTGCAACTTATCTGATTACCAACTGCTTTATTGTTGCTGGAGTGATAAGACAGTGGAATCGAAATACTGCAGTGCATGTGTACATCGACTCCTCAGAGATTAAACCCTATGTGACACCACCAGAACGCAGAGTAAATAAACCTTTGGAGTTTGAGTGAGTAAGGGGGGACGTTGAAAGTGTTCCTATAGTGTAAGCACGAAACAACTTATGAACGACGATCTCTGGTCTGAAATCCAAGATGCTCCTGGTGAGATCTTTGATCTCCCAGAGATGAAAGGATGGGATGAGGATGATGATGTTGAAATTGATGATCTCTCATCCATTGGTAACTTTAATTCTGAATTTGATTTTTGATTCTAATGACTGACACCGTAAACGTTCTACCTCACATCTTTGAACTCCGTGATGCCTGGAGGCGTCAAGATTTCAAATACACTAAAGAGCAACAGGAACAATACGATCTCTTAGTTGCTGCCCGACGAGAACGTGTTAAGTATTTTTATGATAACAATATAGTCTGTAAGATTAGCAAATCCGCACAAGATAAACTAAAAGAAGATTGATCCTCAGGGTGGTTAGTTGAGAAACTGACCACCCTCTCTTGCTAAATATCTCTAAAGGGTTTATTGTAGAGAGATGAAAACGTTTTCTCAATTTATGGCTGAGGCATATGATGCTGAGGTTATGTCAAGAAGTCAGATTAAAAAGACTGGTGAAGGTGGAAGAATTGGTGCAGAACGTAAGAAATCAGCACCAGAAAGACGCAGAGTAAAAGCTGTCGGTGGTGGAAAGACTGAACCAGTTGAATACAAACCACGCAAGGATATTGGTCAGCAACGTCAAGCATCTACAAGAACTCAGCAACCTGAAACTGAAAGAGGATCTGCTCGTGAGAGACAACTAGCAGCAGCAAAAGCAGAAAGAAAGAAAGCAGCACAAGCAAGAATCGCAGCAAAGAAAGGCGGAGCAGCAGCACCAACAGCAGCAAAACCTAAAGCAAAAGAAGCAGAAAAGACTGCAACTAAGTTACTATCTAAAAAGAAACCAGCATCTACACCTGCTCCTGGTTATAAAGCACCCAAAGCATCTGGATTGAGTACGCAAGAACGTAAAGCACTTTATAAGAAAGGAGAAAGAACTCTCCGTGACATTGTTCTTGCCAAAACTGGTAAAAAGTCTGAGAAAGAATTGAAGCACAAATACACTTCGAAGTGATTAAGGGGGGACGTGCAAAGTGTCCCTATAGTATCACCAGACCCCTCTAAAATCGTCTCCAACACCATGAAAACTGTGAATATACCTGTTGGCACTCTGGAGACTTTAATTGAAGGTTTGCAGAGTGCTTTAAATGTATGTTATAATGTTGATAGTAAAGAAGAAGAAACTGAAAAGTCTTATCCTTATGCTGTAGGATATTCTGAAGGTGTGATGAAGTTTATCATCAAAGATCTGCAACGACTGATAGAGACAGTCTGAAAACTGTCACTGAAGGCTTGACATCCTTAACTAAAGTTGTTATTCTAATCATGTTAAACATTTGACCCCGCAAGTTAGGCGGTAAGAATTATGAACTCAATTTTGACTAAAACTCTGAAAGGTCGCATTTCTTATGATGATCTTGCTAATGTAAAATCAGATGTCTTCTCTTATGTTTTTAGAGGAGGTGTTGGTGTCATTCATGAATGTCGGCAATTTATTAAATATGATGAGATTTTCTGGGGAGAAACTGAAGAAAATCCTGCCCGAGCAAAAGGATCTTCCAAGAAAAACATTAAGGATCTAGCTACTTCACGATCTGTTGGAATTGATCCCACTTGTCCTCTCCCTGCCGTTAGTCCTTGTGTTATCACAGATACGAGTGGTAAAACTTATCTCTACAAAGCAGAAAATGGTATCACTCGTAAGAAAGCAGATTTCTACAATGGATATACTGAAGGTGCATGGTTTGATGTTGTTCGATTTGTAGAATCTAATGGACGATCTGCTAACTACAATCGAGAGATTTGGCTTCAACTTGAAAACGATGGATTACCTCAAGAATCTCACACTATCGACGATCTTGTAGTAAGTTGCTGCACTCTCATCAAATCAAACGATCTGCCCAGAGAAGAAAGTGCGATTCGTGATTTTGTATATGAATCTGCACCAAATATGGCAACTCAAGAAAAGAATGAGGTTGTCCGTATTGTATTGAAAGAGGAAGATGTTCCTACCAAAACTATTTCTTGGCGTGACAATGAGTGTCAAGAATGGTTGGAACAAAAATGTCTCGATGATATTCAAGTAGATTATTGCTTCCCTTTCCATTACTTCCAAGATCGAATTTATACACTCATGAAGAAATATCATGAGTCTGGTGATAAACTAGCAAATCGCAAGATTCAAACAGTTGTTCAGCATTTTGATAACAAAGGCGATTCTGATGATGCTGTGATTGCTTACCGAGAGGCACAGAAAAAGAAATGGGAAGAATGTCGTTTGGTGATGAAATCTATTGCTCAATATATGATGGCAAATGATTGGGAACTTCCATTCGACAAAGATCAGTATTTCCCACAGATTAAGACAGGTGACAATTCTGATGATCCTAATCGAATTGTCTTCAATAGTTGACTAATGAAAGGGGGGACGCCGAAAGTGTCCCCATAGTATATGATGAACGCAATGCAAATCCAACTCCGTCCACATCAAGAACGTGGTGTTGCTGCTATGCAACAGCATGATAAAGGTCAGATCATTGTTCCCACTGGTGGTGGCAAGACTCTGAAGATGATCTATGATGCTCTGCGTGAGTTGCAGTCTGAAATTCCTCAGACCATTGTTGTTGTTGCTCCTCGCATTTTGCTTGCTGAGCAACTCTCTTCTGAGTTTCTAGAGTTCATCACCAATGCAGAAGTTTTCCACGTTCACAGTGGAGAAACTCATCACGAGTCTTCTACTCGTCCGCGTGAGATTCGCAACTGGGTTGATGCAAATGCTGACAATCATCGACTGATTGTAACTACCTACAACTCCCTGTCGCGTCTTCAAGTGGCAGAGATTGATGTGGATACGATCTACTTTGATGAGGCACATAACTCAGTTCAACGTCACTTTTTCCCTGCAACTGAGCACTTTGCTGCTACTGCTCGTCGTTGCTACTTCTTCACTGCTACCCCCAAACATTCCCTGGCAGTTGGCAAACCTGGGATGAATGATGCTGCTGTTTATGGTCAAGTCATCTGCAAAGTTCCTGCTCCTGAGTTGGTTGAGGGTGGTTACATTGTGCCTCCTAAAGTGATCGTCAAGCAACTGGCAATGGTGACTGGCAAGCAGACTAACTTCGATCGAGATTCTGAGAATCTGCTGGAAACGATTGACGAGAACAAAGTTGGCAAGATTCTGATTTGTGCTAAGGCAACCAAGCAAATCGTGTCCCTGGTGACTGAAACTGATTTCTGTTTCCAGTTGGAATGTCGCGGTTATTCCTGGATGTACATTACTGCTAAGACTGGTGCAGTTATTGATGGTCAAAAGGTCAATCGTGAGGTGTTCTTTGACACTCTGAGTGCATGGGGCAAAGACAACACCAAGAAGTTTGTGGTTCTTCATCACTCCATTCTCGCGGAAGGTATCAACGTGTCTGGACTTGAAGCAGTGTTGTTCCTGCGCAATATGGACTTTATTGGTATCAGTCAGACCATCGGACGTTGCATCCGTTTGCATCACGATGATGCCAAAGGTATGCGCGATGGACGTATCCAACCTGGCAACCTGAGTCAGTATAGCAAATCGTTCGGTCTGGTTTGTGTTCCTGTCTACAGCAAGGTTGGTATTGCTACTGCCCGCGCAGTTCAATCGGTTGTTGATACAATCTTTGAAAAGGGAGAACCTGCCATCAGCACCGTTCGCAGGTGAGTCTCACTGAGAACCCAGTATCCATCATGGTCAAAACCCTGATTTTTCTGCAATTTCATGTCACCGACCCTATGGGTCATCCACTGCAATCAAAATGACGCAAAAAGACAAAGTGTATCTCAGAATTTATCAATCTGCAGATAAAAACTATTCATACTCAGACCTTTTTAAGGTGGGACTACTATCTAGAATGATAGGACATGGTAGAGAGAATCATGAGTTGAAAGACGGATCTGTTGTTCTGATTGTCGCCAAATCAAATGACCCCAAAGATCTTTTGCCTCTTCACTTGGGACTGTTCAAAGTTAAAAATCAAAGCAGATTTAATCCCTGGAAATCCTATGGTGACTTCATATGTTATGATTGTGATGTAATTGTGGAAAAGACAATAACTAACAATAGTGACGAAGAAACTAGGTTAGGGAGAGTATTTGATGTGGCAAGATCCATAGGAACGGGACATCAAAATAGTGAAAAGACAAGAGAATTATCTCTCTATATGTTCCTCAATTCTATCTAAAAACTATCTCATGAAAGAAGGATTCATCATTGGAAAAGGTAACTATGCGGCGATCCCTTATGGCAATCAACTTATGGTCATTCATAATGGGGAGCAAATCAAAGTCTGCCGCACTGAAAGTTCTGCTCGCAATTTTATTCAGAAGCACAAGAAACAACAAGGGGGGACGGGCAAAGTGTCCCCATAGTATGCAGAACAAACACCTTGAACACCCAGAAGATCAAATCCTCACGGGCAATCTATCTGTCTTGGACTGGTTTAGTGCTGATTCTACTATCAGTGTCAAGATTGACGGTGCTCCCGCTATTGTTTGGGGTCGCAACCCTGCAAACGGAAAATTCTTCGTTGGAACTAAATCTGTCTTCAACAAAGTAAAAATTAAGATCAATCATTCTCATGAAGAAATTGATGCGAACCATGAGGGTAAAGTTGCGGATGTTTTGCATCTGTGCTTTGATCATCTTCCTCGCACAAATGCTATCTACCAAGGTGATTTTATTGGTGCTGGGGGCAGTGATACTTATCGCCCCAACACGATCACTTACAAGTTCCCTAATGTAATCCTTCAGGATCTTATCATCGCACCTCATACAATCTATGGTGGTGGTGATGATCTTCGCAATGTATCTGCTGCTCCTCTGTGTAGCAAACTCATCAGCACTAAGCATTGCCTATTTGTGCAACCTTCTGTTGAACTGAATCCTTATCGTGATGATTTGGAGGATGTGTGTAAGTTTGCCAAGCAAATGAGCACTCTATGTGAGTTTGTGTCTGATCGCATTGCTTCACAAATCAAAAAAGAGATCAATGCCTGCATCCGCGAGCAACGTATCATCTGTGAGGATGAAATTGCAGAAAAATGTGATTGTGACAAGAACCTGATCCGATTGTGGAAGTTGGTGAAGTCTATCAAGGATGATTTGTTCCTGTTTATTCATTACCAAGACGATATCGAATGTTACATCGGTGAGGAGCAATCGTTCCATGAAGGTTATGTCATCACCAATGAATTTGGTATGTTCAAAGTTGTAGATCGTGAGACATTTTCTCATGCAAACTTTGTAATGGCAAAGAGTTGGTAAGGGGGGGACGGGCAAAGTGTACCTATAGTATGAGCAACACCATCGTTTCCGAAGTCTACTCCTACCACACAAATTGGAAGGAAGGTAAAGTCAATCAAATGTGGATTGAGCAAATCACTGATAAAGAGTGTGACAATCTTTATGTTGCTGTTGCACACAATCCTCGCAATGGTTCCACGATAGAGATGAGCAACCCCCGCACATCTTACCATGAAACTCTAAACTGGGTTCGTGGATTCTGTGGCACTTTCTGCATCCTTCCTGCCTGATTGATCATGAAAAACTATCGTGTTTGTGTTGAAACTTATGATGGTTGTGTTACCATTTGGCACGAGAAATCAAAAGCAAAGTCTGCTGACAAATTGATTCTCAACCGTATCTACAATCAACTCTGTGGACTAAACATTAAAGAAATCTCTGTCACTCCTTCTGTTTGATTATTATGAAATGCGAAGTTAAACTCTACATTGCAGGCAAAGTGTTCACTGAAACTGTAGAAGCACGAAACTATCAGGATGCAAAAGAGACTGCTCTCGCCCGCAATCCTACAGCAAAGGTGATTGGTGTAAATGCAGTTTTCAAGTAATGCAAAGGGGGGACGTGCAAAGTGTCCCTATAGTGTAACCACCTGACTCTGATGACTGTCATCAACCAACCACGAACAATCAACGGAATAGAGTATGAAATTCCCACCGTTGATGGTATGGATCGTGTTCAGATTAACAATCGTTTGCATTATCTCTATGTGGAGATTGACAAACTTCGTGCTACTCAAACTGCACTGATTGAGATGCGTAACCAACTCGATCGACACAATGAAATGCAAGAGATGGGTGATCTGTTTGACGAAATGTTTGGAGGTTGATATAATCTAATGGGAAAGGGTTTGCCCTATAAAGTTACTCACTAAACACACATTCGACACTAACTGAGTTAGTTCAATCATGACAATCGCAAATCTCATTGATCACCTAGAAACTGGTGTAAATTGGAACAAAGTATTTGGTGTAGTTTGTTCTACTTACGGTGACAAAGGTTTTACATCCCGAGCAGACAACTTCACCAAATCGACTACTATTGAGAAGGCACTTGCCAAGTTTTCTGATCTTAACCGCGTGGATCAGATTGGTTACG
>Ga0222712_10004937_pt1 | contig 13716 bp, 14 predicted proteins | sample C33_657DmetaG_FD_165043 | JGI IMG/M metagenome (GOLD analysis project Ga0222712, IMG submission 165043) | Estuarine water microbial communities from San Francisco Bay, California, United States - C33_657D | ecosystem: Environmental > Aquatic > Marine > Unclassified | place: USA: California...
AATACACCTAACCCTCCTGTAAATACACCGGCTAGGGTAGATATCCCTGCTTGACTTGGAGTAAGTAATCCTGATTCAGATTCTTGTCGAGTTGATTCTGCAATAGAACCTGACGTGATAGCGCCTTCACCTACAGCACCGGCAATTAATGGAGCAGCTTTTTTACCAGCTACATTAGCTATAGAACCCACAACACCCCGTGCAATGCCCGCACCACCTAGCATAGTAGGAATAGATTCTGTAATAACACCTGCTAATGCACCAGGCCGTTTTAGATAGGCGCCGGCTGTAGGAAGAAACCCTTTTGTTTCTGCAATTTCTTTTTCTTCTTGCTGAGCTTCTGCTGATTTTAATTCTTGAAGTTTTGCACGTGCGTCTTGTGAAGTACCGCCGAATAAATCTTTTTCAGCTTGAGCAACGCCTCTACCAATTATACCCATTGTTGGAATATCAGCGATACCAGTTATGGCTTCTTTAGCCCCCAACACACCTTGCAATGCACTGACACCTATGTCTTTTATGCTTTCACCAAACGTTGCATCTGGTGCTTCTGTAGGGACAGGTTGTGTAGGTTGCTCTAATGGTGCACTTAGTTTTTCTTCTAGCACACCTAAGATTTGTTCTTTAGATGATCCTGAAGGTCCAGTTATTAAATACTGTTTGCCATTAGGCCCCGTTACTTTATAGCGTGCCATTATTGACCTGGTAATTCCTCTACTGTGTAGTCACTTGATCTAAATTGAGTATCTGCTAAACCTGGTCTAGCTCTATTTACTAAATTATTTACATCGTATTTTTGCATAGCTTCTTGTTGAATCCTAGCTTCTTTTTCTGCATACGATTTTAGTAAAGCTTTTTTCTTATCATCTAATTTAGCTGGGTCTACTTTTCTTAATTGGTTTAATATAATTAAATCATTTCCCATATTATCTTTAACATATTTATCAATAGCTGCTTGATTTCTCTGACCAAAGCCAGCCATTTTTAAATAGTTAGCTTCATTACTAAATCTTGTTCTATTAATTTCATTTGCTTGTCGTCTAATTTCTAGTTCTGCTTGACCTAATCTTTCTTTTTGATCTCGGTTCATCTTAGCTTCTTCACTATCAAAACCAAATTTAGCAATAGCTTGTCTTTCAGCTCTATCTGCTTTAGCAGCTTCATTCATAAGTGCATATCGTTTTTCTTCTAATGCAGCCATTTTATCTTGAGCCGCACCGTAAGATCTAATACCAGCCTCAGCGCCTGCACCAAGATTAGTTAATGCAAACGGAGACGTACCTGCCATTGTTTTAAATCCTGCCTCTGTAAGAGCCATGTATGGAGCTAACTCTTCTTGACGTGCAGCACGTTTTTCCATAGCATCTATTTTTTCTTGAAGTTTAGTTCTATCTTCATTAGGCCCCATAGCCTCTTTAAATAAAGCCATACGCCTACGTAAGTAATCTTCATCAGTCTCAGCAGTTTGTTGAGCAGCTTGTGTAGCAGTGTTTTTAGTATCCGCTGGTTTATCGCCATATTTAACTTGTTTTTGATTAGATTCAGTCCCTACTTTTTCTCTGGCTTCTCTAGCTGCGGCGTGATCTTGCATAGATTTTAAATTTTCTGCTTCTAATTTTTGCATAGCTATTTTTGAAGCTTCTTCTTCAGTAATTTGTTCTTTATTTCCGTATTCATCGATACCATACAAAGCACCACCGATTACTGCTGCATCTATATAAGATCCTGGTGTTTTTAAAAGTCCTCTAGTACCTGCTTCTAAAACAGGTGTAACTGATCCAGTAGGTAAATTCATGGTAGGTGCCGTTACTTTAGGTGTACCTAATGCTTTATCTTTTAAATATTTTAATCCTCTTCCACCGTATTTAGCCGCTGCTCTTCCCGTTGCCATAACTGCAGGTAAAACATAACCACCAATAGGATATCCTACAGATCCATCATCATATTTAACGCCGCCGCCATCTTCAAACGCAACAATACCGCCACCCGCAAAGCTATCTTCTTGATACATGTCACCTGTATCTAGCCCTGCTACACCTTGATCTTCCATTTGCATTTGTGGTTGACCAGCTAGCATCGTTAAGCCACCTTGATCGGGCATTGTTTCTTGTTCTAAGTCTTCTGCTACACTTGTTTCGGGAGCTTGTTCTTGTTGATATTTAGCACGCGTATCTTTACGACGTTGTAATTCACTTAGAGCTAAATAGCTAGGTACCTCACCTTGTGGATTCTGAACATAACCAATGAGTGCATCATCAGGCGCACCACGTAACATATCTTGTAATTTAATAATGTTCATCTATTTCTTTCCTAAGATATTATAAAGTCCTAATCCGGCTAAACCTACGCCCCCTAATTGAGAAGCTAAACTTGGTGCAGGAGCATATTGTGTTTGAGTTGTACCAAGAGCTGCTGCATTACCACGAAGAATTTGTGATAGATAATCAAGTTGTGCTTTTTGATAATTTTTTTGTTCTTGGAATTGTTGGTATTTAAGATTATCAATTTCTTGTTGTAACGCTTGTTTTTCACCTGCAGATGCCGCCTGTGCTTTAAGTCTTTCAAGTTCTGATGCTTGTTGTGTTGCTGCCAATGCACCTTGTTTAGCAGCGCCTTCCATACCTGTTTGTAACCCTGCTACACCAAGTTCTTTACCAAGACCTGCAGCAAATTGTTGACCTTGTTGACCTAGTTCAGCCGCTTTCATACGTCTAGCTTGATCTGCTTCAAACATTTTCTGTGCATTTTCATACGAAGATTGTTGACCTTGAGCTCTGATATTAGCAATATTTTGTTGTGCGCCTCGTTCTTGTTCTGCTTGTAATAAAGCTTGACGCGCACCACCAAATGTACCACGTCCGATAGAACCAGCCATACCCGCAGTTTTAGCTAAGTCTGCTTGTTTACGAGCCTCACGAACTGCAATATCTGTAACATTAGATTGATATGGAGACATATAATAAGAAGCTGCAGGGGCATCAAATGTACCACCTGATATAGCCATAGGACTATAGCCAAATGCTTGACTTAACCCAGCACCCGCCGTACCAAATCCTAATCCTGTACCTGTACCTAAACCTGTAGCTGCGGTGCCAAAACCGCCTGGCGTAGTCATACCAGCTACTTCGCTTTGAACTTTTAATTGCTCTGGATTAAACGGCGCTACGCGTTGGCCTGTATATGGAGTATATTCTTGAACACCTGTAACATTACCTGATGGATCTGTTTTGTAGATTTGCTTACCTGTTTGTTTTAAAAGCTCTTCATAAAATGGTTTAGCATACTCAGGCAAGTTTGTAGAGTAAGAAGTTTGAGTTGAAGGTGAAGGGCTACCACCGCCGCCACCGCCTACGCCTAATGTAAAGAACCCAACAAGACTCTCTAGCCAGTTAAACAAATTAATCATAAAGTTTTCTCCACTACGTTTGTGACTTTTTCAAGCCCTAATTTAATTTTAAATAGTCTTGCTTGTGAATCTTGAGCATATGCTCTAATCTTTGTAATCCCATTACTTCTACACCAATCTTCATATTGCTTAACTGTGTTCTCATCAAATAATCCTTTACCACCCATGCATGTTGTGTGTGCAATTTTGTGGTTAGGCTGATTATTAATTTCTACTGTAAAGGTTCCTATAATTTTATTATTTTCTGTAACTACAAATAATATTTGAAACTCTTTTATTAATAGAACTTTAAGTTGTTCTATGTCGTAATCGCCATGTTCATAATTAATAAAAGCTACATTTAACATTGGCCATACGGTTTCCCATAAACCAAGTATATGACCGGGTGCAACTAGTTGTACTGATTTCATGCAGGCATGTATTTAGCAGGATTAATTTCTTTACCTTGCTTTTTATTTCCTGTTCGAGCGTGTCTTACTTTATCTAACATTGCATATAATCTTTTTGACCCTGCTTTAGAAGAGCCGTTACCTAAATGAGATACAACGTCTGCAGGAATTACAAATTCACCATCAGCTAAACGAGCAGGTTGTTTGCCCCCTATTGTAGCAGGGATTGAGTCAGACATACCATCACCAGCACCATCTAAATAACCACCTTTAGTCATTCTAGTACGAGACTTCATCATTTCATTATAAAGGTTTTCACCAATTGTAGATCCGTCGTTTAATTTGCCTTTCATAACATAACTATAAAGTTTACCAGGAGGCCCTGCAAGATCAAACTGCGGCATATTTCCAGTGTAGAAATTGTATATAGCGCTTTCTGGAGAAGTATAATTTTGTTTTCCTGTTTCTACATTAAGCGTAGGAAGCCTATCTAAATTTAACGCTCTTTGTTTATCTAAGTTCATGCCCACATCACCACCATCAGCGTAACCCTGTTCTTTTTTAAATTTAGGTAATACAGATCCTGGATACAAGTTTGCAGCATATTGAATTGGTGAAATATCATAAAAATCTTCTGCACCTTTTGTAATAATTTTTTCGTATTGATATGGAACTCTTACCCTACTAGAAATACCTTCATCATCTACTACAGTAGTATATTTAGAAACAACTCCTTCAGGATTAGGAGCACTTTCATCTACTGCATCTGCCCCTACATTACCACCTTCAGCGTAACCCAGTGTCTGTGCTTGAGACCTAGCTTGTTCACTTGCTAAATCATTTAATCTTCCTAAACCAAAGCCTCCTAGTCCTGAAGACATTGCGGGTGGATTATCGGGTGTGCCATATAAATCTCTTATACCACCTGATTGTACTGTGCCGCCCATCGCGTAACCATCTATGTATCCACCTTTAGCAACTAAACGAAGGCCTGTGTCAAATCTATCGCTTAAATTAAGTTGACCTTGTGGACCTCTGTATTTACCTTTATCAGGATCTTCATAACCAGGATATGGTTCAGGTTTCAATGCTTCCATACCTACAGATGCTACTGGGCTAAGTAAATCAAATGTATTACCGCCTTGAGCTTTAAAAGCATCATACCCAGCACCAAATGGATCTTTTGCAAATTCACTAGCTCCTTTATACATATCACCTAGTCTATTACTTGCATCGCCTAATAATGATGGTTGAGATAACTGTGATTGCGCAATTTGAGAAGCTGAAGGAGCCATAGCAGCTGTAGCACCCGTAGCCCCTGTGTTAAATGCGCCTAAATTAGCTGTAGCATCTCCGATAGTTGAAGCAGCTTGAGTTAAAGTAGGAACAGTAGTGCCCGCTGCACCCATAAATGGAGTAGCACCAGCTGAGTTAAACATACCTAAATTAGTTGCAGCATTTTGAGCTACGTTAGCTGGCAACTGACCAACTATATTTTCTCCTACAGCCATCTTAGCAGCTTCAGGGGTAATGCCTCCGATAGCACTTTGACCCATTTTTGAGAAGGTACTACCCAATCCTGCACCAGAGCCTGCACCAAACCCAGCCATAACACCTTTACCAAGATCACCAGAAGTTAATGCGGTTACGCCGCCTACTAAAAGACCTGTTCCTAATGCTCCAAGACCTGGAAACAATGCATTTAAACCAAATCCTGCTACAGTTGGAAGAATAGAATCTAAAAATCCAGCTTCAGGTAGTCCTGTTTGAGGGTTAATAGTTAAAGAACCACCATGAGCCATAGCTAGACCCTGTAGTCCTTGTACCTCTCTTGGAGTCATGTGAACAAGCATCGAGTCATTACCACGACCTAGTGATGCTAAACCTTGTGCTGATTGATTCATCATAATTAAAAATCCTTAAATATATGCTAATAATATCATGTTTATAATGCCTTATGCTACTGTAATTGTAGGCGCTATGCCCACAAAGTTAACGTTTCTTACTGGTGGTGCAATGTTACTCAACGAAGGAGCAAGCCCTGTAATATTTAATGTGGTTCCTGGTACTAAAATCGTGTTAGACAATACAATCTTTAACGTGCCACCATCGTTCCACACCGTTCCTGGTTTTAATCCTACTGGGCTTGTAGGTAGCGCTAACAATGTTAACTGATCTATTACAATAGGTGTTGTAGAACCTATCTGATTTAAATATGCATTAAGTGATCGTATTAACTGATTAAAATACTCAGAGTTATATTCCCCTGGAGCTAATGGCAGTGACGGTGGGGCAAATAATAGTAATGCCATTTTTAGCTTCTTAGTCCATCAGGCCTTGCATCAACACGAGGCATACCAAGTTGCCATTGGGTACCTACATCGTTAGAACTAATTTTAAAATTCATTTGACGGCCGCGTGCCCTAATAAATACTTGATTGGTATACTGATCTATAGTGGCTGTTGATGTGATAACGTCTTTAGCTGTAGTTTCACCTTCCGCATTTATAATTGATGATGCTGCGCCTGGGAAGTTTCTAACCCCTACAGTCATTAATACTTCAGGTACAATTGGAGCACCCGTCACAGGATTAGTTGTATCTGAGCTGGTAAAATTAACATCAGGAATAACACGACGTATAAGCATGTATTTATCACCGTCTTCAATATCTATATCTGCTGATTGTATGTAGGCTGGGATAGCTAGTGGCGGAGCGCCTGCAGGTTGTCCATCATTGTTGCCTAATTCATGTAAATAAACATACCCGTCTTTAGCGGCTACTGGAAAATCAATTACACCTGTATCAATCCATGCAGTTCTTTCTAAGTCACCAAAATACCAAATGTTTTCAACATAGTTATAAATAACATAACGATCAATTTCATTAGAATTTGCAGTGCAATAGAACCAGATGACTTCATTAAACTCAGCATTTTGACCTGCGAAGAATAAACCTTGTTGTTGTCTGTTAATATCAGAAAACACGTACCGAGTAAGCGTACAAGGTAAGGTATCTACGCGACCTGAATAAATATAGAACTTATCATTACCCATCCAGTAAACTTTATTATTAGCTCCAATGACCGTGTTAGAACCAAAAATAGTAGTGGCTGAAGAAACTTCTTGTAGACCAAATACTTCTGAAGTACCTAAGAATTGTAGTGATGACAAAGATACGTCTGTCCATACAAGGATTTCTTGTTTAGTTCTTAATGCAGTTACAATTCTAGATCCAATAGAAAGACGTAAAAACCCAGCAGTGTTAGTTAAAGTAGGCTGCCAATTTTCAGGCTCTGGTCCAATATCAGCGTCTACGTTTGCAAATCGAATAAGGAGTGGATCAAAAGTTCCTAAGTAGTTAGGACCCGGAGCAGTAGCATCATAATTAGTACAACTAAAAGCTAATAGATGTCCACTAGGTGCAAATAATATTTTACCAACCTGTTGAGGTACAGCGATAGCACCTGATATAGCAGATAATAATACTGCACGGGTATTAAATGCACTTGTATATTCCCAATAATAAATATCACTGCCTTGTATGTTAAAGATTAAGTCGTTATTAAATTTGTCTTGAAATATTAATCGAGCAGGGAAAAACACAGGAACAGTAGAACTAGAGCCCCATGTACCTCTACTCCAAGCACCTGTACCCCAACCATATCCTGCAGTAGCTGTAGAAAAACCTACATTAATTTGAAACGCTGCAGTAATAGCGGTACCGCCTAGGCCTGATGCAGAGCTTGAAGCAGCCGTTGTTACAGTAATAGAAAAATTATTAGAATCTATGCGGGTGATTTGTTTTTCCAGATTAATCTCTGCGTTAGGAACTCCACCAGGATTACCTGTGACTCCGCTTATTGTTACAAAGTCTCCTGTAATGCCGCCAAATGCAGTAATATTAAAAACAACAGTTGTAGATCCGCTAGTCGTACTTATACAATTGTTTGTAGCAGGGGAAGTAAAAGTAGCTCGTATAGGTGTAATATCATATATATTAGTACCCGCATTGACATACATTTTAGTATCTGTGCCAACACCTAATAAGATATTGCTATCTGTTGTACTCCAAGAAAAAAGACTTCGAGCAGCACCGTTGTAAGCCGTAAAATTTCTAGGTTCCCACCCACCCATTTTTTCTGGAAAACCTGAACGAAACCGTACCCACTGAGTTTCAAACCATCCGCCCTCTGAAGCGTAGTTAGTTTGATCTCGGTTAACACCTGGTTTAAATATGAGCTTACTTAATGGCATTATTTACCTTCAAAGAGTGCTTTTTCATCTAGCCTACGAATTTGTAGACCTCTCAGTATTTTACCACCTGCACGGCAGTATTTTAATAACGATTCCATAGCCGCTTTTTTATTGCCGCGTAGAAGCGCTTGACGGAGTGTTGATCGCTGAAATGTACCAAGGCCAAGGTTAAAGGCAAAAGAAACCAAGCAATCGAATTCACATTGTCGAAGAGGCACGTTAGGTAACATCTTAGATATTCCCAACTCGAAGCGACGTAGGTCGGATTTAAGAAGTCCATCTATTTCTTCCTGTGAAAAAGTTCTGTTCCAAGATTCAGGCAATGATTTACCATCCCCGATAAGATGACCGACACCCACAGTGAACAGGTTAGCAGGACAACGGTAGGGACGACTACGCACACCCTCGTGATGTTTGATAAGAGCGATGCCAGCTTTTGATACATTCACTTATTTCTTTTCCCAAGTTCTTGCTCCAAAGTAGAAGCCGATAATAGAACCTACAATAGCCATTTCGTCAGATGAAAATATAACATCCATAGACTCACGACTAAACCCTACAGTTCTTACAGCCCAAATAAATCCAGCTACATCTACAAATATAAGTAGTCCTACAAAAGTGAAAGCAACAATAGGACGGACAGCTGCGTTAAGAGTTCTAACCCATGGGGCTGCATCGTGTACAAGTTTTGCATCATGTTCATAAAGTGCTTGACGTTCTTGTGCGAATGTTTCTGCATAAGTTCCCTCCAATTCAATAGCTGCTATTTTTTCTTGTGATTGAAAACCTTTTTGAGCCATAAGCATAGCTTGTTCATTTTGCATCTTAGCCATTTCTCGTTCATGCGCTTGATCTCCCTTTTGTTGGAAGAAGCCTAGTATGGACGGGAGACCTGCGGTTGCAAAACCTAGTATAGATGAGAGGATGCTAAACATTATTTACCCTTCCTTTGCATATCATGTTCTTCTAAAATTCTAATACGTACGTTAAGTTCGCCCATCTGAGCTTTTAATTCTTCTTTAAGTCTTGCTCTAGCTTCTGCTGATATAGGGCTGTCAGTTGGTACACCTTGTTCTGTAATCAGATTAGGCATTTTAGATTTGATGCTGATGAGGTCTGCTTGTATAGATGCCATAGATGTAAGTAACCAAGCAATAGCCGAGACTATCACTGGGAACAACATATTTGCTATTTTATCCATATTCATATTAACCCCCTAAACAATGTACCCAGCTAAGTAAACAAAGTACTATTAAAACCCCAACTAAGATCTTCATTATGCAGGTAGATCTGGTGATTCAACCCAAGATGTTGTTGCTTCATCCCATGTATAAGACTTTTCATCATTTGGATATTCTACTGGTGGCATATAATCATATGTTTGTGTATTAAGAATCCAGCTTGGAAATGGTTGTGGAGTAATAAATAAGTCTTTTTCTGGGTTATAAGTGTATCCTATTCCAGCATATCTTAATCTAAAATTATGGTTATAACTTGTTTGTTTCCATTTGGTTTCTGCACCAAGTATGTTTTGTAAAAATTGAATTCCTACAGGTTCACTTGCTGGGAAAGGAAGGTTTAGTATGTCGTCATTATTGACAGCATGTACTTCTGTTACTATATTATTTTCATCTAATTTTGCAAAATGTGCCATTTATAATTTCCTTAATTTATTTAAATCTATGCTTGATATTGGTAACTAATAATTACAACGCCTGAACCACCAGCTCTACCATTTACGCCGCCGGCACCTGAACCTCCACCGCCACCGCCGCCAGTATTCGGTGTTCCATCTGTTCCAGGAACTGATCCAGACCCGTTAGCCCCATTGCCGCCTCCTCCTGATCCGCCAGACACAGGACCAGATCTACTTGAACCTCCACCGCCACCGCCTCGTGTTATTGATGATCCCGTTATTGAAGATGCAGTCCCATTACCACCATTACCGCCAGTTAAACTTGATGCAGCATTATTTCCAGTTGCTCCAGCTCCTCCGCCTCCGCCTCCACAAGAGCTACCACCAGAACCGCCATTATTTCCTTGTCCACCTGTGCCACTTCCACCGCCAGCACTAGCTGCGCCGCCTCCTCCTGAACCACCACTTGAACCAGCAGCGCCCACACTACCGCCTTTACCACCGCCTGTTGAGGTAACTACAGCACCAAAAACTGAATTTGAACCATTCGTAGCAGTGCTAGGTCCAGATCCAGCAGTTCCACCACCACCTATTGTTATTGAATATCCTTGAGCAGTTACTGAAACACTTGATGCTGTTCTATATCCTCCAGCGCCGCCACCACCACCATCATCATATCCTCCGCCTCCACCGCCAGCAATAACAAGATATTCAACTAATCCAGCTCCAGCATAACCAGATCCAGTAGCAGTTACTGTAAATGTGCCATCACCTGTAAAAGTGTGTATTTTTTTATTTCCGCTTGTGGTGATAGTTCCGCCGGTAGCAGTCATGTATGTAACATTTGATGTACCGTAAAAGTTTTGAATGGATATTGCACCACTTGAAGGAACTGCACCATAAGTTCCAGTAGTTCCAGGAGGTACTAAACCTCCACCAGCGTAATATTCACTTAACCCAATAGGGTTAGATCCACCAAATTCGGTTTGAATGGTAGTTAAATTTAAAGGGCCTGATGCAGGAATCGCCATTATTTAGCCTCTAATATTTTAACTTTTTCTGATAACTCTTTTATTGCAGCAAATGCTAATGCTACTAATTTTGGATAATCTACTGCTAATGACCCATCACTACGAGTTCTAACTAATTCAGGCATAGCCTTTTCTACATCTTGGGCTATTACACCAGCATCTGATTTACGCATAAAATAACTGTGCTCACCACCCATTGACTCTATATATTGAGCATTCCAATCAAATAATTTACCGCCGATTATTTCAACTTTTTCAAGCGCATTAGGAATATCTCTTACATTTTCTTTGAACTTAATGTCTGAAGCTGCAAATGCAGTCACATTATTAGATGCCCATATTGCACCATCTGTTGTATTAGCAGTTACAGATCCGACCGCTAAAGATCCACGAATAATTGTAGACCCATTGGTAGCAGATCCCATATTAATAGTTGTAGTCGAACTTGTAGTGCCACCCGTACCAATATTAATTGTTTTAGTAAACGCACCGGTTAATGCCGCTGTTGCAAGATTATGTGTAGATGATGCGCCTGTGCCTGTATATCCAATAGTTAATGCAGTAGAACTTGCAAATGCGCCAAATGTAGCACCACTGTCAATAGATGTTGCAAATGTTGGTGAAGTAGCAAATACAAGGTTTCCTGAACCTGTTTCATCAGTCACCGCTGCGGCTAAATTAGCTGCTGTAGGAGTACCCAACCAAGTTGCAACCCCCGTACCTAATGAAGTGATTCCTGTACCGCCGTTACCTACAGGAAGTGTGCCTGTAACGTTAGAAGCTAAATTAACATAAGTTGTTGAAGTAGAGCCTGTACCGCCTGAAGCGATAGGAAGTGCAGAACCAAGGGTCAATGAAGTAGCATGAGTAACTGCGTCAACCACATTAGTACCATTATTATAAACAAACATGGTTTTACCTGCTGGGACTGCGATACCTGTACCTGATGTATTTTTAACTGTGATTGCGTCAGCACAAGTATTATTAACTAAATAAAGTTTTTCAATTTGACATCCTGAGCCTAAGATTAAGCTTCGAGCGCCGCCTGTAGTACCTGTTAAATTAAGTCGTAGGTTTCGAGCTGTTTGAGTAGCGTTTGTATCGGTAAGGGTAACTGTAACGTCTGCACTAGAAAAGGCTACATCAGCAGACCCGGTAATAGCTTCGCCAAGTGCGTCATTACCTAAGTTATTATTAGTTGTTGTGCCCCATGTACCGGATTGCTCACCCGTTCCTATGAGTTCTATTTTCAGTGCTGAATATGTACTTGCCATAATAAATTCCTTTTTAGTTTGCTATATTTTACTACAAATTGTTCTTTTTATGCGGCTATTTGCACCCATCCAGGTGTTTGTGATGTATTTATTATATTCCAATTAGGGTTACTTAGGGTAGCCGTTCCACCTACTAATCTAAGATTTACCACTGCAGGGGTTATTACCCTACCTGTAAGTACAAATGGTGCTATACCTAGTAATGTCGTCGTACCTACACTTGGTGTAACTACAAAACCACTTACTGCAACACTCGGTGCTGAGCCTATTAATAATGATGTGCCAGTCGGAGTAATTACCTTACTACCTACAACTTCGGGCGCTGCTCCTACAAGACTTAGGCTTCCTGTACCAGGCTCTTTAAATACATTAAACTGTTGTATAACATCTGGTGCTATACCTTGTATATTTAATGCACCTGTAACAAGTGATAATATTGTGCCTTGTACTGATATAGGCGCTATTCCTTGAACAGCCACACTGCCTACATCAGGTGTTATTACTTCGCCTCTTACTAAAGAAGGCGCTACACCATTAAATAAAACATCGTTAGCTGCAGGGGTTATTACATTTCCACTTACTAAAACGCTTGGTTCAGATCCTACTAATACAGACGCGCCTGTCGGAGCAAATATTTTGCCGTTAACTAAGTTAGGTTCTTGCCCTACTATTGAAACAGTGCCTACTGAAGGTGTAACAACTTCTCCATTAACTAATGAAGGTGCAAGGTTACCTCCCCACGCAGTTCCACCCCATTCTCCAAAGCCCCAAGCAAATGCGGTATTTATAGCACCGGTCACCGTAGTAATTACACTACCTGCCGGCGTAGTAGGTGCATAGCCTTCAACGCTTATACTACCTACAGAGGGCTCAATATAAAACTCTCTAAATAATGTAGGCGCTATTCCTTGTACTGATACACTACCTACATTAGGCGTTATAAAAGTTTCACTAAATATATTTGGTGCAGCACCTAATAACGTTAATACCCCAGTATTGGGGATAATAAAATTAGATCTTTCTAGTGAAGGTGCTATGCCTGTAATTGCAACCGAACCAACACCTGGCTCGGCTATAATACCTAGCCCCCAGCCAGCAGAGCCCCAGGTCCCGCGTCCCCAACCTTCAGATGCCACGACTTATCCTTAAATTAAGTTAAGGTAAAGATGCCAGTAGCAGCGGGTAAAACTGTCAATGTATTAGGTGACGTTACAGTAAATTGACTTGATGATAGTTGGCAGAAACATAGTAATCTACCAGCACCAACGCCAGTTGAGTTACGTAGAATCGCGTATCTAATATTAGTCAATGAAGCACCAGAAGCTGTAAATGCTAAACCTACTGTAGACATTGTGAACTTAAATTGTTTTGCTGAAGCTCCCACTGTCCATAGTGCTGTTTGTGGTACTAAATTTTTACCGCCTGTTACGTATCCACCTGTAGCAGAAATTTCACCTGTTATTTGCGAATAAGCAGTTAAAGTAAATGTTGAAGCATTACTTGCGGTATTTGCTAACACCATTTTAAACACGCCAGCTCCTAGAGTGATTGTTCCGTTACCTATGTATTGTTTTGCTTTATTATATAATTGCCATGCTGTTGCAGCCATATTAAATCTCCTTTATGTCGGCGTATGAAGCGCCTGTTTCTAAAATATGATGGAGTAAACCACCATAGATGTTTAATTCTATTTCATCCCCTAGCATACGAATCAAATCAATGAAT
>Ga0222712_10004941_pt1 | contig 13710 bp, 12 predicted proteins | sample C33_657DmetaG_FD_165043 | JGI IMG/M metagenome (GOLD analysis project Ga0222712, IMG submission 165043) | Estuarine water microbial communities from San Francisco Bay, California, United States - C33_657D | ecosystem: Environmental > Aquatic > Marine > Unclassified | place: USA: California...
CAAAGAAACCCGATACATGCACCAACAAATGCAGCAATAAAAATTGATAACTCACCTAGATTAGGGATGTACATTATATTGAGGTATTCTGCAAACTTTATATTACCACTCACGTATGCAAAAATGCCTAGACTAATTCCAATAATAGCACTCACTCCAGTAGCTAAACCATCTAAGCCATCTGTTATATTGGCGCCATTACTTACCGCAGTTACTATAAATATTACAATAAGGATATAAAGTATATAGGTGTAGTCTTGTAGGTTCTTAGGCAACAATTTGGCATAATTAAATTCATGCGTTTTCACAAAAGGAATAGTTGTGATAGGAGATTTTACCTTTACAAAAAGATGCTTTTTCCCATCAATCGCTACTACATTAAAACTATCACTCATTAATTTTTCACCTGGTCGCAATACAGAGTCTTTCACTAAAGAAAAATCAGGATTATACACTTCTCTTTGCACCACTACACTTTGAGTAAAATATAGCGTAGCGCCCACAATGATTCCCAACATAACCTGACCAAATATTTTAAATCGTCCAGCCAATCCATCACTATTGCTTTTTTTGTAATCGGCACCCTTAGCAAGTGCAAGACGCTTAGAGCGAATTTTTAAATAATCATCAATAAATCCAATCGTACCCAACCAAACCGTACAAAGCAACATCAAGCGGATATAAACCTTGTCGAGGTTTGCCAATAATAAAGTAGGTATTAAAATAGCTAAAATGATGATGAGTCCTCCCATTGTAGGAGTCCCTTTTTTTTGCTGCTCACCCGCTAAACCTAATTCTCTAACCGTTTCTCCTAACTGCTTTTTTTGAAGAAATGCAATTAGTTTTTTACCATATACCGTCGTGATGAATAGACTTAAAATAACTGCCAACATCACACGAAAAGTAATAAAGGCAAACAAATTACTTCCAGGAAATTTATATCCCGATTCAGTAAGCCAATGAAATAAATGATACAGCATATTTTTAAATTTGCTCTTTTATTACTTTTAAAATTTATTTCTACACTCTACCTAAGTGTTAATCATCTCACTCAACTATTTCTCCATCAATTCAAACATCTCATTCAATAACTGCTTGTCATCAAAATCATATTTTATTGATTGAATCTCTTGGTATTTCTCATGTCCTTTTCCTGCTACTAAAATGATATCTTCTTTTAAAGCAAGTCTTACAGCTGTTTTAATAGCTTCCTTTCTGTCAGCGATAGTGATGTATTTTTTTCTAGCTACTACATTTACGCCTAATTCCATTTCACGTAATATTTCAAGAGGATCTTCAGTTCTTGGATTATCAGATGTAAAGATTACTTGATCACTATATTCACAGGCTACTGCCGCCATCATTGGACGCTTGGTTTTATCTCTATCGCCACCACATCCCACTACTGTTATAATTCGCTCATTACCTTGACGTAATTTTTTAATCGTTGCCAATACATTCAATAAGGCATCGGGCGTATGGGCATAATCTATAATGCCAATTATTTTATCCCGGCTACTAACCATATAATCAAATCTTCCTTCAGCACCATCCAAACTGCTCAATACTTGTAAAATCAAATTTTTATCCTGACCCAAACAAACCGCAGCTTCAAATACTGCTAATAAATTATAAGCATTAAACTCACCAATCATTCTAAAATAAACATCAATATCATTTACCAACATATGTAAACCACTCAGACTATTATCAAGAATCTTTCCTTTAGATTCAGCCATTGTTGTAAGGCTATAATAATATTTCTTCGCCAGGGTATTCTGTAGCATTACTCTACCTCTTTTGTCATCTGCATTACTAATAGCAAATGCAGTAGAAGGAAGTCCATCAAACCAAGATTTTTTTACGCTGATATATTCATCAAAAGTTGAATGATAATCAAGATGATCGTGACTGATATTACTAAATAGTGCTCCGGCAAATTGTAATCCTGCAATACGGTGCTGATGAATTGCATGGCTACTACATTCCATGAAAACATATTGGCAGCCTGCATCTACCATTTTACGCAATAATGAATTTATGCTAATGGCATCAGGAGTAGTATGAGTAGAAAGTAAAACGGTATCTCCAATTTGATTTTGAATAGTACTAATCAAGCCACATTTATTTCCTAATGCAGTAAATAATTTCCATAACAGCGTAACAATAGTTGTTTTACCATTAGTTCCTGTAACCCCTACCAACTTAATCTTTTCTGAAGGCGCTCCATAAAAATTATGACTAATAAAACCAACAGCTATAGCACTATTTTGAACTTGGACATAAGTTACTTTGTCACTCACTTCACTAGGAAGCACCTCACATAGAATCGCTTTAGCACCATTTTTAATTGCAGTATCAATAAACTGATGTCCATCAATAACGCTACCCTTGATAGCTATAAAACAACTAGCATCACCAACTTTTCTTGAATCGATTTGTAAATCATTCACTTCGACATTAGTATTACCCAATACCGCTCTAATGCTAACTTTATATAGTAGATCTGCTAAAATCAATTTAAAAATAGTGTTACGGTTTGTCCTTTTATAAATGAAGTGCCTGCTTCTATTGATTGACTAAAAACTCTTCCTCTCCCTGTAGCCATTACCTTTAATCCCTTGTTTTCCATTAAGTACACTGCATCCTTTAAACCCATACCCACCACACTAGGAATAACTAAAGCAGCAGCACTAGCTGATTCAGGTAAATTAAAAACAGCTGCGTTATCTTTCATTTGCATTGTTCTCCAATACCCTCCAATGGCAGAATCTACAAAGGGTAAATTCAATTGACTGAAAATTGAATTCAATTCATTTTTCATTCCATAATAACGATATTGTAAAGTATCAGGAGTAAGACTTCGCTTAAATTTTTGATGACTTAAATAACGAGCATAAATCTTATCACTTATTTCCTTAAATACTTTACCAGAAACATCCGCTCCATATATCAATTTCGATTGAGCACTATTTTGAATAACTATAGCGATGGTATAAACTGGTTTTTCGGATGGGAAATAGCCCATAAAAGAGGCTTGGTAAATTTTATTGCCTTTATTATAACCTCGATTATCTAATGCAGTTACTGCAGTGCCCGTTTTTCCAGAGATAGAATAATTCGTATCGTATAATACTTTATGACCTGTTCCATGCAAACTATCCACCACTGCTTTCAAACACTCTTTTAATTGTGCAAGCGTCTCATCACTGCATATTTTATTTACCAACACCTTTGGTAAAATCCTTTTCACTTCTACTCCATATTGATTTACTGAATTAACCAAATAGGGCTGCATCATAGTACCATTATTGGCAACTGCATTGTATACCATTAGTAAGTGTAATGGAGTAAGTAGTTCCTCATATCCATGCGCCATATAAGGAATAGTAGTTTTTGACCAGCTTCTATTTTTTGGGCTTTTTATGGTTGGTTTTGCAGAGGCAGCTGTAATATCAATACCTGTTAAGGTGTCTAAACGTAAACGATGTAAGTGCGCTAAAAATTTTGAAGGGTCATTGTGATAATACTGATCGGCTAATTTTGCAAATGCAACATTACTACTTGCAGAAAAGGCCTCTTTAACTGTAATTGAACCTGCTCCTAAATGTGCATCTTTAATTTTTAATCCGTAAAAAGATTTAGTACCACCTTCACAATCTATAATCGAATTTTTTGTCACATACTTATCTTCTAACAAACTTAATAAGGTAGCGAGTTTAAAAATAGAACCCGGCTCAGTAGCCTTTGCAATTCCATAATTTAAATCTTCCACATAAGTCCCATCGGGTTGTTTACCTAGGTTTGCAATTGCTTTAATCTTTCCAGTAGCGGTTTCCATCACTATGGCTGTACCATGATTAGAATTGTTATTCACCATCATCTTCATCAATGCACTTTCAGTAATGTCCTGTATGTACGTATCCAGCGTGGTGATAATATCTTTTCCATTTTCAGGCTCTACTTCAGCACCTTCAACTGGCATATAAGCCCCCGCGATATAACGCATCAATCGCTGACCAGTTCTACCACGTAATAAACTATCATAACTCTGTTCAAGACCCACATTTAACTTCGCATTATCTCTAGATAAACCAATGGTTCTACTAGCCAACAATGCATATGGATTGATTCGCTTATCACGCGGGTCAATCATAAAACCACTTTTATTCCTTCCTAATTTTACTAAAGGAAATTCTCTCAACTGCTCATATTCTAAAAAGGTAATTTTTTTCTTAAGTGTATAATAACGGTCTACATTCTTATAGGCCAATTGAAGTTCATTCAAATAGTCTTCCTTAGATTTATCTTTAAAAAGATTGGCTAAACAGCTACTTAAGGTGTCCGAATATTGCTTGAAACGTTTTCCGTTTTTTTCTCTTAGGCCATCCGCTCCAAAATCTACGTATACATCAAAAATTGGAATAGAAGTGCTTAACATATTTCCATCCTCACTAAAAATAGTACCCCGCTCGGCAACAAGTGGAACATATTTTAAATGCAGACTATCTCCCATACTTTTCCAATAAGCTCCTTGAACCTGTTGTAAGAAAAAAGCTCTGCCTAATACAACTGCACCCAGTAATATAATCCCTATAAAACAGAGATATACTCGCCACAATATGTCTTTTTTAATATCCAATACCTTTATTTTTTTAGCTCGCTTATTATTTTAAAATACTTTTTAATTTTCCTATGCCACTTATCTTTTCATTTAAAACACTTTCATCACAACCACTGCTACTCAGATTTACCTTGTAATAAAACAACAGGAGCAGTGGTCATTTCTTTTAGCCCTAGCGGTTCAACTGCTTTTATTAATTCACTCGCTTTACTTCTGAAAATAACCTCACTCTTAATTGTTTTAAATTCAAACTCTAACTCCTTAATATGCTTTTCTGTTTCTCCCATCTTTCTAATTAACTTGTCAGAATGATGGCCATTATAGATATACAACACCGCTAAAACAGCCAAGAAAAGAAAGAAGGGGATATTCTTAACGACCCACTTATGGCTTAGAATAATTTTCCAATCCCTTTTCACCGCAATCGGCTCTTCCTTCTGTATATACTTATCTTCAAACATTTTTATTAATTATGAATCACTTGTAAGTAGTGGTTGAACAACTATTACAGTGACTATTTTTTTTCTACCAATCTCAGTTTTGCACTTCTAGATCTTTTATTTCTCCTTGTTTCAATATCAGTCGGTAAGATTGGTTTTTTAGTAAGGATCTTAAATTGACTTTCTGGTTTACCTCCGTATAAGTCATCTATTACTTCTTCAGAAAAACTTCCTGTTTTAAAAAAATTCTTCACCATTCTATCTTCTAATGAATGAAAAGTAATGATGGCTATTCTCCCGCCAGATTTTAACAAACTGGGGGTTTGCTGCAATAATTCTTTTAATGCACCCATTTCATCATTTACTTCTATTCTTAATGCTTGGAAAACTTGAGCGAAATATTTTTGAGGATTCCCTTTTACTACAGACTCCACAGCTTGTTTAAATTGTTGGATAGTTTTGATTGGCATCAATCCCCTTTGCTGAACAATTGTCTTTGCCAATGTTTTTGCATTGGTAACTTCACCATATTGTTCCAACATTTTGTGTAACTGTAGTTCAGTAAATTGCTTGAGAATATCTGCTGCGGTAGTTTTTTGTCGCTGATCCATTCGCATATCTAATGCGGCATCAAAACGAATAGAAAATCCACGGTCGGCCTTATCAAATTGATGACTAGAAACCCCTAGATCAGCCAGGATGCCATCGACCTGAGTAATTTTATGTAAGCGCAAGAAGCGTTGCAAATGACGAAAATTTTGTGGAACAAAAATTACTCTACTATCAGTGGGAAGGTTTTTTCTAGCATCTTCATCTTGGTCAAAGGCAACAAGAATTCCCTTTTCCCCTAATTGTGCCAATAAAGCCTTGCTATGTCCACCTCCACCAAAAGTGCAATCCACATAAATTCCATCTGCCTTTACATGTAATCCATCGATAGTTTCTTGAAGTAGAACGGGTATATGATAATCCAACTGATCCGCTGATGAATGGAGAGGCAAATTGCTTTCGTCAGTAGGCGTTTTTTTCAACATGTCAGCTTTTCAGTTTTTCATCGTTTTTGTTCATCACTTCATTAGCCAGATTACTATAAGACTCTGGTGAAAAAGATTCAAAGAACATTTTATACTTACCCGCATCCCATATTTCAATTTTATTGACAGCAGATACCAGCACTACATCTTTTTCTAATCCAGCATATTCCATTAAGGCCTTTGGAATTAATAACCTTCCAGCCGTATCTAACTCTAACTGGGTAGCCCCATTTAAAAAATATCTACGAAACTGTCTAACCTTAGGGTCAAAATCATTCAACTTACTCACCTCCGCAAAAATTGGCTCCCAACTTTGCATAGGATATAAACTTAGGCAAGCTTCAATGCCCCGATTGATCACGAATTGGCTTGCGCCTTCCTCCGACAGCTGCTTTTTAAAGCCTGCTGGCAAAAGGAAACGCCCCTTGGCATCCATCGTAGCCTCATATTCGCCTAAAAAACCAATCATTTAATAAGTTGTTTAATATGTGTCAATTATTACCACAAAATAACACCTTTTCCCACTTTTACATCTAAAATGATATAAACATTTTTATCCACAAGCGGAAATGCCCACTCAGTATAAGTTTAAGCAGTATATAGGGTGTTCTAGGAGTGAATAAGCTGTGAATAGAAGTGTATAACCTGTGGATTACGAAAAAGGCAGTAAAAAAAGGGCTAATAACAATGCCCTATCCCATCAAATCAAGGGCACTAAAATGCAGGTAAGAATTGTAAAAATAAAAGAAGCACAAAAGCAAATTCCTGTCCAACAATTGGAACAGTTGATCCGTCAAAATCTATCAGGAAATAACAAGAGGGGGTGCTAATTTTTCACCAATGGGAAGCTCAGTAAAAAACTACTTCCTTTACCCAAAACACTTTCAACTTTTATGTTGCCATGATGTGAATCAACCATCATTTTTACATAATTAAGTCCAAGTCCAAAGCCTTTTACATTATGAAGATTGCCGTTGTGAGCACGGTAAAATTTTTCAAAAATTCTATTCACTGTTTCCTTAGTCATACCAATTCCATTATCCTCAATTTTAACCTTAAATCGGTTGCCTTCAGTTTGAGTACTGATTATAATCCGAAGATCATCTTTTGAATACTTCACGGCATTATCCAGCAGGTTACTAATGAGGTTAGTAAAGTGTACATCATCTGCTAAAATAAAATCATCAGCGGCCTTCAGATTCACTTCCAAACGGCCATGAATCTCATCTACTTGAAGATTAATATTACTTAAGGCACTATTGATCAAATCGTGTGCATGCATTTTTTTAAGATTCAACTGAACCAGCTGCCTGTCAAGCAATGCAGCTTGAAGAATAGTTTCTACCTGTCTATTCATTCGCTTATTTTCTTCCTTGATAATTCCGGTAAAGTAATTCATTTTGTCACGATCATTGATTACTTTTTCGTTCTTTAAAGCATCCACAGCAAGAGAAATCGTAGCTAGTGGTGTTTTAAATTCATGGGTCATATTATTGATAAAATCAGATTTTATTTCACTCAGCTTTTTTTGCTTTAACAAAGCCCTCACCGTAAGAAAGAAGGCAGTAATAATAATCAAAAGAAAAATAATTGCTCCAATGATAAACCAGGTAAGTGATTGCCAAATGAGTTTTCTTGCATGAGGAACTGTCACAATTAAAACTTCCTGTGGAGAGATACCTTCCGCAAGGCTTCCTGCGGGCGACTCTAATTGAATCACATGAAGTTTATTATTGGCTGAATCTGAATATAATTTATAAAAATTGGCTGATTGCACTTCCTCTCCAATTAAAGAAGTGGGACTAATGGCAAATTCAAAAGGAACATTTCTTAGATTTTTTTTATCGAATGCTTTTCTGATGATACGATAAATTTCATCCCCACTATATTTTTGAGCTACAGTAGGCCTAAAAATTTCCAGCTGACTTTCACTTCTAAATAAAGCTTCGCTTTTTCTTTTTAAAGGCATCAGATTCCCCTTCTCCTCCATCAGATCAGTAGCTGCCTGTGAAGTTGCCAAACTTACATGCTCATAAAATTTCTGCTCTTCTAACTCGAGGGTTCCCTTAATCCATAAAATCTGAAAAAAAATAATTCCTAAGAGGGAAAGCAAAATCAAGACCGTTATGACCGGGAAAATACGTTTCATTCTTATAAAAGTAAATCAATAATAGCTACTAAATTAATTTTTAATCTCTAAAAAAATATTTTAACGAAGGTTTTAGAATCTTGGTTATAAAAAACTTACAACAAAATTAGTGGGGGGAGCAATAATCAATTAATTTAGAAAGATGATTTCGCCTGCTCCTGGAATATTATTAATTGCAGAACCCTTCTTAAAGGATCCCCATTTTATGAGGTCGGTTGTAATACTATGTGAACACGACAAAGAGGGTACAGTTGGTTTTGTTTTAAATAAACCCTTCGAAGAAAAGCTTGATGCTTTAATGCCCAATTTCGAAGGATTCCCCATTCCCGTGTTCTACGGAGGGCCCGTTCAGGTAAATACGATCCATTTCTTACACCAATACCCCGATTTAATTCCAGGTGGGCAAGAAATAATGAAAGGAATTTATTGGGGAGGAGATTTTGAAATCGTTACCCAACTCATCAAAAAAAATCAGCTAGACCTTAGTAAAATTCTTTTTTTTATTGGATACAGCGGCTGGAGTAAAGGTCAACTCAAAGATGAATTAAAAGAAAAAACATGGATAACGGCAAAGGCTACCAGTAATTTAATTTTTCACCCATTTCCTGAAAAAATATGGAAAGACAGCCTGCTTCAACTTGGTGGAGATTATGAAATGATGGTCAACTTCCCTATCGACCCTCAACTCAATTAAGCCACTCCGCGACTTTATAAACTGATATATTTTGACTTACATTTGTTGAACAATCTGATCATTCAATAGGGCTCAATCCAATGCTTATCTCGAACGAATGCTATACCAATTTGTAAAAATTATTGCAAGAGCTGCTATCAAATTCTATTGCAGAGATATTCAAATCAATAAAAAAGAATTATTTAAAATTGATGGTCCACTCCTTCTTGCTGTAAACCATCCAAATTCTTTTCTAGATGCAATTATCTTGTGCACCTTATTCAAGCAACCGATTTACTCCCTTGCAAGAGGAGATGCATTTAATGGAAAATGGATTACTAAAATTTTAGTATCCCTTAAAATATTACCCGTCTATCGAATCAGTGAAGGAGCAGAAAATTTAACTGATAACTACAGCACTTTTGATCGTTGCAAAAAAATATTTAATCAAAATGGTATTGTACTAATTTTTATTGAAGGTAGATGTATCAATGAATGGCACCTACGACCGTTAATGAAAGGAACAGCAAGATTAGCCATTAGTAGCTGGGAAGAAGGTATCCCGCTAAAAGTATTACCCATTGGGATAAATTATAGTTCATTCAAAAAGTTTGGTAAAAATATTCATCTATTTTTAGGTGACTTTATTACTGCAAAAGAAATCAATTTAAAAGAAGGTTATGGGAAAGCCATCCAATCTTTTAATCACCTAGCTCAACAACAACTTTCAAACTTTGTAGTTGAAATTGAAAAATCAGACAAAGAAAAATTACATCAACATTTTTTTATCCCAATATCTACATTAAAAAAAATAATACTCTTCCTGCCCGCTATTACTGGATGGATTTTACATGCTCCACTCTACTATCCTTTAAGAGCAATCATTTCAAAAAAATCAAAGGATACAGATCATTTCGACTCGATCATTGTAGTGCTATTGTTTTTTATTTACCCACTCTATGTTGTAGGCATTACTCTTTCATTGTTTTTATTTAGTAGTCAACTCGTTTTTTGGGGGCTGCTATTACTATTTCCATTCACAGCTTGGTCTCATTTACAACTCAAAAAACAAATAGGCTAATGAAAGATTAGTATCAAACTTTCCCTTTCTAAAAAAATGATAGCAATAAAAAAGCCCCTCAAGAGGGGCTAATATTTTATTGATAGAAAGTATTAAAGTTCTTCAGCACCTTCTATTAGTACGATCGTTTTATTATTCAATACCTCCACAAAACCACTTAGAATAGAATAAGAACTGGTAGCTACTTTATCAGTAAGTACTTTAAGTTTGCCCGCCTTCAACGCACCCACCATCGGAGCATGTTTATCTAATACTTCGAAAGAACCAGTGATTCCAGGTAACTGTACACCGTAGACCTCGCCACTAAATATCTTTTTTTCAGGAGTTAATATTTCTAAAATCATACCCTTGTCTCGAAAAGAGAACCTAGTTTATTGGTGAATAATTATTTATCGACTTCAATACTACTTAAAAAAGTTTTTTGAAAAGATTTACGCAGTTGCTGCTGCCATCATTTTCTTACCTTTTTCAATCGCATCTTCAAGCGTACCTACTAAGTTAAATGCTGCTTCAGGATAATCATCCACTTCTCCATCCATAATAGCATTAAATCCGCGAATGGTATCTTCAATTGGAACTAGCACTCCTTTTAAACCGGTAAATTGTTCAGCAACAAAGAAAGGCTGACTCAAGAAACGTTGTACTTTACGCGCTCTTGAAACCGTTTGCTTATCATCATCACTTAATTCATCCAATCCAAGGATTGCAATAATATCTTGTAACTCTTTATAACGTTGTAAAATTAATTTAACTCTGTTGGCAGTATTATAATGCTCATCGCCAACGATTAATGGAGTTAAAATTCTAGAAGTAGAATCTAATGGATCCACCGCAGGATAGATACCAAGATCCGCAATCTTTCTACTCAATACCGTTGTAGCATCCAAATGCGCAAAGGTAGTAGCTGGAGCCGGATCAGTTAAATCATCTGCAGGTACATATACCGCTTGCACTGAAGTAATAGAACCATTTTTAGTAGAAGTAATCCTTTCTTGCATCAAGCCCATTTCAGTAGCCAAGGTAGGTTGATATCCCACCGCACTAGGCATACGACCAAGTAAGGCAGAAACCTCTGAACCCGCTTGAGTAAAACGGAAGATATTATCTACGAAAAATAAAATGTCTTTTCCTTGTCCTGTTCCATCTCCATCACGGAAATATTCAGCAATCGTTAATCCACTTAAAGCCACACGAGCTCTTGCTCCAGGAGGTTCGTTCATTTGTCCAAATACGAAGGTTGCTTTAGACTCTTTCAAATCATCCATATTCACCGCACTTAAATCCCATCCGCCTTCTTCCATACTATGCTTAAACTTATCGCCATAGTTCATAATTCCAGCTTCGATCATCTCTCTCATCAAATCATTTCCTTCTCTGGTACGCTCTCCAACACCTGCAAAAACCGATACGCCACTGTAAGCTTTCGCAATATTATTAATCAACTCCTGAATCAATACTGTTTTTCCCACACCAGCACCACCAAACAATCCAATCTTACCACCTTTTGCATAAGGCTCAATAAGATCGATTACTTTAATACCAGTAAATAATATTTCGTTCGCTGTACTTAAATTTTCAAATAAGGGCGGCTTAGCATGAATAGGACGTCCGCCTACCTTGCTTACCTGAGGTAAACCATCAATTGCATCTCCAGTTACATTAAACAAACGACCTTTAATAGCGTCTCCCACAGGCATTGCTATCGGTTTGCCAGTATCAATTACTACCATTCCTCTAACTAGACCTTCGGTTCCATCCATCGCAATGGTACGAACACTGTCTTCCCCTAGATGTTGCTGTACTTCCAGCACCAAAGTATCCCCGTTATCACGTTTCAACTCCAGTGAATTTAAAATTTCTGGAAGGTTACTATCACTATCAAATTGCACGTCTACAACGGCACCAATGATTGACTTTATTTTACCGGTATTGGCCATAAACAAGATTTTATTGTATTTAGGTCTATTTTCAGGCCGCAAAGGTAAGGAATAGGGATTAAAATTTGAAATTTCATAGGCTATATTTTACTTGAATCAATTTTATTGCAATTATTGACGATTTCAGCCCTAGAACGACTCCATTTTGCTTTAAAACCCACTGCCCGAGATAGCGCTTCATTGACCGATTGAGTAATAAACCAAGTAATCACAATAAAAAAGTAATTTTGCCCTACAGTAATAAATTATATGACGACAGAAACTAAAAGACAGAAACAGGTTGCAGGGTTGATCAATGAAGAACTGAATGACATATTTCGCCGTTTTAACCTATTGATGATGGATGGAGGAATGATCTCCATTTCCAATGTAAAAATAACGCCCGATCTATTTGAAGCAAGAGTTTATCTGAGCATGTTTCAGATAAAGGATACGCAAGGAGCCTTATTGAAATTTGAAGAAAAAAATAAAGAAATCCGCAAGGAACTAGGGGTAAGGGTTCGCCATCAGCTTCGCAGTATTCCTGAACTGAGATTTTTTATAGATGACACCTTAGATTATGTTTTTAAAATGGAAGAGCTATTCGAAAAAATAAAAAAAGAAGATAGTAATTCATCAAAATAAAATTCCCAATAATCGATTAATAGTCACCGTTACCTCACCTCTTTTCAAAACACCCCTTGGGGTTTAGGATATGTATCTAACCTTTGCCTGGAGATATTTTAAAGCAAAAAAAAGCGCCAATGCCATTAATTGGATTTCCTGGGTAACGGTAGGGGTAATCGCATTTGCAACTGCCTGCCAGATTCTCGTTTTGAGTGTGTTCAATGGCTTTGAAGGATTAGTAAAATCTCTGTATTCTTCTTTTTATACGGACATAAAAATTATTCCTCAAAAAGGGAAAACATTTATACTGACGAATGATCAAATTCAGCAAATAAAAAAAAATCCAGGTGTCCAAGTTGTATCACTCATAGCAGAAGAAAAGGCATTGCTCCAAAACAACGATTTACAAACTATCGTATACCTTAAAGGGGTAGACGAAAATTACCATCAAGTATGTGGGGTAGCAGAAAAAACCTTTGTTGGGAAATTTAATATCGGTGATGTAAATGAACCTGGGTTAATATTGGGTGCCGGCATTCAAAATGCTGCAGGAGTAAACGTTTCCAATAATTCAAGTGCTCCAGAACTAACCATTATTTTACCCAAAAAAGGAAAAGTTTCGGTAACCGATCCTCTCCAATCCCTTAGTGAAGGAAGTATAAAAGCAACGGGGGTTTTCGCTATTCAACAAGACTTTGATAATAAATATGCTATCACTAATCTGAACTTTGTCAAAAATCAAATTGGTTTTGCAATCGATGAATATAGTGCTGTTGAAATAAAACTAAATGACCCCTCTAATTTAACGAATAGTCAAAAACAACTTGCTGATTTACTGGGTAGCAATTTTAAAGTGCAATCAAAGTACGAACAAAATAGTAGCCTTTACAATACGATGAAAATAGAAAAATGGGCGATCTATGCAGTGCTAACACTCATTTTATTTATTGCAGCATTTAATATGATTAGCGCTTTAACCATGCTAGTTTTAGAAAAGAAAAAAGACATTAGTGTATTACAAAGTATGGGGGCCGACAAATCCATGATACTAAAAATTTTCCTTAGTGAGGGGCTTCTTTTAGCTGCCATCGGAGCATTTACTGGATTACTGATGGCTATATTGATTTGTCTTTTACAAATAAAATTTCACTTCTTTAAATTACAAG
>Ga0222712_10004943_pt1 | contig 13706 bp, 6 predicted proteins | sample C33_657DmetaG_FD_165043 | JGI IMG/M metagenome (GOLD analysis project Ga0222712, IMG submission 165043) | Estuarine water microbial communities from San Francisco Bay, California, United States - C33_657D | ecosystem: Environmental > Aquatic > Marine > Unclassified | place: USA: California...
CACTTTCTCCATGCCCCCCCCCGCCCCGTCGGGCGAAAAACGAGATCGAATTCGCGTGGAATTCGATCGATCGATCGAATCAAATGTCGAATCAAATGTCGAGAACACTCCGGGCGACGGTTCGCACACCCGTTCGTTCGTTCGTTCGTTCGCGCGCGCGATTCGTCGTCGCGCGCGTTCGTCGGTCGGCATCGGGGCTCCAACGCGCGAGCGCGCGCGATCGCGACGTCGTGTGAAACAATTATCGTCTTTTTTTTTTGCGCGCGCGCGAGTCGCGATCGAGTCGCGATCGCGATCGATTTCGGACGACTTCGCGCGCGTCATCGAGCGCGCGCGAGTGCGTCGTTTGAACGCGTCGACGAACGCGCAGCGCGGGCGACGGGATGGCGACGACGCGCTCGGACGACGCCGACGCGTTGACCCCACACGGAGGACGACGGATGATGGAGTGTTATTTCAGCACGCGAGCGAACGCGTATTTAGAGCTCGAGCTCGCCAGGGAGGTGGGCGCGCACGGTTCAGTCGCCGTCGGGCGGTTACGTCGGCGACGACGTCGACGAGCGATGTTCGTTTCGACGACGAACGCGAACGCGGACGCGTATGGGCGGAGGAAGGACGAACGAGAGGGGGTGATGGTGAGATGGGATCCGTCGAATCCCTACGCGTCGACGTACGAGGAGTTGATGGAGGCGTTTTGGCGCGCGCACGACCCGCGACTGGACGCGTTGGACGAGGACGCGGCGCCGGCTTCGGTGATTTACGTCACGACGGAGGCGCAGTGCGCGGCGGCGGAGCGCGGGGTTAGCAATAAAATAGAAGAGTTGGGTGATGGCGTGTTAACGCGCGTTGAAAACGCGCTTGAGTTTAACTTTGAACCGGCGCCGGAGTGTAAGCAGCGAGTATTGGAGCGACGCGCGGCTGAGGACGTCAACGCGAACAACGCGGACGGCCAACACCGAGGCCCAGTGGGGACGATCGTTGGGACGATTACGTTCGCAATCGACTGGACGAAATATATCGCCGTCGACTCCACGGTGTGGGCGCTCAAAAGAGTCACGGGCAAGGCGTCAACCAACACTTAATTCTTCTAATATATTTGTATTTTGTACCAACGGCTTAAACGGCTAGCGCTCGAATTTGTTCCAGCTTCTTTAAAATTTCGCCCGGTGTGCGATCCATGTCCTCGGCGATGCGACGTTGGATTTCCGCACTCAACGCACCGAACTGTTCGCACAAATCACCGTCTACGACGTTCTTAACCGGTGCGTAGTATGATCTAAACGACATGTGGTCTCGTCCGACGAGAGACGGCGCTTCTTGGCGCATGTGCATCTCCAAGTGCGTGAAGAATTCGATCTCACCCTTTGTGGTGAATGGTACTAACGCGCCGACGCCACCCATCAACGTTCCGTATAACACAATCTCTGTTCCGCCCGGTTGAAGCGCGCCCTTCGTGAGAGCGCAAACTGTTTCGCCGACGTAGAATTGCGCCGGGGTCTCTGATTTGTTTGGCGCGCCGTTCAGCGCACCATCGGCGTAGATATTTTTCCCACCCGTCGGATCATCGTCCATTTCATCGCTCACATCTTTGGCAAGCCGGTTGATAAAAATATTCCCAAATTTGTCAGCACCCGCGAGAGTGTCGTAGTCGAGCGGCAACGTTGCCGTCATGTACCGCGGTCGCACGTCGTCGGCGAAGACGTAGATGCTCCCTTCATCCGCCTTGTACTTGACAAAGTGTATGGACTCTTGCACGTCACCGACGTAAATTCTATCGCCTGCCGCGTGAATAGACGAGATGAAATTCGGGAAATTTCTGTTCTCCACCTTGCGCAGCATCTTCTTCTTACCGAAATCATAAATTCTCAAGGAATTGTTCACGCCGGCGAGCAAATGTCCCTTGAAGCCGCACACCGCTCCGACGGGTCCTTCGGTGGGCGTTGAGTGCACCAAGCTAAGCGTCTTGCCATCGGTGCCATATCTGTACAAGTGAATGAAGCCACCTTCGCAATCACGCGGAGCAAAAGTGAGACTGAGCGCGGTACCGACGGCTAACAACAGCTCATTTGGTCCAGACATGTACACGTGGCACAAGCTCAAAGCCGCCTCGTTCTTTGCGAGCTCTAGAGTGAACGTCGACTTTGCATCCTTTGGATTGACGATGCGCACACACGACGCCCACGTCCCAGGCGCGCTCTTCGGCGCACCGAACTGCTCAACGGGCGTCATTTTCATCGTGTCTTCGTCGTCTTCATCCACCGGCGCCTCATCGGCAGGCGTCGCCTCCGGCCCCTCACGTTCGCCCACCGGAACGGTGCACTGATCGCTTTCGATCATCGCTATCATGCGTGTATCGGGATTGACACTCATAGCACGTGGCGTGTACCGAAGCTTGATCGAAGTCTGGTTGAAGTTTTCACCTAGGCGATCGACACTCGCGATGCGAAGAGTCTGGTTGGAAATCGCCACCACACCTTCTGGGCATTGCTCGCTGCTAAAAGAGCACATCTCTTCTATCGGTACGTAGGAGATAGGGGCCACTACAAATGTACCTTTCTCGGAGTAACCCAACCACGGTCTAGATGACAAGGCCACGAGCGCGGGAGCGCCGCGGATTGTGGTACGCACCAATTTGGGCGCGCGCGCTCCCAAGTATCGCAAGCGAGTATCGCTCAACTGGCCGGACACTTGATCGATCGTGCAACGCATCAACACTCCGTTTGCCATACCCACATTCAACAACAAGCTTCCTTGAGAATGCTCCGTGGACGCCGTAGAGAGGACGAGCAAACTCGTTGGCGCCGCGCCCTTGAGCGCTTGCACGGCTAACGTTTGCAAGCAGTCGTCTGGGTTGAGGCTCATGATGCGCACGGTGCCGTCAAACGAGCCCATGGCGAGGAATCTGTTTCTCAATGCCCCTTCGGCAACCGGGCCGATATCCAAGCATGCAATATCGCCGTTCGTCTCGAGCTTTTCGACTTCAATGAGCTGTCCAGTCGCATCCAGTTCAAAGTAAATCACTTCGCCACCGGTGAGCGCGATGACAACTTGTTTATTGTTGCACGTGCATTTGGCGATTTGCTTACGACCGGGTGTGCGCCATTCGTTCACGCGCTTGTCTGCCTTTATGTGACGCAACCCACCAGAGTGAACTTGCAATAACGAATCGTCACCCATCAAGCACACTTGAAGCGTAGGCGATGTGCCTAAAAGTCCGCTATCGCTCACTTCAGATACGGTGTCACCGATAGACAGGACAAGCGTGGCGTTCAAGAAAGAGACGACGATGTAGGAGTCATACTTCTGGGAAGAGCTCGTCTTCACCGTGAAGATCGCATTCGGCTGACCTGGTAGGGAGCTCATCGCCAACTCACTCATAGCAATCCCTTGGCGCAAAATGCGCAACGTGCTCCGCGCGCCTGTTCCGCAGAGGGTGTACAGCTGAGGCGTTTCTTCATCCGTCAAGTTGTGCGCCTGCATATCTAAAACAGGGCACAGGCTGTCTATGGTATCGATTGGGTACAAATTTTTCAGAGGTCTTGGATCGAAGAACACAGGTTGGTAGCCCTCTTCCGTTTCCATAAGACCCGCGGACGTGCTCTCCACAGCGTCGTCGTCGCCTATGCCGGCAAACTGATAAAGTGCGTGATTGCCAAATTCGCTCGCCGCAAACAAGAAACCCGTCTTCAGCACGCACATACTGATACACGTCGGAATGGTATCGAAATACTTCACTTTGATTTCGTTCACTTTGTCTCCAGAGTAATCGACGGTGAGTTTGTAAATGTCCCCGTACTCGCTTTGCGCCAAGAAGAAAAACGTACTCTTCGATCTGTGGCTCGCCGACGACACGAGAAGCACGCCGCGATCGGCACTCAGCGACGTTCGACGCGGAATCACAGCCCGAACTTCGTCGTGGTTCTGGTGCTTGTAAATCACGAAGTTTTCACAGCACACTAAGACGCCGCTTGGGCCGTCGCTCCCTCCCGGCACCGGAATCAAATGGTTCGCCCCGTTGTCGATTGGTTCGCTCCACTTTCGCACCACGTGATTCAAACCAAGATCAAGCTCATAGTACGTCAAGTGTTTCTGCGCTTCCGCAACGGCAGCTCCGCTCGGATCGATGTCCGCGTCGCCGTAGTCCAATTCGATGGCGGCAAAAATTGGATTGTCTAACCCGCAATCCAACGCGCACATGTGAAACACGATCGTTTGCGACTTATTCGCCTCTAACGGCGAAGAAATCGTCAAGTTTGCTTTACTATCTCTATTCAGCACGTACACCACCTTGTTCTTTTCAATCGCCCCGAGGCAAATCGCTCGCCCCTTTGGATCGGCGCACAAAAACTGCCCCGGCACCACGCGTCGGCATCCACTCTTCCCGAACGTCTCCTGGTGCACCTTCACGAACGTCGCCTTATCTTTATCGTACTGCACTATCACCACTCGTCCACTATCGCTCCCAATGACGATATAATCCCGGTTCGCTCCCGTCAATCGAAACGCCGCGATCGACCGCACGATCCCGAACGCCTCCATCGAACATATCGTCTGCACTCGCCCGTTCTCATCCGGTCTCAGGAGCTCGATCGTTTTATTCCTCCCAACGACGATCTCTTGCGCTTTCGCGGAGGAGAAATTCCCATAAATCGCCACATTGATCCCCGATGATTTTTGCAGCGTCACGTTATACAAGTGCATCGTCTCTCGCGTTCGCGCGCGCGCGCTTCCGATTCCTTTCCCCGCTAACCTCCGTTCGTTCGCCCACACGCGACGTACGCGTCAAATTCGCGCGCGCGACGAAATCTCCCCGGTCGTGCGCTCGCGTTCGATGACGACGCTTGATTTGCGTCGATCAATGCCGAGCGATCGCGCGTCCTCCACAGGGTTTACAGCGTCATCGAGTCTCGATTTCCATCTGTACGACGCCAAGACGTCAGAACTTGGACGACGCGCGCGCGACGTGCGCGCGAACGTCGCATCGAAGCGATGCTTCGAGCGGCGTGCGCGCGAGCGAAAGCGTTGGAGCGCGCGAAAAAGTTTGGGCGGAGGGTGAACGCCGCGCGCGGGACGACGGCGGAAGCGACGCGCGACGGAACGCGCGACGACGTCACGATCGGCGATCGCGAGCGCGCGAAGGGATATGTGTTCGCTAGTGATGTGAAGTATAGAGGGTATTCCACGATCGTGGGCGGAGGGAAGACGAAGCGCGCGACGCCGTACGGCATGGGGGATTCGTTGCTCCAACGCGCGGAGAGTCAAGGGAAAGCGGCGAGAGAGGCGAGAGAGAATAACGCGACGTCGTCTTCGAGCGGGTTACGCGGGGACCACGGGGAGGAAGCGAACGTGGAGCGCGTGACGTTGAATGCGCATGATTTTATGCTACCAGTGCGGGCGTATTACGTCGGGAGCACGATCGACGTGAAGGCCGTGGCGAAACAAATGTCGGCGTATCCCAAAGAATTTAATCGGGACGGAGTCATCATTCGAATGTCCCCGAAGAAGTTAACGGAATCACCGAGCTTTGATGAGAACGCGCCGATGCCATCAGAGATGATGAGTCGATATTTCGTGGTTTTCAAGTTTGGCTCCGTCGTGTTTTACAACGTCGGGCACAGGGAGCGCGAGGAGTGCTTAAAGCTGGCGAGATCGTTTACGCTGTCGCCGCTGCCGGTGGCGATGACAGATGATTACCGCGTCGTTGTGCGACCGACGTTGGAGGACTGGGCGCAGTTGGAGAGTGACCACATCTTGCTTAAACGAATGGATATAAACAATATTTCGGTGATTTCCTCCGTGCTCGCGCAGACGGTGGCGTTGGAGCACTACGAGCAAAAGGTGGATGGCATGGTTGAAATCTTCAGTAAGTTGAATAAGAGCACTGAGTTGACGGGAGATTTAAACATTAGCAAAAAGAGATTGTTCTCGCTCGTGGCGGAAAACAACAACACGTTGACCGAATTGATCACCAAGCTGGGCTTGTTGGGTCGGTCCGACACGGCATGGCAGTACGCGCAGTACAACATAGTTTGGGAAGGGTTGCGGCAGGACTTTGAGCTCGAAGACCGTTTCCAGGATTTAGATTACAAGCTGAACCTGATTCAAACTCAGGTCAAGTTTTATTTGGAGATTCTTCAAAACCGCAAGAGCGACGCGTTGGAGTGGATCATTATTGTCCTCATTTCGCTCGAAATTTGCGTATCTCTGTACGACATGAGCGATAAAATACCCACCATTCCTTGGATGTAGTAGCCTACGATGAACCAAAATTGCTTGTAACTTGTACTTAAGTGAATTGTTATTATAACCTAATATTGGCGATTGAGAAAAATCTCGAGTTCTTTGTCCGCGGAATCGGCACCGTCTGACTGCTCATCCGTCGTAGCGTTCTTCTTCACCAAACGTGAGCGAAACATCACGGGCTTGCCGGTCTTTTTATGCGCCGGTGCGCGTGCGCGCTCAAGCGAACGTTCGAAACGAATCTCGTGCTCTAGTTTCTGTTGCCGCATCTTCTCCTCGCGCGCTAAACGTCGGCGCTCTTTCTCTTTTTGTTTTTCCAAATCCGCAACGACTTCGGCGGGCAACGTGTCAATTGCCGCGAAGTATTCCTCCATCTTGGCCTCGATATTTGTTAGCATCTGCAATACGCTGATGCTCGGATCGTGGTCGAACCCACATTCAAGGTAAACCTCGGTGACACGTCTGGTGAGCTCGACGAGCTCGCGCTCGACAGTATCTTCATCGCCATTGCCGCCACCGCTCGCTAGTTGGCGCGTCAACCGTTCGCCTTTCTGCTCCTCAGCGTCAATCACTTCTTGCAGCTGCGCGACCTGCTCCCTCAACGCTGCGGTCTCGGCGTCAATCTGCTCTTTCGTGCTCGAGTGTTTCGATTTTACGTTCTGTAACATCTCTTCCGCCTCGCGCACGCTCTGAATTAGGAATAAATTCTGCTCCTCCAACTGCGAAAATACTCGCAAAAGTTGTTCTGGCTCAGTAAAGTACATCGGCGCTATAGCGTCGTCGTCATCGCGGCCCTCGACAGACGCTGCCGTTGGATGTTCTTCAAACCATTCTGGCGGCGTCAGAGCGTCCAGAAACTTTTTATACTCGTAGCACTCTTGCAACTTTTCCTCCTTACGATTGAGCTCTTGCGAAGCGCTCGCGATTTCACTTTGCAATCGTTTCATCTCCTTCATCTTCTCATGCTTAGCTCGCGCCTCGCGCTCGGCCGCGCTCACCGCCTCGCGCACTTTCGCGTCGTTATCTTTCAAAAATTCGTCGAAACGCGCGTGATCTTCCGCGAGCATGAGCTCGCTTTTCCTCAGCGCCTCCTCCCGTTGCGAAGACGCCCGTTCCAACCTCCCAATCTCCTCCATCTTCGTATCGATATCCATCTGTACCAAGAAAATCTCGCGCTTGCGCTCGACGAACGCTCGCACGGACTCCTTCCCATCGCTTCGAAAGTCTCGTGGCGCGCGTTCTTCCCGCGCACCACCGCTCGCTCGCACGAGCGACGTTTCGCATCCCAACCGCTGCTGAATTTTTCCTCGAACGCACTGATCTTCCACGACCACCGCGCGTTCGCGCGCGCGCGACATCGCGCTGAAAATTCAAAATAATGCAAGTCTTTCCGTTTGCGCGCGCTGGCGCGCGAACGCGCGCGTCGTCGATGAAATGTGGCGCCGCGACTGAGTCCCCGCGCTCCCGCGGCTATAAATACATACCTCCCATCGCCTTGTTACTTCACACGACTCAGCATCGAGAAGCGATGCGCGCGAACACGGCGCGTGGAATGAATCGCGCGCGCACGACGTCGCTCGCGCGCGCGCGCGCGGCGCGCGATGGGAAGAATCGACGGTCTTCGGTCGCCGCCCGCTCGCGCGCCGGCGCCGGCGAGGCGCGCGAGACGTCAACGTCATCCATTTCCAACGACCACCAGCGCGACGTCAAGTTTTGCATCGATCGCGGTGGAACGTTCACAGACATATACGCGGAAATTCCCGATCGCGCGTCGCCTTCGGGGGTGACGTTCGTGACGCTGAAGCTGTTGAGCGAGGACCCGAGGAACTACGCGAGCGCACCGCGGGAAGGCATTCGGCGCGTGCTCGAACGCGTTGAAGGCAAGGCTATCGCGCGCGATGGAAAAGTTCCAACGAATAGAATCGATTGGATACGCATGGGAACGACGGTGGGGACGAACGCGCTGTTGGAGAGGAAAGGGGCGGCGTGCGCGTTGGTGACGACGAGCGGGTTCGGCGATTTATTAGCCATCGGGAACCAAGCGCGACCGGATATATTTGATTTGACGATTTCGCGACCGAAGGCGTTGTATAGACGAGTTGTGGAGGTGGATGAGCGCGTGCGCATCGTGAGCGCGGGTGAGCATGCGGAGGGCGAATGCGTCGTGGGGTCGACAGGGGAGACGGTGGAGATTTTACGAGCGTTGGACGTCGAAACGTTGAGACCGAAATTGCGCTCGCTCTTAGACGAAGGCATCAAATCAATTTCTGTGGTGCTATTGCATTCGTACACATTCGCAGAGCACGAGCAGGCGATTGGGCGATTAGCGCGAGAAATGGGATTTGAGCACGTGGCGCTATCGAGCGAGCTCGTGCCGATGGTTCGAGCGGTACCGCGTGGGCACACCAGTTCGGTCGACGCGTATCTCACTCCGTGTATCAGGACGTATATTGACTCCTTTCTCGATGGTTTTGACGACGGTTTGAGCGAAGTCAAGGTGAGTTTCATGCAGAGCGACGGTGGATTAACACCGGCGGACAATTTTAGTGGTTATCAGGCTATTTTGAGCGGACCCGCAGGCGGGGTTGTTGGATTCGCCCTTACTACGAGTGCAGCGCTGCGAGACGATGGCGACGACGGTCGAACGCCGATCATTGGTTTTGACATGGGCGGCACGAGCACGGATGTGAGCCGTTACGATCCGCGTGGCGGATACGAGCAAGTCACCGAAACGACCACAGCGGGCGTCACCGTTCAAGCGCCGCAGTTAGATATCACGACGGTCGCCGCTGGCGGAGGCTCTGCGCTCATGTTTCGGTCTGGCACGTTCTACGTCGGTCCTGAGAGCGTAGGCTCGCAGCCCGGACCAGTGTGCTACCGTAAGGGTGGGGCACTAGCGGTGACGGATGCAAATTTGGTGCTCGGCCGCATTCTTCCCAAATATTTCCCGAAAATTTTTGGCGCGAATGAGGATGAACCACTAGACCAAGACGCGTCGCTTGCGGCGTTCAAAGAACTCACAGCTCTTGTCAACGACGAAACTGGAGAGGCTTTGTCCACCGAGGAAGTGGCGCTCGGGTTTCTGCGCGTCGCGAATGAGGCGATGTGTCGACCCATTCGTGAAATCACTGAAAGCAAAGGGTACGAGATTTCATCCCACGTTTTAGCTGCTTTTGGAGGAGCAGGACCTCAGCACGCGTGCGCGATTGCGCGCGATTTGGGAATGTCCACCGTATTCGTTCATCGTTTTTGTGGTGTTCTGTCGGCATACGGCATGGGTCTCGCCGACGTTGTCGCCGAATCGCAAGCGGCGTGCGCGGCAAAATACGATAGCACTGACGATTTCGCGCTAGCCATGGAGAGCATGGCGTCACTCAAACACCGTGTAACCGCACATTTGACCGCAAAGGGAGCGTTCGATCCAAAAGATGTCAGGTGTGAATGCTTTCTGAACTTGCGATACGATGGCTCAGACACTGCGATGATGATTCCCGAGCCGGACGACGGAGATTACGCCAAAGCGTTCCGCAAACGTTTCGTCCGCGAGTACGGGTTTGATTTAAAAGGTCGCGCATTATTAATCGACGATGTTCGCGTGCGCGGCGTCGCTAATAACACCCTGCTGACGCGTTTACCGATTGAATTGTGCACTCCTGGTGATAAGCCACGCGCCCAGGACAAGACTCGTGTATACTTTGAAGGTTCGGGGTGGTGCGACACGCCCGTGTTCTTGTTTGAAAGCTTGCTAGGAGGAATGTCGATCGAGGGCCCGGCAGTCATCATGAATGGTACGTCGACGTGCATCATCGAGCCCGCATGCGTGGGGGAAGTGACCGCGTACGGCGACTTGAAAATTAAGGTGCCAATCGTAAAGGCTGCGTCAGAAGCCGCGTCCAAGGACGGAGATTATTCCAAACCGGATGCGATTTTGATTTCAATCTTTAGTAATCGATTCATGGGTATAGCCGAGCGCATGGGTCGGACGTTGCAGCGCACGAGCGTGTCGACGAACATCAAGGAGAGGCTGGATTTTTCGTGCGCCATTTTCGGTCCCGACGGTGGGCTCGTCGCCAACGCTCCACACGTGCCTGTGCACCTAGGCGCCATGTCCGCCACTGTTTCGTGGCAGCTCGAACACTGGGGATTCGATGGCTTGCACGAAGGCGACGTATTAGTGACGAACCATCCTCAAGCGGGTGGAAGTCACCTTCCAGACATCACCGTCGTCACGCCAGTGTTTCGCGAAGGCAAAATCGTTTTCTTCGTCGCTTCGCGCGGACATCACGCTGACGTCGGGGGATTGACTCCGGGCTCGATGCCGCCGTTTTCGAAAACCATTGCAGACGAAGGTGCGGCGATCAAAGCGTTCAAGCTTGTCGATCGCGGCGTCTACCAAGAGGAGGGCATCATCGAGCTGCTGACGAAACCAGACACTGGGAGCCGAGGCACGCGAAAGCTCGCTGACAACTTGAGCGACTTGAGCGCCCAAGTCGCGGCGAATCAAAGAGGAATCACGCTCATCAACGAGCTTATTGACGAGTGCGGATTGAATCAAGTGCAAGCATACATGAATCATGTTCAAGACAATGCCGAGCGTGCTGTCCGCGATATGCTGAAGCAAGCCGCTCGAAACGTCATCGCCGACGCATCGCGACTTGGCGCACAAGTCAACGGCGAGCGCGTGACGTTGAGAGCCGTCGACAGTATGGACGACGGCAGTCAAGTATGTTTGATGCTCACGCTCGATGCCGAATGCGGGACGGCGGATTTTGATTTCGCGGGCACGTCCAAAGAAGTCGATGGGAACTGGAACGCGCCGCCGGCGGTGACGAATGCGGCTGTCATTTACAGCATTCGTTGCTTAGTGAAGCAAGAAATCCCACTAAACCAAGGATGCTTGAAACCGGTAACAATTCACGTGCCAGAAGGCAGCTTCTTGTCACCGTCCGAGTCCGCCGCCGTCGTGGGTGGTAATGTATTGACGTCGCAACGAGTGACGGATGTGTGTCTCGCCGCATTCGGCGCTTGCGCGAACGCGCAAGGTTGCATGAACAACTTGACGTTCGGCGACGACAGTTTCGGGTATTACGAAACGATCGGCGGCGGCGCGGGAGCCGGGCCAGACTTCGACGGTGCATCCGCAGTGCAGTGTCATATGACGAACACGCGCATCACTGACCCGGAGATCTTAGAGCGGCGGTATCCGGTCATCTTGCGTGAATTCTCGATTCGCCGCGGTTCCGGGGGCGATGGCAAAACGCGCGGTGGCGATGGTATCGTGCGCCGGCTCGAATTTTCAAAAGACATGACGGTTAGCGTGCTGTCAGAACGTCGAGTGTTTGCGCCGAAAGGTCTCGCTGGCGGCGGCGACGGCGCGAGAGGCGTCAACACGCTCACGCGCGCGACGGGCGAAGTCATCGATTTGGGCGGTAAAAGTAGCATTCAAGTCTCGCGCGGAGACGTGTTGACGATTCAGTCCCCGGGCGGCGGCGGCTTTGGAAAGCCCTCTCGGTGTTGACAACATGTATTATTATACTCCTTTTCCTAGTACCTACTGTAGTACTGTACTTCAAATCCTCCTCCTATTGTTACAACAAATTTGTTACGTGAAATGTGTCAGAAACACGTCACGCTATTTAATCTGGCAGCGCCGTACCACGTTCCAAGTTGGCCTTGATTTCCTTCGAGTACTTGTCGTACGATTTCGCGAGCAACTGATTGAAACGCTCATTTCTGATGTTGACGCCGTCCACATCCTTGGCCGCGTGCGTCTTTTTGTCGTGCGCTGCGGCTTGTCGGCGTTGCACCGTCGCCACGTGAGTCGCCAAACGATCGATTGCTTCTCGCGAAGGTTTGTTCTTTTCGTGATGGATGCTGGTTGCGCTGCCGTAAAAGTCAGGCACACGAGCTTTCTGCGCGTTGTACGCTTCCAGATCCACCGTGATGTTGGCGTTGTTACGTTCATAGTTGGCATATTGGCGGTTGGCGCTATACTGCCCAGCATCCTTCGGGTCGTACTCGTGCTTCTTCTTGCCTTTTTTGCTCGCCCGTTCCGCTTGCTCCACCGATGCCGTGAGATGAAACGCAGTGGGTGAAATACCTAGCTTCACCATTGCGTCGGCGCGCGACTTATTCTGCGCCTCTTTGAGTTTTCGTTTTTGCGCGTTGGCGTACTCCTCCGGCGCGTCGACGCGCTTCTTTTCATCCACGACTGCTTTTTGGTTGAGCTTCCTACCTTCGTTGAGCTTCAGGCGCAGTTCAAACAGCTTGCGTTGCTTCGCGCTCATGCCCTCCGCGGGATTCCCGTGCGCTTGCGCCTCCATCGCGGCTGCTTTTGCGTTTAAAGCCTCTGCCTCCGCCTCTGCCTCCGCCTCTTTCATCTCCTTCAATCGCCGCGCCGACGCCTGATCGGGATTCTCTTCCCCCACCGCGCGCGCTTCGCGATTTGCCACCTTTCTCTCCGCCGCCGCACGCGCTAAAACCTCCTTCCCTACCTCCGTGAGCTCATCTTCCCCGATCAATTCCCTTGGAATCTCCCCGCAATCGATCACGCGAATCGTCTCCCGCGGCTTCCCCCCTTTCGTCCCGCACGCCTCCATCTTCCTCACCACATCCATCCCCTCACACACCGCCCCGAAAACAACATGTTTCCCATCTAACCACTTCGCATCGCCCGTGCATATAAAAAACTGCGATCCGTTCGCGTTCGCTCCGGCGTTCGCCATGCTCACCGTCCCCGCCCCGGCGTGCGGTAAATCAAAATTCTCATCCGCGAACGTCTCCCCGTATATCGAACGTCCTCCCGTGCCGTCGTGTCGCGTAAAATCCCCGCCTTGGACCATGAAATTCGGTATCACGCGATGGAACGTCGACGACTTGTACGTCAGCGCGCCTCCGCGTTCGCCCGTGCACAAACATCGGAAATTCTCCGCCGTGCGCGGCACGACGTCGGCGCGAAGTTCGATGACGATCCGACCGATCGCCCGAGTGCCGATCGCGACGTCGAGGAACACGCGCGGGAGAGTGGACATTCGCGATCGGCGGAGTTCACTTCGACGCGCGACGCGCGAGCGAGGGAATGCGCGAATGCGAACGCGAATTTTTTTCAAAAACAAAAACTGGGATCGAGCCCCACTGGTCCCACTGGCAGAGTGGTTCATTGATGCGATGCGCATTGGTGAGGTGAAAAAAAAATTTTTCCGTAGAAGTTATTAGATTGCGAAAGTTATGGTTATTTTTCACGCGCGAGTACGAGGACCGAGGGAAAATCTCAAACATTCGGACATTCAACATATACTCGACGAGAACGAGGTGTAAGTGATTGTTCACTTTTCTCTGGAATCCTTAAGATATTCTACTCTTCTCATCCAATTCTAGAGTTTACCTCATCTGAAGACATAGACACACGAATTTCATAGAAACGTTCTATAAAACTTTCTGGTGGCTTCGCTGCGGATCGAACGCGG
>Ga0222712_10004944_pt1 | contig 13705 bp, 10 predicted proteins | sample C33_657DmetaG_FD_165043 | JGI IMG/M metagenome (GOLD analysis project Ga0222712, IMG submission 165043) | Estuarine water microbial communities from San Francisco Bay, California, United States - C33_657D | ecosystem: Environmental > Aquatic > Marine > Unclassified | place: USA: California...
CAAGAACATAAGTCAAATTTTTACCATCAGCATCCTCATTTTCAGCAACCAAGTTCCATTGAAGATCGCGCACAAATCCATGTTTGCGCAAAGGACCAAAATCACCAAATTGTGGAAACATCAAGGGAATACCACCACGGATCGGATTGTCAGGATGCAAAGCAACCAGCGGGCTGAGGTACAACAATTCAAGACCCGATCCCAGGGCAGCATGCAGTACCTGGGCGCCTTTGCTTTCATGTAGTATTTTCAATGTGAATGGATGTTTAGTGTGGATGAAGATAGAAAATATGTATTCTCAAATTTAACGCGATTATGCTGAAACGATGCATGCAACCCACTGCAAATCTTTATATATTCGTTTAATGAACCCATACAGCATCAGTATCATCGGATTGGGATATGTTGGCCTACCCTTGGCATTGGAATTTTCAAAAAAACACAGGGTAGTAGGATTTGACATCAATGCTGAAAGAGTTGAGGCACTTAAAAACGGGCACGACCATACTTTAGAAGCTGAACCAGCTGCTTTGAGCGAGGCCATTGCAAGAGGAATTCATTTTTCATCAGACCAAACCGCGCTCTCGTCTTGCAACGTACACATTGTAACTGTGCCAACGCCAATTGATGCCAACAATGCCCCAGATCTGAGGCCCTTGTTGGCTGCTTCAAAATCCATTGGGAAAGCACTCAAAAAAGATGACATCGTTATTTATGAATCCACCACTTATCCGGGATGTACTGAGGAGGATTGTGTGCCTGTGTTGGAAAAAGAAAGTGGGCTGGTGTTCAATAAAGATTTTTTCTGCGGCTATTCTCCTGAAAGGATCAACCCGGGAGACAAAGTCAATACCTTGACCAAGATCAAAAAAGTAACCAGTGGATCAACTCCTGAAATAGCTCAGTTTGTAGACAATCTCTATAAGGGCATCATCACTGCAGGAACCCATTTAGCGCCCTCCATCAAGGTTGCAGAAGCATCAAAAGCAATTGAAAATGCACAACGCGACCTGAACATTTCTTTTGTCAATGAACTGGCCCTGATTTTTGACCGCGTGGGCATTGATACACAAGATGTATTGGCCGCAGCAGGCACCAAATGGAATTTCTTGAGGTATACCCCAGGACTTGTTGGTGGGCATTGTATATCAGTAGACCCCTACTACCTGTCTCACAAAGCCGAAAGGCTTGGATATCGCCCTGCAGTCATCCTTTCCGGCAGGGAGGTCAATAACTCAATGCCCATCTTTGTAGCCAACAAAATGGTGAAACTGCTGATCAACAAAGGAAATGCCATCAAAGGAAGCAGGGCTTTGCTTTTGGGCATCACCTTCAAGGAAAACTGCCCAGATATCCGTAACAGCAAGGTAGCCCATATTGCTAAAGAGTTGCATGGATTTGGGATGGAAGTGGATGTATACGACCCTTGGGCAAATGCTTTTGAAGTTCAGCATGAATTTGGCATTAACCTGATCAAAACAATGCCATCAGCCGGAGAATATGATGCCATAGTCCTGACGGTGGCGCATGCCCAATTTCTGTCGATGGACATACGGAGCCTGATGAAGGATGCAAATAAAAGCGTAGTGTACGATCTCAAAGGAATATTGGATCGTAGTTGGGTGGATGCGCGGTTGTAATTCCAGGAACAAATTCAAACTACTGGTTTTTAACCTTAAATTGCAGACAGATAACCCAACTTAATGCTTTTCTCCTCCATCGCCGACAACAAAAACCCCAATTCTTTGGCCTCATCATTCAGGTCAAGGCGGTTGAACCTTTTCAACGCACTTGTTGCTGGCTTACCCAAGCCGGTAAAAATCCTGGACATCGGAGGTACCCCAGAGTTTTGGAAAAATGCGGGGTTTGATATGGCTGATGTTGAAATCACCCTCTTGAACTTGGCCCTGGTTGAAACCAATCTACCCAATGCAATCAGCATAACCGGAGATGCAACAGACCTCTCTGTCTTTGCTGACAAATCATTCGATATCGCCTTTTCCAACTCAGTCATCGAGCACCTTTTCAGCTTTCAAAACCAGCAAAAAATGGCAATGGAAGCGCAGCGGGTGTCAAGATACCATTTCATTCAAACCCCCAATTTCTGGTTCCCCATCGAACCTCACTGGGTTTTCCCTTGCTTTCAATTCCTTCCTAAAATAATCAGGATCTTCCTGACCTGCAATTTTAACCTGGGGCATCTCAAACGTTCCGAATCTTTAGCTGCCGCCAGGCAACAGGTAGAGGAAATACGGTTGCTCAGCCGTTCTGAAATGGTTGAACTGTTCCCAGAGAGCAAAATCTGGGAAGAAAAGCTGTTGATTTTCAGTAAATCCTTTGTGGCGCATAATTTCAACGGCTAACTAGTTATCAATACCCATTGCTCTCGCATCCATGCCTTTTTTCTGTATCTTGCAAAGGCATAAATGAAAAAAAACCAGCGCTTTTACCATGTATTGAGGTATGCACTTGATGCAGTTGCCATCGCTGTGGCATTTGTATTAATCCAAGACCTCTATCATGTAAGCAATGCCTCTTTGATTTTTCAAGTCATTTTTGTGGTCATCTGCACCAGCACCTGGTATTTTGCGAGCATTTATTCAAAGCTCTATGCAGAAAGAAGGTCGAACAAGTTCTCTGAAGAAATAATCTTTATTTTCTATAATTCAGTCTTGTTCAGCGTATTGATTTCAGCCATTCTTTATTTTCTACAGCCCAGTATCAACCTACCTTTCCTGCAATACCTGCGTTTTATCGGTACCATTTTTCTGCTGGCCACCACTACAAAATACATCCACAGAAAATACATCCACTCCATCCTTTCCCAGGGTAAAATGTATGATAAAATCTTATTGGTGGGAGCAGGTGCCTCAGCCGAATATTTCTACGAAACCGTCAACAAATACTATTACTATGGCTACAAATGCATTGGCTTTGTAGACGATGAGATTGTCAAGCTCAATGGCTGTCACTATTACGGGAAGATCAATACATTGAACGAGGTGCTAAAACAACAGCAACTAGACGAAGTGGTGATCACGCTCCCTAACGACAGTTATGAAAATATCAAGGCCTGTGTTGATATTTGCGAGGTTCACAAAGTAAAGGCCAGAATTCTTCCCGATGCGATTAAATACACCACTTCATCTGTGCAGGTGGACAATATCGGGATGATGCCAGTGTTGAACATCAGTGAGTTGCCCCTTGACAAATGGGAAAACAAAGTGATGAAAAGGGCTTTTGATGTAACGTTTTCATTGGTTTTCTTCTGTACCCTAGGCTTCATTTTCTTTCCCATTATTGCACTGCTTATCAAGCTTACATCCAAGGGTCCCATCTTTTTCAAACAAGAGCGCTGGGGGCTCAACAATGCGAAGATCATTTGCTATAAATTCAGGACCATGGTGCGCGATAGTGCTGAAGTGGATGAAGATGGAAAGTACCAAATTACCATCAAAGATGACCCTAGAATTACACCGATAGGAAGATTTCTTCGTCGAACCAATCTGGATGAACTTCCCCAGTTTTGGAACGTTTTGATCGGAAACATGTCTGTGGTCGGTCCCAGACCACACCCAACCCCAATGAACCTAGAGTCTATGCATACGGTTGAAAACTACATGCTTCGCCATATTGTTCCTCCAGGCATCACTGGATGGGCTCAGGTCAATGGACTGCGTGGAGAGGTTAAAACACCCAAAGACATGCAACGCCGCGTAGATTTTGATCTGTATTATATCCACCGCTGGACCTTCTGGATGGACAGCCAGATCATTCTGCAGACGGTGATTAATTTTTTGAGGGGGGATCAGAATGCTTATTAATAGCCGAGGAAATACAAGGGATGAGGGAAAGGCAAAGGGATGAGGGGGAATTATATTAAAACTATATCATGAGAGGTTTCATTGCAACTATTTTACTGACAATTTCTCTGCAGGTTACTGGCCAGACTGTTTGGGAGAACCATAACGCGCCTGTCTATGGATACCTTTCCCGCATGGCCATGAAAGGCAATATTGAACTAAACGATATCATTCTCCCCATTAGCAGGTCAAAAATCCTTGAACACTTAGACACGCTGCAAACAAAACAACTTTCTGCCATCGAGAAAAAAGAACTTGGGTTTTATTTGCAGGAATATAAAGCAGCATTAAACCCTTTCACAGGGGCACCCTCACTAGCTGAAGGAAAGAACATTCCCTCACCCCTCAGTATTTTAAAAAAAGACCCTTTGGGCAGGCTCCGTATGTTCGGAGTGAACAACAAGGATTTCAAACTTTTTATAGACCCTATCATTGGGGGGCAACAAACTGTAGGAACACCCTCTCAATACAGAACACTAAGCAATGGTATTAATCTTTGGGGACAGGCGGGCAGATTAGGCTTTCAGCTCTATTACCGTGACTTCGGCCTTACAGGGTCAGGACTCAAACTTTTAAACCGAGAAAACCCCAATACTGCATTTATCGAACTCTTTAACGTCGATCCAAACAAATTAAACCATAACGAAGTAAAGGCTCACATTTCCTATTCCTGGAAAAATGGTTCAATCAGCGTTGGAAAAGATCATTTGCTTTGGGGGTATGGTGAATCAGGTAAAATTGTTCTCTCTGATAGGGCTCCATCCTTCCCCTACCTGCGACTTGACTATCAACCATTGAAATGGATGAGCTTTAACTACACACATGCCTGGCTCAATTCAAATATTCTAGACACCCTCAAAACATACGGAACAGGTACTACTGGTGTAATAGGCGATGTCAGGATACGCTATATACCAAAATTCATGGCTCATCATTCCGTTAGTTTTCTACCCGTGAAGGGATTAACACTGAGCATTGGCGAATCCATTGTTTATAGCGACAAATTGGATATAGGATTCCTCATTCCGGTGATGTTTTTTAAGCCTTACGACAACAACCGGAGCAACTATGTCATCAACGCAGGATCCAATGCTCAGTTCTTCTTTCAAGCAAGTGCAAGAAACCTGATCAAGAATACCCATTTTTACAGCACCGTTTTCATAGACGAAATCAGGCTAAGCAGCATATTCAACTCCCAAAAAGCAAGAAACCAACTTGGGATAACTACAGGCATGAGTGTGACTGACTTCTTGATTCCCTATCTTACCATTGGTGCCGAATATACAAGAGTGAATCCATTCGTGTACAATAATCTCCTTCCCGCCCAAAGCTACAGCCAATACAATTATTCCTTGGGAGATTGGATGGGAAATAATTTCGACAGGGCAGTATTTATGATGAAGTACACACCAATTCCAAAATTGAGGTTAGAAATGCGTCTTCAGAAAATCAGAAAAGGTGGCCCGGGTACCCTTCTACAACAATACGAGGCAGAGCCCCAACCTCCATTTCTATTTGATTTTCAAAAAAACAGGACAGATATGTCTTTTAATGTACAATATGAGTGGATAAACAACCTATATTTATTTGGACGGTTGTTATCAACAAAACAATCCCCTGTCAATACTACAAGCACAATGAACCGTCAATTAACCATCGGAATGAGCTATGGACTTTGATCAATTTTCAAGGATTCCACGCGTATTGGATATACCACTTTATGAAGGGTCACTTCAAAATCTGGTTCAAGAAACAATGCGAATATCGTTTGAAGACAAAGCATCAAATAAAGAGAATGGAGAAAAAAAGAAAAGCACAAGAAACCGCTGTGTGAGTGCCGCAGATGCGCATGTGTTAATACAAGCAAATAAAGATCCAGCATATAAAAAACTACTCAACAGCTTCTATCTTAACCTTCCAGATGGTATGCCCATCGTATGGCTTGCCAGAGGAAAAGGATTTAAGAATATGCAAAGGTGCTATGGACCAGATCTTTTTGAAATGTTGATGAAGCAATCAGCCAATACAACACTAACACATTTTCTTTGTGGAGGTAAAGAAGGTGTGGCAGAGGAATTAAGAGCGGTTTGCGAGAAAAGGTTTGAAAATCACAACATTGTTGGCACCTATTGCCCCCCCTTCAGAGAAATCGAGGAAACAGAAATGCAGCTATTGGGAGAAACAATCGGCAAATCAAAAGCTGATATAATTTGGATTGGATTGGGAGCTCCCAAACAAGAAAAATTTGCTGCGGCATTATCCAAATACACTGATGTAGCTTTTATATTCACCATTGGCGCAGCTTTTGACTTTTATACAAACCGACAGAAACAGGCACCAAGATGGATGCAACAGACAGGATTTGAGTGGTTATTTCGCTTGTTAATGGAACCAAAGAGATTGGGAAAACGCTATGCTGAAGTAATACCAAAATTCATTTGGCTAAACATGGTTTCATTCCTAAAAAAACCTAAGTAGACTTCAGCTATTGCTCATGTTTTGATTGGATACTCCTCCAAAGATGCCAGGGATTGTACCAAAGACTTGTACACACAAAGGCAATTAAAGATGCAAGTGCTGCACCAGAAACGCCAAATTCCTGGATAAAAATATAAGTAAGCAGCAGGAGTAACAGAGACTGAATAGATGAAACTACTGCAGTGTTTTTGTTGAATTTCAAGGCAGATAAAAATACACCGCTCACATGATCTACAACAATCAATGCTATGTAAACACAATAAATTAAATACACAACAAGTGCTGTATCTGTTTTTATCTTACTCCAATAAATAAATAGTTCATATCCCCAAACAAACAGAGCAGACATGGTAACCGCAGTGATTAGGGCAACTGAGAACAATGATTTCTTGTAATAAAGCAATACTCCCCTCCAATTTCCTTCTTTTTGCTTTTGGGTGATCGATGGAAAAAGCAGCATGGCAAAGTTTGTTAGACCCGTCCTTACAATTTCAAAAAAACGAAAAATCAAAAGATAAATAGTCATTTGACCTGCTGTGAGCAAATGGCTCATCATGATAATCTGAAAATTAAACGTGATCACAGAGGCAATGGTATTCTGAAAATACCAAAAACTATCTTTCAAATGTGCTACCAATAGGCTGAAATTCAACTTTCCTATACCCAACTTAAAATCCACATGCTTTTTCGCAATTAGTGCAAGTGCAGTTATATAAATAAGATTAACCACTCCAGTTACATAGAATAGATACTCAATCTTACCCATACTCGAAATCCAATACAGTAAAACTGTTTCTATGAGTGTACGCAAGACACGGATGAGTTTGGCCTGCTTCCATTGGTTAACAGACTGCATAACCGACTCAAACAAGACGGCCAGCATGTTCTGTGCAACAATCAATGCCACCAATAGTGCCATGATCAACTTTTTATCAGTTATCTGCACAGCTCCGAGAACAAAAGAGAAATAATACAAAGGAATACTGCAGAACAAGACAAGCATGAAGAAATTAAAAACAGCATTGATGCTCTCATTTGCTTTATCGGGATGCAGAATAAGACGTCTTACCAGTGTTGTATTAAGACTGAAATCAAAAACAGAAGCTACTATAATCAGGTTCAAGACTACGCCATAAAGACTGAAGCCTGCATCTCCCAACTGTGTCAGCAGCAACGGAGTCAATACAATGATCGCAATGGCTGTTGTGGCCTGGGAAGAAAAGGTAGCAGCCAGGTTGACCAAATAGCCTCTATTGATGGAAGGTTTAACAAACACCGTCTCTCTCTTTTTTGGTGAGTGAAGAAAGCATTTCTGAATAGAACAGCATGCCTAAAAATGTCCAACAAGGAAATGCTGCCATAGGTCCTTCCAAGGCTACATCAAAACTAGCATTTACCATGAATGAAATAAAGACTGCAACGTACAAAATATGTTCCAATGGAACATCTCGTTTTCTGACTCCACGAATTATGAGAACAAGAAAAATAATCCATACTACTGCAATAGGGACACCAAAGCGCGCAAGCACGTTCAGGTGAAAATTGTGTGGAGACCTTAGGCTGTTGTCTTGCATTTTGATTCCGTCAGCAGTGGCAAGGTTGATACCAAGCCCCTTGCCTGTAAGAAAATAAGGACCTGCAATGGTGTAATCCACTATTTTACTCCACCAGGCAAGGCGCCAAACAATGTTACCAGAGAGTGCCGTCTTTTCATCCTTGACAATGATGCTGGTGATGTTTTTTTGGAGCTGTGCAATTCCTGTATCACGCCCCTGCACTGGATCTTTGATGTTGGTTAGCAGGTACAATGGAAAAGATAAACAAAGCAAAACCAATACAACCTTGATATAGGATTTGATGTTCACCAATGCTGCATTTTTTTTTGCGTAGTACAAGAAAAAGAGTATGCCAACCAAAAATGCCAGCATGCCGCCCCTGTTAAAAGTGGCCACAAGAAAGAAAAGGTAAACTACCACAATTGCATTCAAAAATTGGTACCGCAAAGAATAACGAATATTTCCGGTTAAGAGCAGTAATGATGTAATCAGCAGCTGCACAGCAAGATCCCCGTTCTTGTATTCAAGTATGGGGATTCCACCAAAAATGGCAGGTGAAGTATGGTTTAAAATTTTGGTTTTGAGCAGAAGACCTGCCAAAACTACAAAGGGTAACGACTTGTAGATCCTAAAAACTCCAATTTTAAATTCTTCAAACTGATCCTTGAAAACTGGAATCACTAGTGCAAAAAGCATGTAGTTGAACATGAAACCATCTCTTACCACATCCAAAACTCCATAACGGGTAAGCCCTATAATGGTATAAACAAATGATATAAAAAGGAAGCCCAATAAAAATGCCACTTTTCTGTCCCAAGGAAAACTATAATTCTTCCAATTCCTTATGATCAAAAGCAAGCCAATCAACCAGGTAAGCTCCGCCAAGTAAGTATATGCGATGCCACGGTTAAAATAAACGTAGAGGGCCAAGACCACCAGGTAGAAATGCATGTATACCCTCGTCAGCATCAGTTCAACAGGCTTAAAAAATAGTTTCGAATATCGAGGACAAATATCCAGATTTTTTCGATCATCTTACCAGAGTTTGGCTGGATTGTGCTCGGCACGTCGTGCACTGAAATCAGCTCTGGTACAACTGCTCCCCATCTGAGTTGACCGGGTTTGAGGTATTTTTTGAATTCATCTACGGGATGGGCAATACGGTTGGTTGCTTTTAAGAGACAGGAAGCGGCTTTTCGGTTGATGCTGTATCCATAGGTACATGCAACAGCGTTGCGCAATGGTTCACCGATGAAGTATTTGTCTTGAAGCTGGCGCCTTTTGCTCCTCAACAAGCGCAAATGACCAAACCACGCGCCCCAAAAAAACATATCATAGTTACGTGTCACTTTAGAAAAATGAGCCTCCAGTATGTCAATATTGATGACCTTGCTGTCGGACTCTAGAATCAAAAAATGCTCTTCATCATTTTTTGATTTTTGCAAGATGTCACGCCAAATGTTTCGGCTGGTGAGGATGAGTCCAATTTCTCCATCCCTGAGGCTTCTTCCCACACGAAGCATGCTCAGCTCTTTCAATTGGTCAAGAAAAGGGATCCTTGTTCGGGATGGATAGATTGCTTCAACTTGTGTTATTCCCGTGAAAGCATGCATCAGTTGCTCTACATACTGTTTTCTGGAGTGCTCGTAAGCAGAAGATATCAGGTATACAGAAAACGGCTTTGGGGATATGGTCATTGGGGTTGTCTGAGGAGTTTTTGATACAAAGAAAGCTGTTGTTCAATTATCCTTGATGAATCATAAGCAGATGCAAACTGAAAAGCTGCTTTGCTCATTGTTTCATAATCATCAAACGCATCAGCCGCATTGATTGTGTCGAACAAGTTTTCTGGAGTGCACAAAAAACCTGTTATCCTGTCTTGAACCAATTCAGTTCGGGTACCAATGTTGAGTGCAATTACGGGAACACCCTTGCACATCGACTCTACAATGGTGAGGCCAAAAGTCTCAAACATGAGCGAGGGTTGAATGGTATACCTTGACCTGGAAATATAATTCATTGTTTCTTCAGGACTACAAATGCCCATAAAATGAATATTGGGCTGTGTATATTCCTGCCTCAACTCCTCTTCCATACTCCCCCCCCCGATTATCGTCAGTTCAAATGCTGGTGAAAGCCTTGACCAAGTTTCCAACAACAATACAATACCCTTTTCAACCTCCAGCCTGCCTACGTAGAGGTATCCTTTTCGGGTTGTGATTGGGGGCTGAACTACCGGCACCATGTTTGGCTTGATGTAGATTTTATGGGGGTCCAGGCCTAATGCAATCAGCTTCAATTGCTGAAAATGTGTCATGGCCACAAATGCATCAATTCGGGCAAATACACCCATGGCCCTATAGAAAGAAAAGGCTGTTACAGCCAAAAAAGATTGCAGAGCGGATTCCCTGTAACAACCGTATCTGATCCCAGAAAGCAGAGACTGCTTGTCTGCACAGGATGTGCAGATCTTGCCGTTTCGGAAAAAATTTCCATTGATGCACCACCATCTGTAATTGTGTAAACAATGTGCTGTTTTTGCACCAGCATGCTTTGCTGCAAAAAAAATGCTTGCAGAGAAAATGGGGAAAAAATTGTGAACATGTACGATATCAATCTTGTTCACTTTCACCATCCGAAAGACTTTCCGATATTTCCTGAAAGAAAAAAATATAGAAAAAACAAGGGAAATGGGATAGCGGGGAGAACCAGCCTCTAGTGTAAATACCTGCTTGGGGCCCAAAGCTTTTTCCAATGCCTCTCGTTCCAACTCAAAAACGCGCGACTCGCCTCCGACTGATGAGTAATGGTTATGGACAAGCAGTACTTTCACAACAATTATTTTTTACAATCGCAACTTGTCCATTTCATTGTCTCTTCTAACCAGCTTGCGGCTTTTTGAATAGGTTTGGGAGACTTGAATTTCAGCTTGAAATCAAGATCATACATTAGAGAAATACTTGCTTGAACATTCTTCTTGTCTGACAATGGCGAACCTGTCTCAAATGTTCCTCCCAGCTTAACCCATTTATAGTTGAGGATGTTCATGTAATTGATAGCCCCCGAAATGTGAAGACCAGCAATTTTAAGCTGTACATGAGCACCATATGTCAGATTGGTATAGTACCTGTTGTGGTAGCCCCTGCCAACTACGTTGCTCAAGTAGGCTGCATAGACAAAATCATTGTTCTGTATGACTCGCTCACCATGTACCCCAATTCTTGTTCCTTTTCTGTACCAGCTAAGACTAAGGTATTGGCTGTTGCTACCCGGACCAATTCCTGAACCAAGGGCTTGCCCATTATGGGTATATCCATGGCGAACTACCGGATGTGTATAGTATCCATTGACACGGGGAAATCCCCAAGGAGCATCCTCATTCAAAATCAAACGGGCGTCCTGCAACTGCAACTGTGCCACCTCTGCCAACAACTCTACCTGGCTGCTTCTTGATATTTTCAGCCATTTGCGGATGCCAAAAACAAACCCCAGAGGAATGGTATCCCCGATAATGTTAAATGGTGTGGCCAACTTATCAGACCTTCCAAATTCTCCATAAATTTCTGCCTTGTCATCAGGCATTGCATATCGAAAAAATACAGAACCCAAGATAAGGCTTTGCCCCTTATCTGTCTTCACAAAATAAGGATAGGGATCAAGTGCGCTTTTCCCAGTTGAATCCTTTGTATTCTTGTAATAGCTGGTTGAACCGGCCATTCCAATGTAAAGATTTTTGATCCATTTGGGTTGATAGGTTACCACAAAACCCATTAGCCCTCTGTCAAAATTGGGTTTTGGTATGTAAGCACCCATCCAATATTTTCTTTTTTGCCTTTCGTTTTCCATGGGCACTACCCCAGAAGAGTCCAAACGACCTGCAATAAACTGGGCTTCCAATGACCCAATGACTGTGCGCAAGGGTTTTATGGTATGAAAGGTGAAATGCTTGAAACCGTTGGCATTGTTGGTCATTACAAGAGAATTCTTCAACCCTGGCCCCCACCAAATGTTCTCATTGGACAATCCTATGGCAAAATTGTCAAAAGCAAACTTGATGGAAGATTGACCCAAATAATATTTTTTCAATGATGCAGGTCCAAATCGGCTGGGAAGATCAATTACATTGATGTTCCAGAAATAATACCGGGCATAGAAATCAGGATCAAAATGTTGTTCATCAATCTCAAGTTGGGCTGGGTTTTCAGCAGTTACCCACTCTGGTTGAAAATCCGCTATCAACCTTCCAAGCTTGATGGCTATACCTGCGGTATAACGGGTCTGGAGGCCGGCTGCCTGAAAAAAACTTTCGTTGTTGTATCCAGCAGCAATAGAATCATTCTGGTAACGGGAATAACCAAACTGTTGGAGCTTGATCCAATTCTGTTGTGGTTTATCAAAAGCAAATGGATTGATGGGTCGAATGGCGAAAGAATAACTACCAAGGTTAAGTTCTTTGCTTTTCTGGCTGTCCAAAACCTGATAGCCGCGCAGGATATCAGTAATGTCGTTCCTTTGCAACAAGCCGTTGTATTGCGCAAACACAGAACTCGTAAAACAAAGCATTACAAGGCCACCCAACAGCATGTGATTGAAATATGCTTTTACCATATGTATGCCAGGTTCAAGAGTGAATAGAGATTTGATTTTCGGTTTCCGGCCTCCCAGGCATAATTCTTTGAAGAAGTGTATTGCAATTCCAAGCTTGCGATCAATCTTTTGTAGGCGTATCTGGCGTTGATACCATAGCAGAGTTCATTCCATGGTGATTTACCCAAGAGCAATGCAGACTGCCCCCTGAATCCAATAGGATCATGCTGAACCCTTTGCGCAATGATACCAATCCTTTGAATCCCATTCACCCAATTAACTTTTATGCTCTGGACATTGTTACCGAAACCACTACCAGCACCAATGATTTGGCGGTCATTGGTCATGCCCTGGGACATTTGACCATGCTCGTACCAGTTACCCGTATTTCTCAAGAGGTAATCAGGACTTTGTGCCATCTGTATCATTTCACCATTCAATTCAATAAAACGCCCTTGCTTTAATTGGACGACTTTCTTGAAACCAGCGAGATAAGCTGCACCTGCTTGCACATTGATCGCCAAATCTCTGAAGTTGGCCTTGTGGTCGTTTTGCCCATACTCAAAATAAAATTCAGAATGGGATTTGGGGAATAGCCAACGGGTAAAGATGCTGAACTGCTGGTCACCCCTGTTGCCCTCGTCTTGAAGCGTTGATTTTTTGAATCCTGGATTCAGTACCACCAGGTATTTATTGAAAAAATTAGTCTCCAAAGATTGTAGATCACCTGAATATATTTGAAATGCACGGGCTGCACCAATGAAAACATTCTTCAGAAAACGAGGTTGAAAGCTGATGTTAACAGCATTGTAGTAACGAGAATCTTCCTTCAAAACAGCCGGCTTGAGGTGGCGATTTTCATAGAGCCCTCCAGAAGCGGAATCTTCGTCTAAGGTTCCAGCAATCAGCTGCCACTCAAAAGTTCCCAATGGTGTACAGAGTGGGCGGGTAGTATGAAAGCTAAGGTGGGGGAAACTGGTGGCGTTGTTGGAAAGAATAAGACTAGAGTACTGACCCGGTCCAAACCAGATAGCCTGGGTGGAAAATCCTGCGGCCATGGCGCCAGCATGCACCAACACACTTGAATTTCCAGGTAAGAACTTGGAATAAGCGCCATTTGTCTTTGCTCCGTAAGCGCTGTTAAATTCGAAATCAGGATTTGATCCATGGTAATATTCCGGTTGAACCTGAATACTGAAAGGACCATATTGGGTAAAAAAA
>Ga0222712_10004945_pt1 | contig 13700 bp, 5 predicted proteins | sample C33_657DmetaG_FD_165043 | JGI IMG/M metagenome (GOLD analysis project Ga0222712, IMG submission 165043) | Estuarine water microbial communities from San Francisco Bay, California, United States - C33_657D | ecosystem: Environmental > Aquatic > Marine > Unclassified | place: USA: California...
TCGGGAACTTTCTTCCCGTTTAACGGTTACATCCGAGACTTTAGAATGGTAAATGGTGGAACCGTACCGACCACGAGCTTCACACCGGCAGCCGCCCCATTCGGGCCAGGAACGCCCACATACGTCTTGGGCATGGGCACGCCGGTCCTGAGCCTTTACACGCAGTACTTCTACCCTTCGTGGCTTTCTCTTCCCGGGACCGCGGGTGCTTTTATGAATCTGGGATCAAGTAGTCCAGTCAACTTTGATTTTAGACTAAATAATTTATTTTTCGAGTCGTGGATATACATCAGGAGTTACGCAAGTGGAGCCGCCCAAGTCATAATAAACAGAGTTCAACCAGTGGGAACTTCATTCACAAATTTAGATTGGGTGTTTTACGTCGATTTGGATACTCTATTCAAATGTCACACAAGTAGCGGAGCATCTGTAATTGTAGCTTCACATCCAACTGCAATTACTGTAAATAAATGGTTTCATGTTGCTGGTGCGTACACGTCATCGACGAATGCAGTCCTTTTGTTTGTGAACGGTGTTGTGAACACATCAACAACTATGGTGGCCTCACCGCAGTTCGATTCGACCAAACCTCCGATAATTGGCATGGGGGCTGGTGGAAATTACTTGCTCAACGGCTACATCCAAGACCTTCGTGTAGTACGAGGCGGTTCGCTGCCAACGACGACCTTCACGCCGGCCGCAGCTCCGTTCGGACTGGCGAGCCCCACATACGTCGGGAGCATGGGCACGACGGTCCTTTCCCTGGCGACGCAGTACTATCAGACTGCCGTGTCTGGTCCAGTCCCCACACTGACTTTGACTAATATGAATAGGATATACGGTTTCCAGAACATAAATACAAGTTATACGGGAAATATAATAAACTTTCGGAGATCGACTGATAACGCAACGGCCGACTTTAAAACTGACTCTACCAACACCATTCTGGTCAACGCTTCAACCGGTCAGACGTTGTCAAACTGGCTGGGCCCCGGAACTGCGACCGTTACAATATGGTACGATCAGTCGGGCAATGGCCGCAACTTGACCCAGACTACAAATGCTCTCCAGCCTGGTTTTTCACAAACAACAGGTGTTCAGTTTAGGTCTGGGGTCTATATGCTCTGGTCAGATAACGTGGCAATTACAGACGTTACATTCTGCGTCGGCTTCATCCAAAATGCCTATGTTTATGGAAATCCAAGCGCTGGCTGGTACTTCCAAGACTCTTTCATCCCCGGTGACCTTGGTGGCCCGGCACAGGACTATGGCCTCGTTTTGCCCGGCGCTGGAGTTTTTGGACTTGCGACTGGCACGTCCGATAATAAAGCGACTATTTCGACCAACGGCCTAGGTAATTACTCGTTTATGACTGCAACACGCACAAGTAGCACTGGTCAGGTTATTCTTTATAACGGTACAGGCACTGGCACGAGTTCTACTCTGGATACCGGTACCAAAACTGGCCCGTCACAGACTGCCTTTGGTTACTCTACGACCAACACAACCGCAGCCCCTTGCTGGCTCAACACCGACGTGTCCACTTTCATGATGTTCAATGACGTAAAGGACTCGACAACAGTGACAACACTTGCAAACAAGTTTAGAAGATCTATTGCTTACTACTCCGCCAACTTGACGTCCCGACCCATCCTCACACCGGTCCTCGTGAATCCAGGGACGCGAGAAATGGCGCCCGGACAGACGGTCACGGTGAGTCAGACGGCTCTCCAACCCGTGAACGGAATCACGTGGTCCCTGACGCCAACCGGATCTGGTCTAAACATCACGACCTCGACGGACTATGCCGCGACACTCACGGCCGCGACGGCAATACCTCAGACCTCGTTCGCACTTATGGCATCCAATAAGTTGAACCAGATGGCCGTCGCGCAGTTTGTTGCCGCGACTCCTCTGTTTTCGCGCCTTTCTGGTGGTGCAACGGCTGTAGGCATTTACAGTCTCAGGTCTCTAAGAACCGTTTTCACACCGGTGGCACAAGTCCGCGGTGGCACAGCCTATCCACCGACGATGCCTGGTTCCACAAGTCAGGGATATACAGCGAGCGCCTCGTCGACTTCCCAAGCCGCCTACCTGCCAGGAAGCGTTAACGCCAACCCATGGCAGGCGTTTGATAACTCTGCAACAACTTTTTGGGAAAATTTTTACGGGGCCACATATGGTTACTCCACCACTGGCGCGTATGTAGGAACTGCATCGTCTGGAGGAGCGTTCTACACGACAGCCGGAATATACAATGGAGAATGGTTACAGATTCAGTTTCCTACGGCAACTTTTCTTCAGAGTTATTCTCTACAGGGGCGGGCAGGGCAAGAAAGCTCCAAGTCTCCAAATACATTCGTGATCCTAGGGTCAAATGATGGAACGAATTGGACTTTACTTGACTCGCGGTCTGGAGTGGCCGCGGCCTCTTACGCCTCACAAACTGTAGTTTATTTTACTATTTCTAATAGACCGACTGCATATACTTATTTCCGCATGGTGGTGCAAAATGTTCAAAATACAGGGGCCATCCAAACCGTTAACATAGCGGCGTGGACTTTAAATCCATTGTTGGACTTTTATGCGGACACACTGGGTAACCTTACAACCGAGACTGGTGGAGCTGGCCTACAACTCGCGTCATGGCTCGGCGGCGCCACGGGCTATGTCGCCACGTGGTATGACCAAAGTACAAATCGCTACAATCTTTCACAGCCAACCCTGGCGAACCAGCCGGCTATAAACTTGACAACGAGCCCATATTCTGTTATTTTCAACGGATCTACGAGCTGGATTTACAACAGTTCAGTCCCTTTTAACTTTGGTGCTGGGTCGTTTACTCTTCGATATGTCGTGTCCAATAGCACAGGGGGCTGTGTTCTGTTCAAAGCGGCGGGAACGGCATTTACTTGGTCTGCATACGAAAAGAAATTTTGGTTAGGAGACGGGACGACTTCAGAGACTTCAGTTGGTGTGTACCCTTCACAAGTGGGCAATAGCGAAAGCTATGTTCTGAGTTCTACCCAAATTACACCAAGTATTAAAACTTCTATAGTTCACAAAGCAACTAGTACAACTGCCGTGCCTATATACGTGAACGGCACCGCTGCAACTCTTTCTACCAACACCATCAGTATGCAGACGGATGCGGGAAACTATTTGATTGTAGGCAGAGGCGGCAATGCAGCGTTTTATAACGGAAACATGTTTGATCTCGAGCTCTTTTCCACCCCACTTTCCGATGCTGATCGTAATATACTCGATCTCGACCAAGGTATATCCTCAACTGCGCCAATATCCGCGGTAGACGCATCTGTCCTAACAACAACAGTTGGTGGCATAGCCATCAATTTTGTAACGGTGGACAGCTCATCAAGTGTTTATATATGTGGAACATATACTGGCAACCCTGTTATTTATAATATAACTGGTTCCGGTACGTCTTCATCATCGGGGTATTCTCTTCCGAATGTAGGCACAACCACAAGTCCGTTTATGATGAAGTTCAACGCGGCCGGAGCTTATCAATTCTCAACAGCCCTCATCAACTCCCTGAACCAGACGGGTTCATCTGCCCTAACTGTCGATTCACTCGGAAATGTGTATTGGGGCGGGCAGTATAACAACACTCCGACGGTATATAACGCAACCGCCAATCCATGCACATCATCGACTGGTTACGCTCTCCCTACACTCACGGATAACAGTCGTCAGAGAGGTTTCATTCTAAAATATAATGCTTCAACTGGTGCTTATATATCAGGTGCATGCTTTCCTCAAAACAACGGATCGTACGACAACATTGTAGCGGTGTTGAAATGCGACTCGGCCAACAACCTGTTTGTTGGGTTTACGTACTACGGAGGCCCAACAATTTATCAATTTACTACAAATCCAGCGACTTTAACGTCTTCCGGTGTTAATGTTTTAAACAACCCTTCTGGATTTGTGTATGCAGCATTTATAAAATACAACTCTTCTGGAAATTATGTTGCATATAGCCCAGTACCTCCATCGGGTGCGACATACCCATTGGACGGCGGTACGAGTATAGATTTTGATTCTTCGAACGCCATATATGCAACCATATATTACCGTGCAACTCCCACCATATACAACTTTACAAGCAGTCCCACATCAACCGGAATTACATTACCTAACAATCCATCCGCGGGAGGCTCCGGGGGTTTTATTAAATGGGACAGTTCAGGCAATTATGTGTTTTCTACGGCGTGGACCAATACTGGGGGTGGCGGCTCTATTAATAATGTCAAAGTTGATTCTTCTGGGAATATTTATTTGATTGGATATACATACAACACCGTGACGATATACAATATGACTTCCACTCCAAACACATCTTCTGCAGGTATCGCACCTTCGCAGCCCAACGCGAGTCCTCTAGTCATCAAGTACAATTCTTCTGGAACATACCAGTCATGCCTTTACGTAACCCAAAGTGTTGGTGGCCAACAGTTTGCGGGGTTTGGTTTCGATACAAGCGGGAACATCTACATCTCTGGCAATTACCAAGGCGCGAGTACTATTCAAAACTTTTCGTCAACACTTGGCGGATCATCCACTGGCATTGCTTACCCGACATCGACCGCCAATCAATCAGCCCAGTTACTGAAATATAATTCAAGTGGAACTTATCAATCTGGTACCATGCTTTCTTACAATCTGAGTACATACAACTCGTATCTGTTCCAAATTGCAGTATCTGGAACTACTATGTACTCTATCGGGTACTATAACGGCCCTGCTAATCCGTTGTACAGATTTACCAGCACGCCAAACACGTCATTTACCGGCGCCTCCCTGCCGTCATCCGGAACTCAACAGGCTGGTGTGCTACTTAAATTTAGCAACCCGTGATAAACTAAAATATATTGTAAAAATAGATGAGTTTCTCTCAAGGAACCCCGGCGCAGCCATTGGCGCTGGTGGCGAGAAATGTATTTGTAACTGGCGTGGCAACTACTGGAAATGCGTTAACGGTTCAGCAACTCAGTGCTGGCCAAGTCGCATCTTTCCAAACGTCGACGGGCGCGACGGCTTTTATTGTGGGCAATGGTTCGGGTGTTTCTAGCAGATTCGTCGCGGTGGCTAGCACTGGTACAGCCGGGTCATACTCGAACGACGGTGTTAATTGGGTGGCAATGACGCTACCAAGTTCTCAAGTTTGGCGCGCAGTGACCGTCAATTACACAACTGGTCGATTTGTCGCAGTTGCACAAGGACCTTCAACAGCCGCTGCATATTCAGATGATGGAATTAATTGGTTCGCATCGACGCTCCCGAGTTCAAGTTCATGGACAGGCGTTACTGTTAACCCAACCACTGGGAGATTTGTTGCAGTTGGAGGAGCGCCTGGAACCGCCGCTGCATACTCTGATAACGGCTCTACGTGGGTAGCAGCTACACTTCCAACGTCTGCTAGCTGGAATTCAGTTACGGTGAATCCTATTAGCGGAAGATTCGTCGCCATTGGGTACGCTGGTACAAGCGCAGCTTACTCGGACAACGGATCGACTTGGGTGGCGGCGACTCTTCCGAGTTCATCTGGGTGGACAACAGTTACAGTTAACCCCAATACTGGAAGATTTGTCGTGGTCGCGACTGGTCCTTCCACCGCCTCCGCATACTCTGACAATGGTTCCACGTGGACAGCCGCTACACTCCCATCCTCCGCGAATTGGCAGGGCGTCGTATGCAACCCAACCATTGGAAGATTTGTTGCCGTGGCCGGGCCAGCCGGTACGGCGGCGGCATACTCAGACAACGGCTCTACATGGATAGCAGCTACACTTCCTTCGGCCGCCAACTGGAATTCAGTTACGGTGAATCCGAGTACTGGACGTTTCGTTGCAGTCGTTTATGGAAGTGCAGGGGCGGCATACTCCGACAATGGAGCGACGTGGACATCCGCTACACTTTCCGCCTCAACTAACTGGAACAGTGTCACAACCTCTTATACAATCGCAAGTGTGGGCGTTAATAAACCCAACCCATCTTATACCCTCGACGTCAGCGGTGATATTAATTTTAGCGGTACTCTTCGACAGAGTGGAAATGTCTTTACTGGTGGAGGTGGCGCCCAATGGACGACCGCCGGAGCCACCATATATTACACCGGAGGAAACGTCGGAGTAGGTACTAATAATCCATCTGCATACACCCTTCAGGTCCAAGGGACACTAGGAGTCTCTGGTGATATTACTGCACTTTACTCGGACGAGCGCCTCAAGACCAAGACGGGGACGCTGGTGAGCGCCCTCGACAAGGTGACTTCTCTTGAAACATTCACTTATAGGACCAACGAATTGGCACTTTCACTCGGGTTCGAGGACGACTACCAGAGGGTCGGCGTCTCCGCCCAACAAGTGCAGAAGGTTCTACCAGAGGCCGTCAGACCGGCACCGTTCGATGCCAATAACCAATCTGGTCAAAACTATTTGACTGTTCAGTACGAGAAATTGGTTCCTTTACTTATCGAGGCTCTGAAAGAGGAACGCAAAGCTCGTGAGAAACTAGATGAACAAATAAAGATTATTCTAGAAAAACTATTATGAAAATTGTCATAGTGGGAGGAGGTTCAGCCGGATGGATGTCAGCGGCGACGCTCGTTTCTCAGTTGCTCGACGCAAAAGTAACACTAGTAGAGTCGCCAAACATACCTACAATAGGGGTTGGCGAGTCTACAATTAATGGACTCGTCAAATGGATGAAACTTCTGAATATTGACCCTGATGAGGTGGTCAAATATACTAGAGGATCTTATAAGCTAGGTATCAAGTTTGAGAATTTTTATAAAAAAGGAGACGGTGGATTTTTCTACCCGTTTGGTTTCAATGCCATCAATGACAAAACCATCGACGCATGGCTAAAAAAGCCCGAAACCCCGTTCGCGGACGAGATGTTTGTTAATATGGCCTTCATTCGGCACAACAAGTTTATAAGATCAAAGGATGAATCTGAAAGTCACTATGCTCTCCATTTCGACGCCATCAAGTTCGCCGAATGGTTGCGTGAAGTTTACTGCAAAAACAAGGTCACTCACGTGCTGTCCGAGGTCAAGACTGTAAAGACTGGTCCTGGGGGTGTGGAGTCCATCGAGCTCGAAAACGGCACTTCCCTCGATGCCGATCTATTCTTGGACTGTACAGGGTTCAAGTCTCTGCTGCTCGGTCAGGGCCTCAAGGAACCTTTCGAGTCGTACAAGGATATACTTCCCAACAACAAGGCGTGGGCAGTACAGATACCGTACAAAGACAAGAAAAAGCAGCTCGTCAACTATACAAATTGCACTGCTTTGGGGAATGGCTGGGTATGGCGTGTACCGCTGTGGGATCGTATAGGCACTGGATACGTCTATTCCAACGAATTCACAACGGACGAAGAGGCGCTGACCGAGTTCAAAGATCACCTGAAAAGTATAGGCGTCCCTGCAGATGACTTCGAGTATCGCAAGCTTGATATGAAAACAGGAAATTATGAAAGAATTTGGGTGAAAAATGTTGTAGCCATTGGATTGGCTGCAGGCTTCATAGAGCCTCTGGAATCGACGGGTCTGTGGACGGTGCATCAGTTTTTAATTCAACTTGTATACACTCTGAAGAGGGGGTCGTATAACCAGATGGATCGTGATATATTCAATGAGCACACCCGAAAAGACATGCACTTTTGGCTCGAGTTTGTGGCCCTTCATTACATCTTATCGACTCGCCGGGACACCCCATATTGGAAAAACATAGCCGACAAAACGTACGAATCAAAGTACACGGGCTCTCCTTTCTCCATAGCTTCACAATACCGGATGAAAGACGTTCAGTTTGATTTCGCTGGAATACCGTGCATCTTTTATGGAATGGGCTGGTTCCCCGTGAACAGGTCAGTTATAATTGATATAGAACATCCCAATATTGATAAGGATGACCGGGTGAAAAAATGGGACGAGATGGTCAAGACGCTTCCGTCGATGTATGAATATCTGTCACGTTTGATGTGAGTTCTGGTGGTGGGCCCCCGGGCGTCTGACCAGGGGGGCACGGCCACAGCCAATTTGGCTTGGGAATAGAAACGTACGGTTGAGGGTCGGTCACGTCCCGTGTCAAGTCGCGGAGTTTCTGGCGGTATTCAGTCCACGCCAGCTTGTCCTCGTCCGACAACTTTGCATCTGGAAGCTGTGTCCAATCACACGCCATGAGATCTCCGTTGCGCATGCTACGAAACATTAACCAGAAGCTGGATTGGTCGCTCATTTATATTTCTGAAACAATATAAATGGCCGATGTTCCGCACACAGGGGCGGTCAAATGGTCTGACATGCGAGCGGCTACAGGAATAAGCGCGAGTGGTTTCAGTGCAAGTGACCTAAATACACACAACCTAAATAGACCTGTGAAAACTGCTTCGCTATTGGCCTCTAGAACAAGAGGCACTCCCGCGCACGTTCCTAGACGGTTTTCAAAATCTGTACAAGATTCGATTCAGGGGTTGTATTCCATGAAACTAGCCAATCCGGACTATGTTGGCCCTGTCGTAAATGTGAGACGGTCGAGCGACAATGCGGTTCTGGACTTTTACTCAGACGTTAACGGCACCCTGCGCGATGCAACTGGTCAGTTGTACTCGTCGTGGATAGGTGCTGCGACTGGTTCTGTCCTCATCTGGTACGACCAAGCCCAAAACGATATGGCTGAACTAACATATCCACCGGTCAGTCTTTCAGCGGCCGGAACAGCAAATCCAGCATCGGTGACTTTATCGGGAGCACCTTATGGTAATGGATCCTATACCTATTCTGGATCATCGCAGTACAATACGAGTGAAGGTGTTTTTGCACTTTTTAACATGTCCGGAGACCAACAATATTATACAAGTGCATACGCCCCACCAGATTCTTGGAACGGCTCAACTGGTGTTTACACCGGTACAACATCAACAACCGTGAGCGGTACGGCTTATGCCGGCGGCTGGGTTCAACTTCGTCTTCCGTACGCTATTTATCCGACCGGCTACAAGCGTAGATGGGGAAATACAAACAGAAATGAAACGAGTCACGTATTTGCAGGATCCAATGACGGAACCACATGGACTTTGCTCAATTCTGATACTGATCTCGTGTACACAACCGAACGCAGTATAAAACTCAACATTACTTCGTCCTACTCGTATTTTCGTCTCATTGCTCGTACAATCAATCCGGCAAATACATACGGCCTTTGGTCTTTTGCTCAACTTGACATTTTCGGTCGCCAGTCCTTGACCCCCACCCGCAACGCTCTTGCGACATCTACATCCGGTGGAAATCCACCCCAGCTAGCACTTGACCCGGCAGGTTCTGGAAAGTACGTCATTTACTTCCCCAACGCAGCGGCAACCTCATCGTCTTATTACGGCTTCACAATGACGGCTCAGCCAACTGCATCCTGTATGATCAACTACAGAACACTTCAAAATTCTACCGCCTTTTGGCAGTCACTCCTCGTTACAAACTCGGATAATCAGGGTGTACGATTTGCTAATAATCTGTTGCAATCAGGCGATTTCAACGACTTTTTGAATCCTGGTGGCTACGCCATTTACGATGGCACCTATAGCGCCACTTCTCCATATTTAACAAGTACTGACGGCGCATGGCATACAATGTGCGCCAGCCGCAACTCAAACTCTCAACTTCAAATAACTCACATCGGTAATGTCGATTATTCGTGGAATTGGCTTATGGATCGTTCCTTTTATGGGTACATGTCCGAGGTGATTACCATGAGCACATCCTTGATGACCCTAACAGCCTCGAGTATAACGACCGCACCGGACTATGACCTGTTCTGGAAAACAACGCACATTCCCAATTGGAGAAATGGACTGATTGCCTCGTACGCTCCAGAAAACTGGACCGGGAGTCAGTGGACGGACTCGGTGGGATCTTATAATGCAACAATTCGCGCCGGTACACCTGTTCTCTCATCGACCGCAAATATGGAGAATCTTTTCACGAGTCTTTCAGCCGGTGCACAATCAAGTGTCCGAGGAATCTACTCGTGTCGCCGAATCAACACAAACTACACTGGTCCGACTTTTAACATCAGACGCGGAAGTGATAACGTGACCCAAGACTTTTACGCAAATGGAAATGGTGATCTCGGTACAACCTTGGGAGCCACTGGTCAATCCTTGCCTGAATGGCTCGGGATGGCTTTGCCCTATGTCGCAACGTGGTACGATCAGTCTGGGCAGGGGCGACATGCGACCCAGAGTACAACCGCAAATCAGCCTATATATAGAGCAGGATCTAAAAGAGTTTATTTCAGTGGATCGCCCGTTTTTTTAAATTTACCGAACGGTACTGTCCCTATGAATGTTTCTTATACTTTTATAGCCCGTCACGGGTTCAATGAAAATACCAGCGGTGGCATCATAGGCGCTGGTGGCGCAGGAAACGGCGGGAATCTGACGAATAACTTTCGCTTGGATGGTGGTTCCGGATACTGGAACTATTGGTGGGGAAATGACACCGGACCTAGTTCTAATGTTCTCAAAGCCGAAAATACGGTCGTTGTTCGGTACGATGGCCCTACAACATCAGGTACTACTTATTGGTTTATTAACGGAACCGCCTATGGGTCAACAGCTCGTTCCGGTTTTAACGGCTTTGCAGGGAACGAAGCGATAGGTAGAACAACTGCGTCAGAATTCTTTCAAGGACCCATGTACGACGTCTGGGTTTTTGCTTCGAGTCTTTCGGATACTGATCGTCGGCTGATCGAAAACACGCTCATGAATGCATCAAAACCTCTACCAGTTTTGTACGGGGCGCAGACAGATGCAATTGATTTTCCAAACGGAATTCTTCCTTCGACATATACACTCTTTCATTTGACGCGGCAGAACAAAAACGCACTCGGTAATCGTATTTTTACTGGTCGGACTCAGAATTGGCTTTCTGGATTTTGGTCAAACAACCAGGGGCTCGCATTTCACCAAGGCTGGCTTCAATCTGCTACAAATTTTTACCTTTATCCATCGGGGGGCGTGGCGCCATCGGTCACGCCGCGTTGGCTTCTGTCGTCTGATCAAAACTCTCTTTATAGATCTCTCACAATGAATCACGCTTTATTTGGCGGGCTTCCGACTGATTCACCCGCTGGATACTACGGCCAGACTTGGGATCCTCAGATTTGTCTCAACCGACAAGATCAAGAACCTTCAGATTGGGCAAATCAGATTACGCTCGTCTACAACAGAACACTTTCAACAAAAGAAATTCACCAGGTGGAAGACTATCTGGCCACCCGTTATAAAATTGATATTCCAATCCAAGAGGGTCTTGCAGTTTCTTTGGATGCTAATGAATATCTCGGCAGTCTTAACGGAACGAGCTGGAAAGACCGGAGTCCGTATGCTCTTAATTTTACACTGACAAATACGGCTGCGTATATTCCAAATTCCCAGCAGTTCCAGTATATGGACTTTAGCACATCATATTCTTCAGGTCTTAATACTAATATCGATACTCCATTTTCGACGCACAACACCTTGGTCATATTTTCAAAAGTAAAGAATTCAACGGGCGACTGGCGAACCCTCCTCAGGGGTTACCAGAATCATCATAACGTCATTATAGAGTCGGGATCAAACAGACTCGGGCTTTACAATAATATTAATGGTGGTTTCATCAAGTGTGATGCGAATGTAGACATATCGTCACTCGATCAGGTTTATACTCGTTTCAATATGCACGTCTGGAAATTTTCGACAAGAAGTCCTTACTACCAGTATTACTTTAACCCTTCGACCGCCCCGTGTTTTCCTACCGGAGTAATAACAGACGGTCGCGCCAATTTAGGCAATGGGTTTTTCGCACTCGGATCATACTATCAACCAGGAAGTGGTTTAGGTCAGTATTGGGGGCAAATTGCGAGTGCTTTCTGGTACAACCGCGAGTTGTCGGATGAAGAGCTCGTGGAGACTTACCGCCGTTTCGCGCCTCGTTTTGATCTTCCGTCTCCGTTAATTCAACCGACTCTGACCGGTCGCGGGCAAATATTCACACGAAGTGGAATGTGGCTTGTTCCAGCGGGAATTGCATCGGTTAATATTCTCGTTATAGCCGGTGGGGGCGGTGGCGGTGGGGGGTGGCAGGGGGGTGGGGGTGGCGCCGGTGGACTGATTTATGCGACGGGAGTTTCAGTTACATCTGGCACTTGGATCCAAGTTATTGTTGGGAAAGGTGGGTATGGTTCAAGACGTTATTCTCTTGTTCAAAATGGTGAAAATTCTATATTCGGATCTTATACAGCTATCGGTGGTGGCGCGGCTGGTTCCGAAGCCAATACAGCTTCAATACAGCCATACCAAAGTGATCCGAGATCAGGTGGATCTGGTGGGGGCGGAAGTCATGGCACGCCTTCTGGACCCTCATTTGTCGGTTCAGGTACTGCTGGCCAAGGTAGTAATGGAGGTCAGGGCTACAGTCTCAATCCATACGTCGGAGGCGGTGGCGGAGGCGCCGGCTCAATTGGCACAAACGCAACTGCATCAGCAGCTGGTAATGGCGGTGCTGGCCGAAGCATCACCATCATGGGTATAACCAAGACGTATTGTGGCGGAGGCGGCGGGAGCCTTCGTGGGAGTGGCGTTTCTTCTGGAGGATCTGGCGGGGGCGGCGCAGGGAACGGCACTGGTGCTGGTTATGATGCGACATATTACGGAAGCGGCGGAGGGGCGGGTGGAGGCAACGGTACAAACCCAAATGGAGGCACTGGATTTCAAGGTTTGGTAATTGTCGAGTATTAATACGTAAACCCATAAGCTTCAATATCATCTTTGAAAACTTGGGCCACGATATCACGAGTTTCATCGGTATAATAAGTATGATAGTCGTCTCTCAGAGTATCGTTTATATGAGGAAGAGGTTCGCTGCATCCTAGCCTTTCTTGGATCACTTTGAAGTCATTTTCAAGCGTCTCGAACCTCAAAAGATGCGTGACGCCGTCTGGGATCCAAGCCTTCTGCGGCTGGTCAAATGTGAACCACGCCGTCTCTTCAAACTTGTATGATTTCAAATTCCTAACAAAAGTTTCGAATGTAATGTTTTGGTTTCCTTCGAACTGCGACCAAAATGACCAGAGACTGACGATCCTGTCCCACGGGTTTCTGACGACCGCAAACGTTTCCTCGGTGGCGCCGAGCATAGGCAAAGATGGGTGAAGGTAACCCGTCCCATTTCGTGCTATCGGCTCGTTGAAGTTTTTTTCGAGCCATTGTATAATCGAAGTTCCAGAATTCTTGGGTATGTGAACGAAAGTCAACATATATTAAACAATTGACAAACTATTTTTACAGAATGGGCTGGGGCATCTGCTTCGATCTCGACGCCAACGGCCAAGTGTTCTGTCGCGACGGGTGCCGGTGGCGGGCGACGGCCCGTGACTATGACGACTTTGTGCCGTGGCCCTCGGCCCGCGAGCAGGTCCTGGACTATTACGAGAATGAGGCTCACCGCGAGCTCGACATGATCCGCGACGAGTGCCCTGGAACGGCCGCAGCGCTCGCGGCGGCCTGCGAGGAGCACCTGAGAGCCGCCTTTGACACGTACAACAGCCTGTCGGCCGATGAGAAAATTGAGATGCACGAGGCGAAGATGCGCGAGCTGACCGAGGACCTGGAGGCGCTCAAGGAGCAGATCG
>Ga0222712_10004946_pt1 | contig 13700 bp, 6 predicted proteins | sample C33_657DmetaG_FD_165043 | JGI IMG/M metagenome (GOLD analysis project Ga0222712, IMG submission 165043) | Estuarine water microbial communities from San Francisco Bay, California, United States - C33_657D | ecosystem: Environmental > Aquatic > Marine > Unclassified | place: USA: California...
TAGGTCCGAAGATTGCCGACGTGTTGAGGGTAGTAGTATTGGCGGTCGTTACCGCCACCCTCGGGGCTGTAAGCGCGTTCGAGGCGTAGACATTTCCCGCGACGTACAGGGTCGTGCCCGAGGCCGCGGTCGTGTTGAGGCCTACGAAGCCCGTAGGTCCGAATATTGCTGACGTGTTGAGGGTCGTGGTATTGGCGGTCGTGACGGCCACGTTCGTAGCCACGAGGGCGTTCGAGGCATACACGTTACCCGCGACGTAGAGGGTCGTTCCAGAGGCCGCGGTCGTGTTAAGGCCCACGAAACCCGTAGGTCCAAAAATCGCCGAGGTATTCAAGGTCGTGGTGTTGGCGGTCGTGACGGCCACGTTCGTAGCCACGAGGGCGTTCGAGGCATACACGTTACCCGACACATACAGGGTCGTACCCGATGCCGCGGTCGTGTTAAGGCCCACGAAACCTGTAGGTCCGAAGATTGATGACGTGTTGAGGGTTGTGATATTGGCGGTCGTCACGATGACGTTCGTCGCCGTAAGGGCGTTCGAGGCATACACGTTGCCCTGAATTGCCGCGGTCGCTCCACCCGTGACCGGGGTCGTGCCGACTCCCAAATTGGATGTGGCTATAACGGTCGTCGCATTGATTGATGTCGCGATGACGTTCGGGGCCGACAGGGCGTTCGAGGCATACACGTTACCCGCGACGTAGAGGGTCGTTCCGGATGCCGTGGTCGTGTTGAGACCGACGAAGCCCGTGGGTCCGTAGATCGCCGACGTGTTGAGGGTCGTTGTGTTGGCGTTCGTGACGGCCACATTGGTCGCCACAATTGCATTCGAGGCGTAGACGTTACCTAGGACGTAGAGGGTTGTTCCTGAGGCCACGGTCGTGTTGACTCCTACGAATCCAGGTCCGAAGATTGAGACCGTATTCAAAGTCACGGTATTCACATTGGTCGCGAAGATATTCGCGGCCCCGAGGGCGTTCGAGGCGTACACGTTACCAAGGACATAGAGGGTCGTTCCCGAAGGCGCGGTCGTGTTGATCCCCACAAATCCTGGACCAAAAATTGAGACTGTATTCAAGGTTGTGGTATTCACGTTGGTCGCGAAGATGTTCGCGGCTCCAAGGGCATTCGAGGCGTATACGTTACCCAGAACGTAGAGGGTCGTACCCGAAGGCGCGGTCGTGTTGACCCCGACGAATCCTGGTCCGAACACGGCCGTTACATTGGTCGTCGTGACATTGGCCGAGGTCGTCGCAAAGACGTTCGTGGCCGTGATTGAATTGCTTATGATGGCGTTACCTATGACGTGGAGCGCCGGTCCGCCCGTGACTGGGGTCGTGCCGATCCCGAGGTTTGACGTGAGTGAAAGGGACAGGGCATTCAGGGTGTTGGTGTTGAGGGTCGTAAGGAAGGCCGCGCCGGTCGTGATGGCATTGGCGACGTAGACGTTGCCCTGGACGTAGAGGTTCGCACCGCCCGGGGTCGTCGCAATACCGATATTGGACGTCGCAATGAAGGTCGCCGTATTGAAGCTCGTGGCGACATTCACATTGGTCGTGAAGACGTTGGGGGTCGTCAGAGTATTCGAGGCGTACAAGTTTCCGGCCACGTAAAGGGTCGTACCGGACGGTCCGGTCGTGTTGACCCCGACAAAGCCAGACGGACCGAATATTGAAACTAAATTCGTGGTGGTCGTGTTGATCGTGATCGCATTGATATTGGTCGTCACGAGCGCGTTCGAGACGAACACGTTCCCCTGGACGAAAAGATTCGCGCCTTGGGCGCTGGTCGTTCCGATACCAATGTTAGAAGACACCAGGATCGAGGCCGTGTTGATGGTTGTGGCGTTCAGGGTCGTGGCCGAAACATTCGTCGCCACAAGGGCGTTGGTCGCGTATACGTTGCCCAGGACATACAGGGCCGTCCCGGACTGGACCGAGGTTCCGATCCCGACGAAGCCGGCCGATCCGAATATCGATCCGGTATTGACGGTCGAGGCGTTAAGGGTCGTCGCAATGACATTCGTGGTCGTTAGGGCGTTCGAGACGAACGCGTTTCCGACGACGTGGAGGGCCGGCCCGGACCCGACGGGCGTTGTGCCGATTCCGATGTTCGACGTGGCCGTGATTGACAGGGCATTGAGGACCGTGAAGTTGCCCGTCGTGGCGAGGATATTCGGCGCCTGAAATCCATTAGAAGCGTAGACGTTGCCGAGGACATACAGAGTCGTGCCCGATGCGGCCGTTGTGTTGACCCCGACGAAGCCGGTAGTGCCGAACACGGCCGTCACGTTTGTGGTGGTGGCGTTGAGAGAGGTCGCGAGCACGTTCGTGGTCGTGAGTGAATTCGAGACGGAAATGTTCCCCTGGACGGCCAGGGTCGGTCCTCCGGAGACCGGGGTCGTTCCGACGCCCACATTCGATACGACCGTAAGCGTCAAGAGGTTCGTGACGGCCGTCGCATTGATGTTCCCCGTGACGACGTTCGGACTCGTGACCGTGTTCGAAACATAGACGTTTCCGGCGACGTACAAGGTCGTGCCGGACGCGGTCGTCGTATTCACACCGACGAACCCGGCCGGACCATATATCGATCCTGTATTGACCGTCGAGGTGTTGGCGTTCGTCACGTAAATGTTCGTGGCCGTGACGGCGTTTGAGACCCAGGCATTCCCCTGAACCGCTAAAGTCGCGCCGCCTACGACTGGGGTCGTTCCTATACCCGCGTTCGAATATGCCACGATCGAAGTCACGTTCAGAGACGCTGTATTTACATTGGTGGTGATTATACCCCCGACAGTGAGGGCGTTCGAGACGACCACGTTACCTTGAACGGCCATAGTCGCTCCACCCGCGACCGGAGTCGTGCCGATACCCACATTCGAGACGGCCGTGACCGAAAAGGCGTTGAGGAGCGTCACGTTTGAATTTGTAGCCGCGAAATTACCGACAGTAATGTTGGAAGAGACGTACATGTTTCCTTGGACCTGGAGGGTCGCGCCGAGGTTCGTGGCGGTCCCGACACCAACGAAACCAGAAGTGCCGTACACGGCCGTCACATTAGCCGTCGTGGCATTGAGGGTCGTCGCCAGGACGTTCGTGGTCGTGAGTGAATTCGAGGCGAAAATATTGCCCTGGACGGCCAGGGTCGGTCCGCCCGCGACCGGGGTCGTGCCGACGCCCACGTTCGAAACGGCCGTGACGGTCAGAATATTTGCCGTGGCCGAAACATTCACGCGGGTCGCAAAGACGTTTGTGGTTGTGATCGCATTCGAAACGTACAGGTTTCCCTGGACGTGCAGAGTCGCTGCAGGAGTCGCGGTACCGATGCCGACCTGTCCGGTCGGACCAAATACCGAGGCTGTGTTGATGGTCGTGGTGTTGAGCGATGTCGTGGCTATGACGTTCGTGGCCGTTATGGCGTTCGAGGCCTGGACGTTTCCCTGGACCTGAAGGGTCGCCCCGAGGTTCGTGGAGGTCCCGACGCCTATGAACCCGGTCGTACCAAAAAGGGACGTCGTATTGACGGTCGCGGCATTCAATGTGGCCGTATAGACATTTCCGAATCTATTGGTCGTATTTCCGATCAAAGTCGTCGAGGAGGCCGCGAAGATGTTTCCACTGAATGTGGACTGGGCCCCCTGGACGGTCAGGTTCTGGTTCAGGGTCGTGTTCCCTGTGGTCGTCGTATCACCAAAATTGGTGACCGTCGGCATCTCTAGTAAATGCGTAGCATTTATTTACGGGCCCCTACCACTTGTTGAGATAGGGCGACAGACAGAATTCTGTGGAGACCGGCCCCAATCCTCCAATAGCATAAATTACATTTGCTTCATTTCTAGGAGCGATAATTCGGCCATCTGGAATCAGGACACCCCGTCTACATACGGCTGCGCCGTTATACGGAACTACATTCGAAAATGTTAAAGCGACCGGATCAATCATACCTACATTATCTGAATTATAAGGCATGCAAATTATATTTCCTGTAGGTGCCAGGACCGCTCCGTAGAACTTTGACCCGCCCTCGCCGCCAACTATAATATTCGAAAAGGCGCCCGGTGAAAGGGGAGACGACACGTACGATGGGTTGTAAACAACGGCATTTCCAGAATTGTATGGCACCATGATAATGTTGCCATCAGGGGCCAAACACGCGGATTCCAGCGAGGATCCGGCACCTGTTGATTTAATCGGGCCCACATTAGAATAAGTCCGGGTCGATGGATTAAACATGCCGATGTTAGCAGAATTGAGTGGGGCGAAAACCACATTACCATTCGGTAACAAAACTCCGGTCGAAAAAAGGTCTATCGCATCGGCGGCTATTGGACCAACATTCGAGGCCGTGAACGTGGTGGGATCCACAACGCAAATATTAGGCGAGTCGCGCGGGACGCATATGACGTTGCCATTTGGAGCCAAGACGGCTCCTTGGAACCATATAGATCCTGTACTATTGAGACCGGCCGATATATTAGAATACTGATAAGATATTGGATTGAATACCCCGACATTCGACTGGGCGTAAGGAACGAATACCACATTTCCGTTCGGAGTCAATACACCCGAACGCCACTTCTCTGTGCCCGTTGGCATACCGGTTACAGGGACTTTTGAAAATTCATTTGTAAATGGATTGAAAAATCCTACATTCGAGTAATCCTCGGGAACTATCAACACCCTTCCATCCGGTAAAAGAAGGGATTGGGACCAAGAGTCCGTGAGTGCCGTCCCTGTGTAAACGATATTCCCTGTAGTCACGAGAGGACTCGAAGACCACCACCCCTCGGTCGGTTGAGAGGCCGCGTTACACGTGGCCGAAATCCAGTTCTGGATCGAGGCGGCGTTCGAGGGCGTTGGTAAGAGGTGCGGGTACCTCTTCGTCACGTCTTCGTTATAATAAATCCACGGGTCTCCTAACACACTCGGAACATTCAAAAACACGTTTGCCGCGGCGACATTTCCGTCCACGTAAAGGGTGGCTCCGGACGCATCGGTAGTGTTGACCCCGATAAAACCACTCGTGCTCCAATAGCCGGACGCGTTGACATTGGTCGCGAAGATGTTGGTTGTCGTGATGGAGTTTGCGACAAAAATGTTCGTGTTGGACCAACCGAGCGCGGCCGCGTTGACGTATTGCGTCACGAGAGTCGACGCGTTGAAGGTTGAGGAAGCATTAATGGTGGCCGTGAGAACGTCGGGGGTCGAGAGGGAGTTCGAAATGAAGAGGTTTCCGTTGATGTATAGATCTGTTCCGGACGCGTCCGTCGTGTTTACTCCCACGTACCCCGCCGGCCCGAAAATCGCCAAGACGTTGGTCGTGGTCGCATTGGCCGTGACGACATTGATGTTCGGGGCCGTCAGGGCGTTCGAGGCGTACAGGTTCCCGAGAATGTAGAGATCCGTTCCGGAAGCGGCCGTCGTGTTGAGGCCCACCGATCCCGAAGGTCCGAAAATCCCCGAGACGTTGGTCGTTGTCGAGTTTGCGGTCGTGACGACGAGCCGTGGGCCCGTCAGGGCATTCGAAGCGTGAAGGTTCCCGAGGACGTACAGGTCCGTTCCGGACGCGGCCGTCGTGTTGATTCCCACAAACTCTGAAGGCCCGAAGATCGCCGAAACGTTCGTGGTCGTCGCATTGGCCGTCACGACGTTGAGGGTCGGGGTCGACAGTGAGGTCAAGGCCCTAATGTTCCCGAGGACGTACAGGTCCGTTCCGGACGCGGCCGTCGTGTTGAGGCCCACAAACTCTGAAGGTCCGAAGATCGCCGAAACGTTCGTGGTCGTCGCATTGGCCGTCACGACGTTGAGGGTCGGGGTCGACAGGGCATTCGAAGCGTGAAGGTTCCCGCGGACGTACAGGTCCGTTCCGGACGCGGTCGTCGTGTTGAGGCCCACCGATCCCGAAGGCCCGAAGATCGCCGAAACGTTCGTGGTCGTCGCATTGGCCGTCACGACGTTGAGGGTCGGGGCCGTCAGGGCATTCGAGGCGTGAAGGTTCCCGCGGACGTATAGGTTCGCACCTCCGATTGTTGTCGTACCGACGCCTACGGACCCGGAGGTGGCGACTATCGTTGCGGCATTCGCCCTTTCGGTAAGGGTACCCGGGGTCGATAAAGTATTCGAGGCGTACAAGTTGCCCTGAACGTACAGGTCCGTTCCGGACGCGGCCGTCGTGTTGAGGCCCACCGATCCCGAAGGCCCGAAGATCGCCGAAACGTTCGTGGTCGTCGCATTGGCCGTCACGACGTTGAGGGTCGGGGCCGATAGAGTGTTCGAGACATAAAGGTTCCCAGGAAGGTAAAGGGCCGTCCCCGATGCGGCCGTCGTATTGACCCCGACGAACCCGCTAGGGCTAAAAATGCTTGCCGTGTTGATCCGGGACGACGTGTTGACCGACGTGGTCGCATAGACGTTCGTGACGGCCGTCGTCACGTTCGACATGAAGAGGTTACCCTCAACGTACAGGGTCGTTCCTGAGGCGGCGGTCGTATTGACCCCGACGAACCCGCTAGGGCCGAAAATACTGGCGGTGTTAATCTGAGTCGACGTGTTGACCGAAGTGGTCGCATAGACGTTCGGGACGCGCGTCGTCACGTTCGACATGAAGAGGTTCCCGAAGACGAAGAGTCCGGTACCCCGATCGGCCGTCGTGTTGACCCCGACGTTTCCGAAGAGCGACGATGTGTTGAGCGTGGCCGTGTTAATTCGGGTCCCAAAAATGTTCGAGACTGTGAGACCGTTCGAGACGACCACATTCGCCCCGACGCCCAGGGCCGTGTTCGCGTACACACCGCGGACGAGTACGACCGATGCACCCGAGACGATCGAGACGTTTCCTAGGGCCGACACATTCGTGGACGAAATTGTGTTGAGATTCGTGGTCGTGATTGCGTTCGAGGCGATGACGTTGCCCCCGACCATGAGATTCGCGCCCAGACGGGGTGTCATATAGTCCGAGAGCGTGAATATGGTCGTCCCACCCGCAAAGTATGATGGGGCCGCGGTCGAGAATGTACCCGGAGCCGTCGGGGCCGTGAACGAGGCCGTCGGGACCGTTCCGCCACGCATCACGCGCACATCCGAGATGTAGCCCAGGAACGCGTATTTGTTTCCAGAATTCTGAGAGGCGCCGATGGCCGCCGAAAAGTTGAGCGGGCCGGACACGAGCGGGCCTAATATAGTATCGGTTGTTGGACCCGCCCCATTTAAAAAGAGATTGACTGTCGAATTAACGACATCGAACGCACATGCAACGTGGTACCACGTGCTACTTGAAAGCGCTTGTTGGCGAATTAAATTGTATCCGGTCGCTCCTACGCGCCAGTACGCATTTAGTCTATACCCGCTATCTACAGTAAATTGGATCGGTTGATTGGATCCTACGGACCTATTCGGATCTCCGATCGTAAATATTGTTTTGAAAGATTGCGCTCCAGTATCTGTATGATATATAAAAGCCTCAATAAATACGTTCGAGGTGGACGGATCGAAATTGAGTGGATGGGCCGCACCAAATACGGCCGCGTCTGGGTTTGAAGATAGCCCTCCGCCCAAAGACAGGGTCGGGCCCGCGTAACTCGGACCACTTGAGGCAATTGTCGCCCCACCGCGAAGGTACCGCGCGAGGTCCGGGGCGGGCCGGACCGTCGCGGACGCAAGTTCGACCGTGTTTGTGTTGGTCGTCCGGGACACGTTGAAGGTCGAAACGAATGCATTGGCCGTCACGAGAGCGTTGGAAGCGTAGCCGTTCCCTGACACGTACAGGCTCGTGCCCGAGGCCAGGGTCGTGTTGATTCCGGTCCGACCCGAGATCGAAAGGACGTTCAGGGTCGTGGTATTCAGTGATGTCAGGGCCGTCAGATTCGTCGTCTCGAGCTCGTTCGAGACGTAGGCGTTTCCGCGGACCTCCAGAGAGTTCCCGGTCCCGCCCAAGTTTTGGATGATGAGGGGCGTTGTGAGCGTGATGCCCGACGCGATGTTCGCCGTGACGACATTCACGTTGGTCGCTCCGAGTGCGTTCGAGGCGACCAGATTTCCGGACACGTATAGGCGCGTCCCGGAGGCTCCGGTCGTATTGATACCGACCGGTCCGGGCACAAAGTCGATCCCGGAAGACGTGATGTTGGCGGTCGTCGCAAAGACATTGGTCGTCGTGATTGCATTGGAAATGAAGGCGTTTCTTTGAACGACAAGAGTCCTTGGATCGAGTATACCCAAACGGAAAGTCGTGGTGCCGCCCGAAACGTAACTAGGGGTCGCGGGAGTGAAAGGGGCCTGGTCCGGTGTGAATGATCCCGTGATGGGAACGACGCCGCCCGAAATAATACGGACGTCCCGAATGTACCCGTCGAAACTGTCAGACGGATTCAGAGTATCGCCAAGGACCAAGGAGTCCGTCGCGATATACACGGGGGTGGTGAAATTCGTGATGTTCCCGCCCGAGTCCTGGGTCCCGTTCTTCCAACACACTATCTGACTTGCAATTGGAGAAATAGTAAACGCCACGTGGGTCCATGTGGCGGCCGAAAACTGATTCCCATCGGTCATACGCTGCCCCGGGCCGGGCGTAGCACGGATTCCAAATTGAAGTTTTAGGTTATTTGTTATTTTCATCTCGAGACTAGCACCAACACTCGTATTCGAGTACGTGAGAATGTCGCCCCCGGTCGATCCGGACGGGACGTAGATCCAGGCCTCGATGAATACGTTCGTGGTCGAGTAATCGACTTTACCACCGGTGGCCGAACCAAAATTGACGATCGCTCCCGTTGTGTTCGGGAAGAGAATCGCCGTGTTTGAGGTTGGAGCGTCACCGACAAGTTGGGTCGCGCCCCGAAAATACTGGGCCGTATCGATCGATGCGGTCCCGATTCCCATTCCCCAATTTACGACCGAAATTGCGTTGGCGGTCGTCAGATTGATCGCCGGAGCCGAAATGTTCTGCATCACAAGGGCGTTCGAGGCCCAGAGGTTTCCGGTCACATAAAGGTCCGTACCAAAATCGGTCGTCGTATTGATCCCGACGTTTCCGGAAGGTCCGAAGATACTTGCGGTGTTGAGCGTAGTTCCATTGGCTCGCGTCACGAGAACGTTACCGGCCGTCAGGGCGTTCGAAACGGCCACGTTCCCCTGGACGACCAGGGTCGCGCCGGACGCCACGGGCGTCGTGCCGATTCCCACGTTCGAAGTCGCGAGTGAAAAAAGGTTTGAACGGGCCGAGACGTTGATTTGGGACGCGGCCAAACTGCTCGTTGTTAGTGTGTTTGAGGCAAAGGTGTTTCCGTATACCAACGAACTCGAGAGGGTATCACGGGCCGTCGCCGAATATATCTGGGCGATCTGCGAAGCGCTGAGGCCCGGGAACAGTCCGGTCCCTGCAAAATCCGCATCAGTAACGGGACCCGACCCCGTCTCGCCAATTGAAAAATTCTGGTTTATTAGATCGGATGCCGGTGGACGGTTCGTCGACGCCAAGCCGCCTGTATCGACTTGGGTCCCGTTCACGTAAAGCCGCAAAGTATCGTCATTGAAAGCGTTAAATGATACGGCTATGTGTCTCCAGACTCCATTGGTAATCCCTGTGATATTGGCGGCGGCGGTTCCACCCCCCTTGCTCGCCCGTACAATCAAGTTTGTGCCACTATCTCTATAAAGACGTAAACTCCAACCGTCTGTTGATGCAATTGAGCGAAATGTTAAAAAGTAGTCATTACCGGTCTGATTTATCTTCAGCCACGTCATGTAAGTAATTCCGCCATTATACAAATCAATAAACTTGGCGGGTGAAAAATTATAAACTATATATGAAGATCCATCATTAAGACCCAGACTCGGGCCGCTCCCGGACGGATCCGAGTTGGTCTTGAGTTGGGGCGATCCGGTGATAGAAGTGGTTGTCAAATTTTGAGACGAAATTGGATCGAACGAGCCGGACCATGAAGAATAAAGCAAGGGGCTCGTACCGTTAACTGAAATTATAGGGGAAATTATAGAAGCTGTGTTTATCGTGGTCGTGTTCATAGCCGTCGCAAAGGCGTTCGTAGTCTGGACCGAGTTCGATACGAACGCGTTACCCGTGACCGAAACGTTCGCTCCGGCCGTCGTCCCACCGACCAAAAAGTCTTTAGAGGCAGTGACCGTCAGGGTATTCGCCCGGCCCGAAATATTCCAGCTCGACGTGAACGTGTCCGGGGCCGAGAACGTGTTCGATACGACCACGTTTCCGATGACGTGAAGGGCCGGCCCGCCCGAAACGGGCGTCGTGCCGATTCCAAGATTCGATCCGGTAACAAGACTCGTGACGTTCAGGATCCCCGAGACGGTCCCGGCCGCCGAGGCATTCAGGGCCGGTGTCGTAAACCCGTTTGAAACGGCCACATTTCCGTACACGGCCAAATTTGCATGGGGCAGGGCCGGGCCAGCGAGTCCGACCGGACCCGTAATCGAGAGGATGTTGGCCGTCGTCACATTGACGGTCGTCGCCAGTACATTTACCGTCTGTAACGCGTTCGAACCAAAGACGTTTCCGAAAACTCGGAGGGTCGGGCCGCCCGATGTAGGACCAGTACCTATTCCCAAATTAGAAGCGGCCGCGAACGTAAATGCATTGAGCGTCGTGACGTTCAAGTTCGAGATCTGAACGTTCGGGGTCAGGGTATTCACCGAGGCGTTCGCAAATCCCGGAACATAAAGAGACGTCCCGGACGGACCGGTCGTGTTGAGACCTACGAAACTCGAAGGACTGAAAATAGCCGTCACGTTCGCCCGACCCACATTCGCCGTCGTGACGCGAATCAAGGGCGTCTGAAGAGCGTTCGAGGCGATGAGGTTTCCTAAAACATTCAGGGCCGTTCCGGAGTTGACGCTTGTGCCGATACCTATCCCATTCGAAATGGACGTGACATTAAGAGGCGCCGTGTTGGCCCCACCAACGTACACGGTCCCCACGGGTCCGATCGTCGATTGACCGTCCGAAGCCGGTATTAAATTTGAAACAAAATATGCAAAGCTTCCCAGAACAGTGAGATTCCCACTGAGTGTAGTATTTCCCGTGACGTTCAGGTCCCCAAAATATGTGGTCTGGGGTGTGGCCATCGTCTATTAGTACTAACGAATTAATTGTAGTTGACACAGCGTATCGCCGCTTCAAAGAGTTCCTTGATTGCCCTGACTCCTTGGTATGAGGCGAGGGTCGCCAGAAGACCCTGGCGAATATCGTCGCCGCACTGGACCTCTTTGTTACTTAGGATGAACAGGTGGCCCTGCAACTCGGGTGTCAGGTCGTCCCAGGCTTCTTCGGCCCGGTCCCAATTTTCTTCCGGACTCAATTCTGGATCAAAATTCTTCTCGATCCATGAGGTCATGAATTTGTACGCCGCCCGGGACAGGTCGCCCCTTTCGAACACGTGGCCCTCGGCCAAAGTCAGTTCGCCCTCGATCCATTCCATTTTTGTTTTAAAAATAGTGAGACCTTTTAAATTATGATGGAGGCCCTTGCTGCATTGGCGGTGCACCTGAGCCCTCCCAATTTCGATCAGTTTAGGTACTCGGGGGCGTGGTACGAGGTCGCGAGTCACAAGGCTGGTTTTTACGGCCTGGGACAGTATGATTGTATGGATACTCGGGGCATTTACGAGTATGATTCAGAACGGGACCAGATCGACGTCGGGACCCAGTGTCGGCACATGGACGGTCGGATCAGTGGAATCAAGGGGGTCGTCAGGTGTCCTGTGGGTAAACCTACCCGGGGCCTGGCCGACTGCACCCTTCGGTTCCCTACAGCTCCATACGTCCCGCCTGCGACCTATCGAATTTTAGAAACGGATTATGAAACGTATGCTCTGGTCGAAGGAGCGGGGGATCGCTCGTTCGTACAGATTTATTCGAGGTATCCTCGGCCCGGGCTGCGTTTCATCGATGAAAAGACGAGACTCCTTGAGGCCTGGGGATACGACCCAAAGCTTATTCATATGACACCCGTAACTATTGAGGGGTCCATCAGTGCGGCCTAAGTGACACGATCACGAGTAGACCCAGAAGCGCCAACCCAATCAAGAGCATGAGTTTTTGGCGTTCACCCGTACCGATCCATGGGACCGGTTCCGGGAGACTCGGGGGTCTCTCCGGAACTTTGGGAACGAATTCAGTCTCGAAACGGAGTAGAAACATATTCCGACCGAGATCCATACCGGAAGCATCATAAAATACCGATCCGTTATTGGGTTGACGCCATGTCACGGTAAGACGATCTAGTTTATCGATCCGGGCTGGGTACTCGGTTGTGATTCGGTAATTTGCGTTGTAAAATTCATCGTTACCCTGGACCTTGATGGGAATCGTGGCGAACGAACCCCCAAAGGCGTTCGAGGTCGGGACGAGAAGGTTGCTGGTCCCACGGGCATTGAGGGACGCGGCCGTGAGATGGGTCGGGGTCCTGAGTTCCAGGATATCCAAGGTGATGAACTGGGAGGTATTCATGCCCGGAAGCATGGCCGTAAGGAGCTCCACCTTGGATACGTTTCTGATCGGTGTCGTCAGGTACAACGTATAATTGTTCGAATTTGGGAACAAATTTTGATCGCGATTGTTCGAGTCGACGTAGACTACGAACTCCTGCATCTCTGCTAGTTACTTACAATTATTTACATGAGGGGTGCCCCACCGCGGTCCGGATACAGGCAGCGATTCGGTTTGGAGCACGTAAAGCGGAATGTCAGGAATGTCGGACTGTCCCCCGTGCTACCAAGAATCCCGCCGGTCTCGTTGAAAATCTTGATAGTCAGCTTCTCGATCTGTCGGATCGGCTCGATGAAATACACCTCGGCCGGGAAATCAGACAATGCACCAAATATGGTCCGGGCGTGAGCCTGATTTGTCGGGATCGAAGCGATACACGTCGCCAGAGACGAGGTGTTTGCCACGGCACTCGTGGGCGTCGGGCCCTCGGTCGAAATGGCTCCGGCGGCTCGTATGGCGTACTGGAGATTCGTCCGGTCATTCAGCTTGGAAATGAGTTCTTCGACGTGTATGTAGATTATAGGCAGCGCCTGGTTGGTGTATACGCTCGCACTCAGGAGCTCGGCCTTGATGACGTTCCGCAGGGGCACGTTGATGTACCCAATGAAATTAGAATGGGAATCCGTCGCCGCGTATTGGGAATCGACTCGGACCGTGTAAACTTCCGTGTCACACATTTACTTTAGTGCAAGGTTTTCTTAGGGTCTGGGATACACGCTCCCTTCGGGACCGGGGCTTACTTCTCCAGCAGAGAGCCGCCGACACCCTCGGCAATCGCATAGTCGCGCATCTGGTCCCGGACCATCACGGAGCCGCCACACAGGCCACCTGGCGTCAGACCCATCGTGTAGTAATCGGCCTTCTCGGACGGGCCCGGAGTACAGTCCAGGCTCGGCTTGATCTCGAACAGGCTCTTGGGATCCTTCTGGACCATCGGGCCTGGGGTGATCGTAATCGGGGCACCCGACTCGTAGCCGCTGGCACCGCCGCCCCGGACGATCAGCACCAGGATCGCCACGAGCAGACCGATGATGAGGGCGTTAATCACCAACTTTGCAATCTTGTAAGCAGCCATTTTGAATTTTACAAATATTATTTTCCCGGCTGTTGCGTTAAAGCTAACAGGGACTTTTCTTCAAAAGTCTTAATATGGCTATATCATTCGATACCGGAGACGGGCCG